>Ga0207675_100000911_pt1 | contig 29492 bp, 33 predicted proteins | sample KBSSwiS42_FD_184305 | JGI IMG/M metagenome (GOLD analysis project Ga0207675, IMG submission 184305) | Switchgrass rhizosphere microbial communities from Kellogg Biological Station, Michigan, USA - KBS Switchgrass S4-2 (SPAdes) (version 2) | ecosystem: Host-associated > Plants > Roots >...
TATGAGAAGTACGGGCGCAACCGTCTCTCCGAAGGCAAGCTCCCGGCGTGCGCCGAGATGTGCTCGACCAAGGCGCTCCTCGGCGGCGACGGCGACGTCGTCGCCGACATCTTCCGCACCCGCGTCCTCAACCGCGGCAAGGGCAGCGAGGTCTGGGGATGGGGCACTGCCTACGGAAGGCCGACGCAGGGCACGCCCGGCGCGGCGCCGGCAGGGGGCAAGAAGTCATGAGGCGCCTGGGGCTGTTGGGAGCTGTCGCCGTCGTCCTCGTGGCCGGCTGCGGCGAGAAGGTGCAGACGATCGAGAGCGGCCAGCGCAAGTCGGACACACCGGTGTGGCAGAACAAGGACCAGCGCTTCCTCGCCCCGGGCTGGTCGCCGGGCAACGAGAGCAGCTGGAATTCGCAGATCACCCAACGGGCACAAGGTCAGAACGACTTCGCGCCGCGCAAGTGAGCGAAGGGAGACCATGCGACTGACCCTTCGCCACGCGGCGCTCGCCGCGCTCGTTGCCACCGCGTCGACAGCCGTCCTCGCGCAGCAGGCCAGTGCGCCGCAGGCGCCGGCTGCTCCGGCGGCGAAGATCGAGGTCGTCCCCAACGACGGCTCGGGGCCGCCGATCGTGCTGCCGCCGGGCTCGTCGGCGACGATCACGACGACTCCCCTGCTGGAGCCGCAGCCGACCGACACCAACGCGCAGCGCGCCCGCAGTCAGCCGCTCAACAACGCGCCGTTCTGGCGCGGCGTCCACGATTCGGGTCGCGTTCCCGGCACCGTCAACAACCTGGACCAGGGCGAGCGCGGCGTGCTCGTCCAGCCGATCACGATGTACCCGGGGACGCGCGCGACCACCGCCGGCGAGGCGTGGCGGCAGATGCGCAACTGGTGGATCGTGCCGATCGGCGGCGTGATCATTCTCTTCGTCGTCGCCGCGGTGTTCGGCTACTACTTCTGGAAGGGGCCGATCGGCGGCCATGGCCGCAAGACCGGCCGGCTGATCGAGCGCTTCACGCCGTACGAGCGTTTCGTGCACTGGTCGACCGCGATCACGTTCACGATCCTCGCCATCTCGGGCGTCGTGATCGCCTTCGGCAAATTCCTCCTGCTGCCGATCATCGGCGGCCAGCTGTTCGGTTGGCTGACGTGGGCGCTGAAGACGCTGCACAACTTCGTCGGCCCGCTGTTCGCGATCTGCGCGGTGCTCCTGTTCATCAGCTATCTGCCGGGCAACCTGCCTTCGCGCGACGACGTCCGCTGGCTGATGCGCGCCGGCGGCATGCTCGGCGGCGAGCACCCGCCGTCGGGTCGCTTCAACGCCGGCGAGAAGATCGTCTTCTGGGGTGGGCTGCTCTTCCTCGGAGTGTTCGTCATCGCTTCCGGCTTCGCGCTCGACAAGATCGTGCCAGGGCTCGACCTGACGCGACCGCAGATGCAGGTCGTCCACATCTTCCACGCCGTCGCGTCGATGTTCATCATCGCGATGTTCATCGGTCACGCCTACATGGGAACGATCGGCGTCGCCGGCTCGTACCAGGCGATGAGGACCGGCTACGTCGACGAAGGTTGGGCCGAGGAGCACCACCCGCTCTGGCACGAGGACATCGTCGCCGGCAAGGTCCCGGCGCAACGTTCGGCGCCGGCTCGCGCGACCGAGCGTCGGCCGGCCTGATCAAACAAGGAGCTCCGATGCGCCCGTTCGTCGTCGCCGCCGCCATCGCGGCGCTCACCGCAAGCCTTGCCTTCGCCAAGCTGCCCGCGCCGAGCGACGAGGACAAGGCGAAGGCCGCCGAGACCGCCAGCAAGTCTGCGTGGAGCGACAAGGTCGCTGCCTATCACCTGTGCCAGTCGCAGGATCGCGTCGCTTCCGCGTATCGGGCGCATGCAGCTGCCGCCGGACGTCCGGCGTCGGCGGGCGGGCAGGCGCCGCCGTGCACCGATCCCGGCCCCTACACGCCGCAGACGCCGCAAGCGTCGAAGCCGCTCGAGGCGGCGGGCGCGCACTCGCCGCCCGGGACGGCAACGAGCCCGCCGAGCAACAAGGCGACGTCCGCGGAAATGACCGGAACGCCAAAAAAATAATCCGAGCCGCCGTCCGTCTCACCGCGGCGCGCGCGCCGCTCACCCGCGAGATCGAGGTCCGCGACGAGTTCGGCGCGGCGCGCACGATCTCGATCCCCGCCGAGCGCGCGTTGACGGTCTTCGTCGATCGGCGCGAGCTGGTGACGCTGATGACGCTCGGCGCCGCGCCGGAGCTGCTCGTCGTCGGCTACCTGCGCAACCAGCGCCTCGTCGATCGTCCCGACGACATCGAGTCGGTGACGGTCGACTGGGACGTCAACGCCGCGGCGGTGAAGACGCGCGCCGGCATCGAGCGATTCGACGAGAAGACCGCCAAGCGCGTCGTCACGACCGGCTGCGGGCAGGGCACCGTCTTCGGCGATCTGATGGGCGAGATCGGCTCGATCCGCCTCGCCGCCGCGAACGATCCGTCGGCGCGGCTCTCGCAGGCGACGCTCTACCGCCTGCTCGATGCCGTGCGCCGGCAGGAGAGCACGTACAAGTCGGCCGGCTCGGTGCACGGCTGCGCGCTCTTTTGCCAGGACGAGCTGCTGATGTTCGTCGAGGACGTCGGCCGCCACAACGCGATCGATACGATCGCCGGCTGGATGTGGCTCAACGACGTCGGCGGCGACGACAAGATCTTCTACACCACGGGCCGGCTGACGAGCGAGATGGTGATGAAGTCGGCGCAGATCGGCGTCCCGATCGTCGTTTCGCGCAGCGGCATCACGCAGATGGGGCTCGAGATCGCAGAGCGTCTCGGCCTGGCGCTCTTCGGGCGCGCGACGAACCGCCACTTCATCTGCTACTGCGGCTTCGACCGCTTCGACGCCGCACCCGAGCCGCCGCGCGGCTGAACGACGCACCTCACATGCAATCGATCGCTGCTCTGATCATTCGTCGCCTGGCGTGCCTCGCCCTCGTGGCGATCGTCCTCTCGGGCTGCGCGCAGACGACCGGCTATGACAACCAGCCGGCGCCGCGCCGCTGCGATCGCAACGGCGACATCGACGAGCGCAAGGCCTGCTGATGCTGCGTGGTTCGCGCCGCCGCGATCAGCGCTCGCGCGGCTGCAGCTGACGCAGCTCGGCGAGCGTGTTGGCGTTGACGAACGCGTCGGCGTCGTCGAAGCGCACCGTCGATGTCCTGAGCGTCGCCGTCCAGGCGTCGATCTTGCGTTGACCGCCGGTGGTGAAGCGCACCAGGCTTTCGATCACGCTCGAGCGCATCAGGCAGAAGACCGGCTGCAGCCGCAGCTCGCCGTCCTCCCACGTCGCCGCCATCGCGAGCTCGGCGTCGTCGGCTTCGAGACCTTCGCCGAGGCGCGCGACGAGGTCGGTCGGGAAGAGCGGCGAGTCGCACGGCACTGTGGCGAGAAACGGCGTTGCGCAGTGCTCGAGTCCGGCGAGAAAGCCGGCGAGCGGACCGGGATAGTCGGGCAGCGCATCGGGCCAGACCGCTGCGCCCAACGACTCGTAGGCGCTGAGGTTGCGGTTGGCGTTGATCATCACCTCGCCGACCTGCGGCGCGAGCCGGAGCAGCGCGTGCATCGCGAGCGGCATGCCGAGGTGCGACTGCAGCCCCTTGTCGACGCCGCCCATGCGGCTGCCGCGGCCGCCGGCGAGGATGAGGCCGGTGATGTGACTGGGCTGGATCATCGACTCTGGTTTGCGTGCGTCGAGCGAGTGTAGGTGGGCGGAGGGAGCGTCAGACCGACTTGGCGACCGGCAGGTTGACGAGCAGGTTCTGCGGCTTCAGCTTCATCGTCTGCGCAGCGTCGAACGCGAGGCCGAGGTAGACGGGCCTGCCGGCGACGTCGGCGCGCATCTCGCGCGGATCGGCGAAGTCGAGCCGGAACAGCCCGACCAGTCGCTCGAGCCGCTCGTCGTCGGGCGTCTCGCCGCGATAGAGCGCGTTGAGCAGCGTCGTCGCCTCGGCGTCGAGGCCGACGTGCCAGCGCCACGCCGGGTCGTCGATCCGCGCCAGCGGGCGGATCGTCGTGCGCACCGCGAGCAAGTGGAAGATCCACCGCTCGAGCACGCGCGCGAGCGCCGCCAGCCCCGAATGCGCGCGCGCCATCGTGAACGTGAGGCCGTGGCCGAGATCGCTGGCGATCTCGTGGGTGAGGTCGAGCACCCAGCGGTGCGGGTCGGCCGCGAACCCATCGGCGTCGCCGGCGCCGAGGATCGGCATCTCGCCGATCGCACCGCCGCCGCGCAACAGGTCGCGAACGAGATCGGCTGCGCGCGCCGCTTCGCTCGCACGGTCGGCGCGCTCGCTGTCGGCGCAGAGGACGCGTCCGCCGACGACGGCGACGCGCTGCGCGCGGTGCAGCAGCTGCGCAGCGCGCCGCTCGAAGACGTCAGCGTCGCCGTCGACGAGCGGAGCGACGATCGCCGCGACCATGCGGTCGAGGAAGACCGGCGGCAGCGCGATCCGGCCACCGCGAACGAGCGCGAGGTAATGCGCCTCGAGGGAGCCGGCGCGCTCGACGGCATCCCGGAACGCGAGGAACGTCGCGTAGTTCTCGCGCGCATCGCCATCGGCGATCGCGGCCAGCTCGCCGGCGTCGACGGCGCGCGTCGGTTCGACGACGAGGCGCTCGTGCAGCAGGCGCTCGGCAGGGCACGATTCGGCGACGAGCGCGAGCTCGGGGAGTGCGAGGAGGCTGCGGAGGAAATCGGCGCCGGCGCGTTGCCAGCGCGCGCCGGCGGGGTCGCCTTCGCCGCTCGTGGTCTCGCGGTCGGCATGGTGCATGGCGGCGATTATTGATGGGCCCGAACCGCGAACGCGCCGTCATACACTCGATCGATGCATGTCATCGGCTTCTGCGGCTACTCAGGGTCGGGCAAGACGACGCTGATCGAGCAGCTCATCGCCCGCCTTTGTTTGGCCGGCCAGCGCGTCTCGGTCGTCAAGCACGCGCACCACGACTTCGACATCGACCACGAGGGCAAGGACTCGTGGCGGCACCGACAGGCCGGCGCGTTCGAGGTCGTGGTCGCGTCCAATCGTCGCCTCGCGAAGATCCGCGAGTACGCGGTCGCCGAGGAGCCGACCGTCGACCAGCTGCTCGCCGAGCTCGTCGAATGCGACTGGGCGCTTGTCGAAGGCTTCAAGCACGCGCCGCTGCCCAAGCTCGAGGTCTGGCGCGCCGCGACCGGCAAGCCCGCGCTCTATCCGAGCGATCCGTTCGTCATCGCGATCGCGACCGACAGCGCTGCCGCGCTGCCCGAGCGAACCGGCCTGCCAGTGTTCGCGCTCGACGATGTCGACGCGATCGCCGAGTTCGTCCTCGCGCAGGCGACTCGCTGCCGCTACCAGCCGCTCGACCTCGACGAGGCGATCGCCGCTCCGATCGGCAGCGCCGGCTGACGCGGCCTTGCGCGCGACGTCAGGCGATCCGCGCCATGTCGCGCATCGTCGTCGGACCGACGCGCCGCTCGATCTCGTCCTGCAGCGGCTTGTTCCAGCCGAGCATGAACATCGCTTCGGCGACGACGAACATCGGGCCGACGAGCAGGCCGACGAGGTCGTCGACGAACGCGGGCTTGCGCCCTTCGTACCAGTGGCCGATGAACTGGATCACCCAGCCGACCGCGAAGCAGCCGAGCCCCCAGCCGAGCCACACCGGGACGCTGCCGTCGGCCGCGCGCTGGCCGACCCAGAGCAGCGCAGCAACGACGGCGCTGACCGCGACGCCGAGGACCGCGCTGCCGCGCGTGAGGTACCAGGCCGCGGCGACGACGAAGAGGATCGACGCCGGCGTCAGGGCGATGGCGCCGGCGGTCGCCAGCACCGGCCGCGCGAGCAGCACGCCGACCGCGAAGACGATCAGCGGCACTCCGACGAAGTGGCTGATGATGTTGCGGCGGTCGCGGTGGTACGCGGCGTACTGGGCGAGGAGCTCGGTGGAGGTGCGCATGGCGGGCCCCAAAGCAGGCAATGCAAACATGGTAGGCCAACTGGCGTCACCCTCGCGTTCGTCCCCGTATTCGCGTGGGTCGCCGCGTGAGCGACCGCACGCCCCGGCTTGACACGGTCGGTCGGGTCGGACAGGCGGTCAGCCTTTTCGCCGACACGCGCCGGCAGGCCCGGAGGGCTACGATCCCCCCTGAACTCCACGCGGGAGATCCGACATGCGCATGGATGGCCAGGAAGAGAGCAGCAACGTCGAGGACGTGCGCGGCATGGGCGGCGGCGGTGGCGGCTTCGGCTTCGGCGGCCGCGGCCTCAGCATCGGCGGCATCGTCATCGCGGTCATCGTCGGCTGGATCTTCGGCATCAATCCGCTCCAGCTGCTCGGCATGATGGACGGCTCGGACGGCGGCACGACCGTCCAGCAGCAAGGCCCGGCTCCGGCGCCGCCGAAGGAGGACGCCGGCGCGCGCTTCGTCTCGCAGGTGCTGCGCAGCACCGAACAGGTCTGGACCGACGTCTTCCGCGAGTCGGGCCGGACGTACCAGGCACCGAAGCTCGTCCTCTTCTCGGGGAGCTGGCCGACCGCGTGCGGCCAGGGCCAAGCGGCGATGGGTCCGTTCTACTGCCCGGAAGACCGCAAGGTCTACATCGACCTCAGCTTCTACCGCGTCCTCGAGCAGAAGCTCGGCGCGCCCGGCCAGTTCGCGCAGGCCTACGTCGTCGCCCACGAGGTCGGCCACCACATCCAGAACCAGCTCGGAATCATGGAGAAGGTCGACGCGATGCGCAGCCGCGGCGACCGCGCGCAGGCCAATGCGCTCAGCGTCCGCGTCGAGCTGCAGGCCGACTGCTTCGCCGGCGTCTGGGCGGCGCGCTCGCAAAAGGAGAACGGCTGGCGGCTCGATCCCGGCGACATCGAGGCGGCGCTCAACGCCGCCGCGCAGATCGGCGACGACACGCTGCAGCGGCGCACGCAGGGCACCGTCGTTCCCGAGTCGTTCACGCACGGCACGAGCGCGCAGCGCGTCAACTGGTTCAAGCGCGGCGTCGAGGGCGGCAGCCTCGACCGCTGCAACACCTTCGAGGGCCGCGACCTCTGAGCAGAGGATCGCCCTAGCGGTCGAGCGCGACGGTCCAGTCGCAGCGCAGGATGCCGGCGCGGTGCAGGCGCCGGCGCAACGCGACATACGCGCCCGGCAGGAAGAAGAGCGCGACGCAGGCCGCCTCGGCCCACTTGGCGTGAATCAGGTACGCCGACGGCAAGCCGACCAGACCGGCCAGCCAGAACGTGAGGACCATGTCCCACGCGTGCTTCTCGATCGGCTGCCGGCGCCAATGGCGCTGGTGCCAGGTCTTCAGATCCTCGAATTGCCCGAGCGTCATGGTGTTCACCCCGTGGCAGGAAACGTTCCCGGCAAGAGTACGCGCGAATCGACGTTGCGGATGTCGGTGTGGCCGCAGAACGCCATCGTCAGCTCGAGCTCGCGGGCGATGATCTCCAGGGCGCGCGTGACTCCGGCCTCGCCCATCGCGCCGAGTCCGTAGAGGAACGCGCGGCCGATCAGCGTGCCGCGCGCTCCGAGCGCCCACGCTTTCAGCACGTCCTGTCCCGAGCGGATGCCGCCGTCGAGCCAGACCTCGATTTGCGAGCCGACCGCCTCGACGATCGCCGGCAATGCGCTGATCGACGACGGCGCGCCGTCGAGCTGGCGGCCGCCGTGGTTCGAGACGACGATCGCGTCGGCGCCGCTCGCGGCGGCGAGGCGGGCATCCTCGACGTCGAGGATGCCCTTGAGGACGAGCGGGCCGCCCCAGCGGCGCTTCACCCACTCGACGTCCTGCCACGACAGCGTCGGGTCGAACTGCCCCGCAGTCCACTCGAACAGCGACGACGGGTCGTCGACGCCCTTGGCGTGCCCGACGATGTTGCCGAAGCTGCGGCGCTTGGTCTGCAGCATGTTCCAGCACCAGCGCGGCTTGGTCGCGAGGTTGAGCAGGTTCGCGAGCGTCGGTTTCGGCGGCGCGGTGAGACCGTTCTTCAGGTCCTTGTGGCGCTGACCGAGGATCTGCAGGTCGAGCGTGAGGACGAGCGCGCTGCACTTCGCGGCCCGGGCGCGCTCGAACAGCCGCTCCATGAAGGCGCGGTCGCGCAGCATGTACGGCTGGAACCAGAACGGCGCCTTCGTGTGTGCCGCGACGTCCTCGATCGAGCAGATGCTCATCATGCTGAGCGTGAACGGAATCCCGAACTTCTCGGCGGCGCGCGCCGCGAGGATCTCTCCATCGGCATGTTGCATGCCGGTGAGCCCGGTCGGCGCGATCGCGACCGGCATCCGCACCGGCACGCCGACCATCGTCGTCGCCAGCGTGCGGTTGTCCATGTCGACGGCGACGCGCTGGCGCAGCTTGATGCGCTGGAAGTCGGTCTCGTTGGCGCGGTACGTGCTCTCGGTCCACGAGCCCGAATCTGCGTAGTCGTAGAACATGCGCGGCACGCGACGCTCGGCGAGCACGCGCAGGTCTTCGATGCAGGTGATGACGGTCATGGCGGAGGATAGGCGCTGGCTGCGCCAATCGACGATGCTACGAAAAGTCGTCGAAGAGCGGCAGATCGCGAACCTGCGGATCGGGCTCGCGCGCGACGACCTGCGTCGGCGTCGGCGGCGCGGCGGCCAGCGGCGCGACGAGGTCGGCGAGGCGCGCGAGCGCGCTGGCGCGAACGCCGAGCAAGCGCAGCCGTCGCGTCAGGTCGACGCGCTTGAGGCAGCTTCCGGCGGCGCGGCGGATCTCGCGGGCATCGAGCGTGTGGCTGGCCAGGGTGATGTCGCGCGTCGCGATCGCGAAGTCGTCGAAGCGCAGCTTGATGCCGATCGTCTTGGCCGCGTAGGACTTGCGCGCGAGATCGCCGGCGAGCTGCTCGCACAGCTCGGTGAAGATCTCGCCGAGGACGAGCCGGTCGCGGACCGCGTGCAGGTCGCGGTCGAACGTCGTCTCGCGGCTGATCGACTTCGGCTCGCTGTGCGTCACCACCGGGCGGTCGTCGCGGCCGTGCGACGCCTCGTGCATCCAGGCGCCGAACGCCTGGCCGAAGTGCTGGCGCAGGAACGCGGGATCGGCGGCGGCGAGCTGGCCGACCGTCTCGATGCCGAGCGCGGCGAGCTTGGCCGCCGCCTTCGGTCCGATGCCGTTGACCTTGCGCGCGGCGAGCGGCCAGATGCGGGCGGGAATGTCGTCGTGCGTCAACAGCGTCAGACCGTCGGGCTTGTCGAGCTCGGACGCGAGCTTGGAGAGCAGCTTGTTCGGCGTGATGCCGATCGAGCAGGTGAGGCCGGTGCGCTCGCGCACCGCGGCCTTGAGCGCGATGCCGACGGCGCGGCCGCCGTCCTGATCGACGCCGGGAAGCTCGCTCAGATCGAGGTAGATCTCGTCGATGCCGCGGTCCTCGACGACTGGTGCGATCTCGCGCACCGCCGCCTTGAACAATCGCGAGTAGCGCCGGTACTCGTCGAAGTCGACCGGCAGCAGGATCGCCTCGGGCGCGAGCGCTGCCGACTTCATCATTCCCATCGCCGAGAAGACGCCGAGCTTTCGTGCCTCGTACGTGCTCGTCGTGACGACGCCGCGGCCGACGTAGTCGCGCAGGATGTGGAACTCGTGCGTGCCGTCGGCGCGGCGGCGCGGCTGGTGGTCGCGGCCGCCGCCGATGACGACGGCGCGCCCGCGCAGCTCGGGATAGCGCAGCAGCTCGACCGACGCGTAGAACGCGTCCATGTCGAGATGCGCGACGAGCCGTGGCACGACACGACTGTACGTGCATACAGCATCGCGCCGCAAGCGCCGCCGCCGCCAAAACGCGCGCGCCTGCTTGCCGCAGAATGCGCCGCATGAGCAGCGCCTCGCCGGCCGCCTCGATCCGCTTCGCGACGCGCGCCGATGCGCTCCTCATCGCCGAGATGTCGCGCGACTACATCGAGGCAGGGCTCGGCTGGAGCTGGACGCGCGAGCGCATCCTGCGCAGTCTCCGCCATCGCGACACCAACGCGATCGTCGCGGTGCGCGACGCCGACCGCGCCGGCTTCGCGATCATGAAGTACGGCGACGACGAAGCGCACCTGCTGCTGCTGGCGGTCGAGCCCGAACACCGGCGCTTCGGCGTCGGCAGCGCGATGGTCGTGTGGCTCGAGCGCTGCGCCGAGGTCGCCGGCATCGGCCGCATCAGTCTCGAGGCGAGGGCGAGCAACGAGGCGGCGCGCGCGTTCTATCGCCGCCATGGCTACGCGCAGGCGCAGCTGCTGCCCGGCTACTACGGCGGCCGCGAGACGAGCGTGCGGATGGTCAAGGCGTTCGGCATGACGCGCACGGGAGCGCTGTGACGCAGCGCTCGGCTGCAGCGCCGCTCGCATTCGCGCTCGTCTGCGGCACCGCGCTCGCCGACGACGCACCGATCGCCGTCGCGCCGCTGCCGCTCGCCGCCAAGCGCATTCAGGCCAGCGCCGAGGAGTGCGCGGTGTGGCGGCGCGAGCAGAGCTTCGCGCGCTCGGTCGAGCGCCACGATGCGCGCGCCTTCGCCGAGCACCTGCACCCGGGGACGATCTTCGACGCCGGCCACGCCGAGGCCGATCGCGGCCGCGACGCGGTCGCCGCGAGCTGGGCGCCGATCGTGGCCGGATCGACGATCGCGTTGCGCTGGCGGCCGGGCATCGTCCAGATCGGCGACGAGCCCGGCGTCGCGATCTCGCGCGGGCCGTTCATCCTGCAGCGCTCGCAGGGCGGCGCCGAGATCTTCCGCGTCGGCTTCTACCAGACGGTGTGGCTGCGCGACGCGCGCGACGGCGTCTGGCGCGTCCTCTACGACGGCAGCGCGTCGACGGCGCAGGCGATGGAGAGTCGCGCCGCCGCCGAGCGCTGGGTCGAAGAGCAGGTGATGTCGGACTGCGCGCCGTAGCGCAGGCGTCGCGTCAGGCCTGGATCGCGCCGCCCTTGAAGGCGCCGCGGTCGGTCGCGCCGGCCGACGAATAGAGCGAGACGCCGTCGCACGGCAGCAGGACTTCGATCGCGCGATCGAGCGCCGCCGTCGCGCGCGCGAGCGACTCGCGCTGCGCCGCAACCTGGCCGCTCGCGGTCGCGAGGCGGTTGCGCAGCGCCGGCGGCAGCGGGCCGCTGCGGGCAGCGTCGGAGAAGTGGCTGACCGCGCTCGCGAGGGCGCGATGCAGCTCGGCCGCGTGCAGGTCGATGCTGGCGGCATCGCGCGCGCGCAGCGCGTTGCCAAGTGCAGCGAGACCGGTCTCGACCGCCGTGAGGCGCGCTTCGAGCTCGGGCGAGTGTCCGGCGAGCTCCTCCGGCATCAACCCCGCACCTTCGAGAGCAGCTCCTGGGCGTTGGCGATCAGCTTGTCGGCGATCGCCTCGTGGTTGACCTTGAAGCTGCCGTCGGCGATCGCGGCGCCGATGCGCGCGACCTTGTCGGCGTCGAATTCGCTCGCGGCGCCGGCCGTGAGGAGCGTCGATGCGGCGCTCGAGAGCGCGACGGTGGCGCTGGCATCGACGTTGGTGGCTGCGGCAGCGTGGCCGGGTGCGGCCTTGGCGGCGTCGGCGGGCGCGGCTGGCGTGCCGACGGCCGGTGCCGGCAGCGGCTTGTCAGCGTGGTGACCGATCTTCATGCAGCTCTCCAATGGACGCCGGCCGTGCCGGGACCGTCATGATGGAGGGACTATCGGCCCGACGGGCGGCGACTTTAGAGATATTTGGCACCTCGGGCGCCCCTCGGACCCCCGCGTTCACAGGGTCAGTTCCAGCCGACGTTCGCCGGTCGCGACGCCGGTCACGATGCGGCCGCCTTCGGTGCGCACGCGCGCCGGCTGGCCTTCGATGCCGTTCGTCACCGCCTGGCCGACGCTCTCGAGCGCGAAGCCGTCGCCGACGGCGACGACCTTGACGGTCTCGCCGACCGCGAACCATTGGCGCGTCTTGACGTGGCCCTGGCGAATCGCCTGACCGGGCCGGAGCGACTGCGCGAGCGTGCGCCCAACGACGGCCTTGCGATCGACGAACACCGGAGTCGATTCTTCGGCGAGGTCGACCTCGGCCTCGGCCAGGTCGGCGTCGGCGACGACGCTGTTCGCCGCCGCGCCTGCGGGGACGACGAGCGCCTTCGCCCACACCTTGACGACGATCGGCAGGTAGACGCTCCAGTTCGTGCGGCCTTCCTTGCAGCGCAGGCCGATGCGGCTCCTGCCCCAGAGGCGCATGCCCGCAGGCAGGAACGGCTCGATGCGATCGCAGGGTGCGAGGCGCAGCCGCGGATCGAGCGCGCCGACGACGACTTCGATGCGCGCGCCGTGCGCCGCCGTCGTCGTTGCCTGCTCGAGCGCGAGGCCGCGCACCTCGTCGAGCACGCCCGCCGCGACCGCAGGCGCGGCCTCGTCGGCGCGCGCCGACGTTGCGGCGGCAGCGAGCGCGACCGCGACGATGGCAGCGAACGTCCACGCCAGCGCGCGCGGGACGCGCGCAAGCAAGCGGACGAGCGGAGCGAGCAGGGCGATCGGCATGGCAGCACTGTAGAAGTGACGCGCGCGCGAGGAGAAAGCGAACAGGAGGGGAAACGCAGCGCTATTCGCGTCACCGTGCGGGGGGAGCGGTTCGGACAATGCCTTCGCGTCGATCCGGCCATGCCGGCCGTGGTCGACCAGCGAAAGCCGACCATGCTCGACCGACTCAACGACGCGCTCGACTTCCAGGGCCAGGCGCTGCAGCTGCGCTCGGAGCGCCAGCGCCTGATCGCGAGCAACATCGCCAACGCCGACACGCCGGGCTACGTCGCCCGCGACATGGACTTCGCGAAGACGCTGCGCGCGGCCACCGGCTCGCTGCCGGCGGCGGTCGCGGTCGCGGCGACGAGCGCCGGCCACATCGGCGCCGGAGCGCCCGGCTTCGGCGGCAGCCGGGTCGGCGCCGAGTTGCTCTACGCGACGCCGGCGCAGACCAACGTCGACCGCAACACCGTCGACATGGACCGCGAGCGCGCGAGCTTCGCCGACAACGCGATCAAGTACGAGGCGACGCTGCGCTTCATCAACAGCAACGTGCGCACGACGATGTCGGCGATCACCGGTCAATAGCGGGAGCTGACATGGGAATGCTGTCGATCTTCAACATCTCCGGGAGCGCTGCGAGCGCGCAGAGCCAGCGGCTCAACGTCGTCGCCTCGAACCTCGCCAACGCCGACACCGTCGCCGGCCCGAACGGCCAGGCGTACAAGGCGCGCCAGGTCACCTTCCAGACCGAGCTGATGGGCCAGACCGCGAACGACGCCACTGCAGCCGGCGTTCGCGTCAGCACCGTGAGCGAAGACCAGACCCCCGGCCGCCGCGTCCACGACCCGAAGCACCCGAGCGCCGACGCCGACGGCTTCGTCACCTACAGCAACGTCAACGCCGTCGAGGAGATGGTCAACATGATCTCCGCCTCGCGCTCGTACCAGAACAACCTCGAGGTGATGAACACCGCGAAGACGCTGCTGCTGAAGACGATCCAGCTCGGCCAGGGCTGAGAAGGAGAACGACGATGGCAGTGAGTGCCCCCGCATCGACCAGCGACGTCAACGTCACCTCGACTCCCGCGACGTCGGCGGCGAGCGACGCGGCGGTCACGTCCGACCGGTTCCTGAAGCTGCTCGTCGCGCAGATGCAGAACCAGGACCCGCTCAACCCGATGGACAACGCCCAGGTCACGAGCCAGATGGCGCAGATCAACACGGTGACCGGAATCGACAAGCTGAACACGACGGTGCAGGGCCTGACGTCGCAGTTCATGCAGATGCAGGCGCTGCAGGGCGCGTCGCTGGTCGGCCGCGACGTCATCGTCGCCGGCAACAAGCTCAGCATCGACGAGCAGAACGCCGTCGGCCAGGGCGGCTTCGAGCTCGCCAACGCCGCCGACGCGGTCAAGGTCGAGATCCTGAGCGCGAGCGGCGCGGTCGTGCAGACGCTCAACCTCGGCGCCGAGGGCGCCGGCCTGCACAGCTTCGACTGGCCGTCGGGCAGCGCGACCGCGGCGAGCGGGCTGACGTTTCGCGTCACCGCGACGACGGGCGGCGTCTCGACTCCGGTGACGGCGCTGATGCGCGACCGCGTCGACGCGATCAGCACGTCGGGGACGAGCTTCAACCTCGAGCTCGAGAGCTCGGGGACGGTGCCCTACACCGCGGTCAAGGCATTCAACTAGTTCAACGTTCGGAAAGAGCAAACGCCATGGGTTTCCAGCAAGGTCTGTCCGGGCTCAACGCCTCCAGCAAGAGCCTCGAGGTGATCGGCAACAACATCGCCAACGCCAACACGGTCGGCGCCAAGGCGGCGCGCGCCGAGTTCGCCGACGTCTACGCCAACGCGCTCGGCGGCGCGACCAACGTCGTCGGCCTCGGCGTCAGCGTCGCCGCGGTGGCGCAGCAGTTCACGCAAGGCAGCATCACGACGACCGACAACGCGCTCGACGTCGCGATCAACGGCAACGGCTTCTTCGAGGTCAGCAAGAACGGCGCGATCAGCTACACCCGCAACGGCCAGTTCAAGCTCGACAACAACGGCTTCATCGTCAACGACCAGAAGCAGCGCCTGCTCGGCTATCCGGCCGACGCGACCGGAACGATCATCCCCGGCGCCGCGGTGCCGCTGCAGATGCCGACCGCCGGCATCACGCCGGCGGTGACGACGACGATCGGCATGGAGCTCAACCTCGACGCGCGGGCCGCGGTGACGCTGCCCGCCGCCGGCGCGCCGATCGACTTCGCCGACCCGAGCACGTACAACAACGCGACCTCGCAGAGCGTCTACGACGTCCGCGGCGAGGCCGTGACGCTGACGTACTACTACCAGAAGTCGGCGGCCGACACGTGGAATGTCTACGTCGCCGCGAACGGCACGCCGATCGCGACCGCCGGCGGCAACCCGGCGCCGTCGACGACGATCACGTTTCCGCCGAACGGCGGCGCGCCGACCGCGCCGGTGGGCACCGTCTCGATCGACATCCCCGCGGTCGCCAACGCCAACGGCGCGCTGACGCAGCCGATCACCGGCATCGCGCTCGACGTCTCGAAGGCGACGCAGTACGGCTCCGCGTTCGGCGTCACCAACCTCTCGCAGGACGGCTACGCGCCGGGCCAGCTGGTCGGCGTCCAGATCGAGAGCGACGGCACCGTCATGGCGCGCTACTCGAACGCGCAGACCAAGCCCGCCGGCCAGATCGAGCTCGCGACCTTCCGCAACCCGCAGGGGCTGCAGCCGCTCGGCGGCAACACCTGGGCGGCGAGCGTCGCGTCGGGCAACCCGCTCGTTGGCGTCGCCGGCTCGGCGAACTTCGGCGTGCTGCAGTCGGGCGCGGTCGAGGACTCGAACGTCGACCTCACCGCCGAGCTCGTCGACATGATCACCGCGCAGCGCGTCTACCAGGCGAACGCGCAGACGATCAAGACGCAGGACCAGATCCTGCAGACGATCGTCAACCTCAGGTAAGCGGAGACGGCGTCGGCATGGACCGGCTGATCTATCTCGCGATGTCGGGCGCGAAGGCGACGATGCAGCGCCAGGAGACGCTCGCCAACAACCTCGCCAATGCATCGACGACCGGATTTCGCGCCGAGCTCGCGGCGTTTCGCGCGGTGCCGGTCGAAGGCAGCGGCGCGAGCACGCGCGTCTACACGCTCGAGTCGACGATCGGCTACGACGCGTCGCCCGGCCAGGTCGCGGCGACCGGCCGCAACCTCGACGTCGCGATGCGCGGCGGCGCGTGGCTCGCGGTGCAGGGCAGGGACGGCACCGAGGCGTACACGCGCGGCGGCTCGCTCGACGTCGACGCCGAAGGCATGCTCGTCACGACATCGGGCCTGCAGGTGCTCGGCGACGGCGGCCCGATCCAGATTCCGCGCGACTCGCAGGTCGCGATCGCCGCCGACGGCACCGTCAGCGTCACCGATGCGCAAAACCACAGCTCGACGGTCGGCAGGCTGAAGCTCGTCACGCCGGAAGCACCGCTCGTGCGCGGCGGCGACGGGCTGTTTCGCGGCGGCGACGGCGACCTCGCCGCCGACACCAACGCGCGCCTGCAGGACGGCGCGCTCGAAGGCTCGAACGTGAGCACGATCGAGACGATGGTGCAGATGATCGCGGCCGCGCGCCAGTTCGAGGCGCAGATGCGGTCCCTCTCGACCGCCGAAGGCAACGACAAGGCCGCTTCGCAGCTGCTCTCGATCGGCTGATCGCCGTCGCGTCGACGGCGCCGCGCCGGCGACTTACAGTGCGGGCCTGACCTGCGGGAGGGGCCCATGCGATCACGCCTGCCTGGGTTGCGCGAAGTGCGCTCGCTGTTCGTGCTCGGACTGCTCTGCGCCATCACGGCGTCACCACCGTCCGCGCAAATGGTGCCGCCGCTGCCTGCCGACGCCGCCGCTGTCCTCGACCGCTTCGCCGGCACCTGGGACGTGACGCTGACGACGCGCCGGCCGAAGCCGGCGACCGAGACGTACACGCAGACGGGCACCTGGGTGCTCGGCCGGCGCTTCGTGCGCGGCGACTCGAGCGGCCGCGCACGCGGCGCGCAGGAGCTGAGCATGCTCGGCTACCACCCGCCGTCGCGCACGTACCCGCTCTGGGTGTTCACGTCGGACGGGTTCGTCGCCCAGCTGCAGCGCGGCGAGTGGGACGAACGGAGCCGGACGATGGCGTGGAAGAGCGGCGCCACCGATCCGATCCAGTTCACGAGCCGCTGCACGTTCGAGAGCGAATCGACGCTGCGTTGCGCGACGCAGGTGAAGGACGGCAAGGGCGGGCTCGCGATCGACCAGGAGTCGGTCGCACAACGGCGGCGCTAGCGCCCGCGGGGCCCGTCGGCGCGGGCAAGACGAGACGTGAGCGAGCTGCCGACCAGCGTCAGCGCCGAGGCGATCGCGTGGGGGACGCTCTTGGTCGTCCTCGTCGTCGCGTCGGCCCTGACGCTGATCGGCTCGTTGCTCGTTCTTTGGCGCTACAGGCAAGCGGTGGCGAAGGCGATGCGTGCGAACGGCATCGACAGCGACGTCTCGAGCACGACGGTTCGCCACGGAGCGGTCGTCGCTGGCGGCGCTGCGACTGCCGAGCGAGCCGCGCCCGTCGAACCCGTCGCGAGGACGGCGGCAGCCGGCGAGCGCGCCGATCTCTTCGCCCGTGCCAGCGCGGCGCCGCGGATCGAGGTCGCGTGCGTCGCGGTCGCTGGCGTTGCGTACGCGGCGGTCCTCGCGTCGGCGTTCCTGCTCGCGACGCCGCCGGCGCGAACGCCATGGCGTTTCGCGCTGACGCTCTGGATCGACGCCTGGCCGATCGTCGTCGCTTCCGCGCTGCTGACGGCGAGCTTCGCTCGCGCGCTGGCGACAGGCGCCTTGTTCTACGCGCTGCCGCTCGTCGTCGGCTCGCTCGTCGCGGTTGCGCTTCCGGATTCGTCCGACTCTGCCGGGTCCAGTCTCGCCGCCCTTCAGAACACGATCACCCCGTGGATCATGGCCACCCTCTGGCTCGTCTTCGCCGCGCCGCCAAGCGCGGTGCTGCTGCTCTTCCTGAACCCGCGGCTGCGCGCGGTCAGCCCCCTGATGCTCGCGTTCGCGATGGTGTGGATCGCGGGGCTGATGGGCGCCTGGCTCGGGTTCTTCGCCTCACCGCTCAAGGACCTCACCATCGCGCTCGCCGGGGCGACACGCGGCGGCTGGGCGGGCTGGCTCTTCCTCGTCGCCGCGATCGTGTTCGCCATCGCGTCATCGGTCGCGGCGGCCTGGCTGATCGTGCGCTGGATCCGCGGCGCCACGCTGGCAGGGACGGTCAGCGACCGCACGCTCGCGGTCGACGCGCTCTTTCTCTTCTTCGCGACCTGGTACGCGATGCAGTTCGTCCTGGTCGGTTACGCGTGGCTGCTGACCGGCGTGCTCGCGTTCGTCGCCTATCGCATCGTCGTCGGTGCTGCGCGCTCACTGGTCCGCCGTCGCGCGCGGCCGCTCGCGCCGCGCGGCCTCGTCTTCCTGCGCGTCTTTGCGCTCGGTGCGAGGACGAGCGACCTGTTCGCTGCCGTCGCAAAGCACTGGCGCAGGGTCGGCAGCATGCAGCTGATCGCAGGACCCGACCTCGCGCAGAGCACGGCGCAGCCGCACCAGCTGCTCGATTTCGTCAGCGGCCGCCTGTCGCGCCACTTCATCGGCGACCCGACAGGCGCCGGCGCGCAGCTCAGCGACGTCGAGCGCGCCGCCGACCGCGACGGCTGGTACCGGGTCCACAGCTTCTTCTGCCGCGCCGACACTTGGCAGGCGGTGCTCGCACGGATGGTCGCGCAGGGCGATGTGGTCCTGATGGACCTGCGCAGCTTCTCGGCGCAGAACGCCGGCTGCGAGCATGAGCTGCGATACCTCGTCGAGCGCGTTCCGCTCGGCCGCTGCGTCTTCGTCGTCGACGCCACGACCGACGATGCGCACCTTCAGGCGCTCCTCGCCCAGGCGCTCGGCGATCTCGACGAGAAGTCGCCGAACCGCGGCGTGCGTGCCGACGGCATTGCCGTGCACCCGTTCACGTCCGGTGCGGCGGGGCTGAAGCCTTTGCTGCGCCGGCTCTGCGACGCCGGCTGAACGCTCGCCGCGGCGCGGAGAAGGCCGCGATCCACCCTCCTTTTCGCGCCCTTCCGGCCGCTGCCGCCGGGCGACGATGGCGGCATTGACCGGAGCCGCGCCATGATGCGATCGCTGTGGATTTCGAAGACCGGGATGGAGGCCCAGCAGACGCAGCTGGACACCATCTCGAACAACCTCGCCAACGTCTCGACCAACGGCTACAAGCGCTCGCACGCGGTCTTCGAAGACCTGATGTACCAGAACATGCGCCAGGCCGGCGCGGCGAGCAGCGACCAGACCGAGCTGCCGACGGGTCTCCAGGTCGGCCTCGGCACGCGCGCGGTCGCGACCGCGCGCAACTTCAGCCAGGGCAACCTCCAGCAGAGCGCCAACCCGCTCGACGTCGCGATCCGCGGCAACGGCTTCTTCCAGATCCAGTTGCCCGACGGCACGACCGGCTACACGCGCGACGGCTCGTTCCAGGTCTCGGCGACCGGCCAGCTCGTCACCAACACCGGCTACACGGTGCAGCCCGGGATCACGATTCCGGCGACCGCGCAGAGCGTGACGATCGGCAACGACGGCACGGTGAGCGTCGTGCTGCCAGGGCAGGCGCTGCCGCAACCGGTCGGCCAGATCCAGCTCGCGAGCTTCATCAACCCCGCCGGCCTCGAGCCGAAGGGCCAGAACCTGTATGGCGAGACCGCGGCGTCGGGGACCCCGAACGCCGGGGTCCCGGGAGTGAACGGCCTCGGCAGCGTGCAGCAGGGTTTCGTCGAGACGTCGAACGTCAACGTCGTCGAGGAACTCGTGCAGATGATCCAGACGCAGCGCGCCTACGAGCTCAACTCGAAGGCGATCCAGACGTCGGACCAGATGCTGCAAAAGCTCGCGCAGCTGTGAAGGAAGCCGGCATGAAGCGCTTCGCCACTGCGCTCGCGTGCGCCGTCATCTGCGCCGCTGTCCTCGCCGCGCTGAGCGGCTGCGAGCAGCTCAACCCGCGGCCGCCGGTCGACCTCGCGTCGCCGATCTACGCAGCTCCCGAGCCGCACGTCCAGCCCGCGGTCGCCAACGGCTCGATCTACCAGGCCGCGCAGTACCGGCCGCTGTTCGAGGACTACCGCGCTCGCCTGGTCGGCGACTCGATCACGATCCAGATCGTCGAGAAGATCTCGGCGACGCAGAAGAGCACGAGTTCGATCGACAAGAGCGGCAAGGTGGCGGCCGCCGTCACCGCGCTGCCGGGGCTCTCGGCGAACTCGTTCAACCGCGCGAGCGCCGCGGGCTCGTCGACCAACAGCTTCGCCGGCGCCGGAACGACGGCCAACAGCAACGACTTCAGCGGCACGATCACCGCGGTCGTGACCGGCGTGCTGCCGAACGGCCATCTCCTCGTCGCCGGCGAGAAGCAGATCGGCGTCAACCACAACGTCGACGTGCTGCGCTTCTCGGGCCAGGTCGACCCGAAGATGATCCAGCCGGGCAACGTCGTCGCTTCGGCGAGCGTTGCCAACGTGCGGATCGAGCAGCGCGGCCGCGGCGCGCAGGCCGACGCGCAGGGGATGGGGTGGCTCTCGCGCTTCTTCCTCAACGTGCTGCCGATCTGAACGGGGCGACCATGCAGCCGATCGACCGGATCCTTCGCGCCTCGATCCTCATCGCCGCGCTGCTCGCGAGCGCGGCGGTCTGGTGGCCGGCGCCGGCGCAGGCGGCGCGCATCAAGGAGGTCGCGTCGGTGCAAGGCGTGCGCACCAACCAGCTGGTCGGCTACGGCCTCGTCGTCGGCCTCGACGGCACCGGCGACCAGACGACGACGACACCGTTCGCGACGCAGACGCTGCTCTCGATGCTGCAGCAGATGGGCGTCACGGTGCCTCCTGGTGCCGCCAACAACATGCAGCTCAAGAACCTGGCGACGGTGATGGTCACCGCGCAGCTGCCGGCGTTTGCGCAGCCCGGGCAGACGATCGACGTCAACGTCTCGTCGCTCGCCAACGCGAAGAGCCTGCGCGGCGGCACGCTGATCGCGACCACGCTGAAGGGTGCCGACGGCCAGATCTACGCGATCGCGCAGGGCAACCTCGTCGTCGGCGGCGCCGGCGCATCGGCGGCGGGCTCGAAGGTGCAGATCAACCATCTGAGCGCCGGTCGCATCCCCGAAGGCGCGACGGTCGAGCGCAGCGTCCAGACCGCGCTCGCCGAGGGCAGCACGATCCAGCTCGACCTGCACGCGAGCGACTTCGCGACGGCGCGCGAGGTGGTCCGTGCGATCAACACGCGGATGGGCAGCGGCATCGCCGACGCGCTCGATGGCCGTGTCGTTCGCGTCCGCATGCCCGACTCGGCCGACGCGCGGGTCGCGTTCATGGCCGAGATCGAGAACCTCGAGATCAAGCAGGCGACGCCGGCGGCGAAGGTCGTCATCAACGCACGCACCGGCTCGATCGTGATGAACCAGGCGGTGACGCTCGCGCCCTGCGCGGTCGCCCACGGCAATCTCTCGGTGACGGTGAGCGTGACGCCGACGGCGAGCCAGCCGGGGCCGTTCGCGCGCGCCGGCCAGACGGTCGTGACCGAGCGCGCCGACATCACGATCGCGCAGCAATCCGGCTCGCTCGTGCAGATGGCGCCCGGCGCCAAGCTAGGCGACGTCGTCAAGGCGCTCAACTCGCTCGGCGCGACACCGCAGGACCTGCTCGCGATCCTGCAGGCGCTGAAGTCGGCCGGCGCGATGGCGGCCGAGCTCGAGGTGATCTGATGGCCGCGGCAAGCGGAGCATCGACGCTCACCGGCGCATCGACGACGAGCGCCGGCGACGCGAGCGCGGCGCGCTCGATCCAGGCGTTGCGCACGGCGGCGGCGCGCGACCCGAAGGCAGCGATCCGTGAGACCGCGAAGCAGTTCGAGGCGCTCTTCATGCAGCAGCTGATGAAGAGCATGCGCGAGGCGACGGTCGGCTCGGGGATGCTCGACAACGAAGGCAGCAAGCTCGGCACCGAGATGCTCGACGCGCAGTACGCGGCGAAGATGAGCGGCTTGCCCGGCGGCCTCGCCGAAGCGATTGCGCGTCAGCTCGAGCGCCAGCTCGGCACCGGCGCGAGCGACGTGCCGTCGGCGCGCGCGCCGAGCGGCGCTGCCGGCGCGGCAAGGAGCGCCTCGAGTGTGTCGGAAGCATCGCCGCTCAGCGGCCGCCAGGCCGAGTTCGTTCGCGTTCATCAGGACGCCGCGCGCGCCGCCGAGGCGGCGAGCGGCATTCCCGCGGCGTTCATGATCGCGCAGGCGGCGCACGAATCGGCGTGGGGCCAGCGCGAGATCAGGAACGCCGACGGCAGCGCGTCGCACAACCTGTTCGGCATCAAGGCGGGCGCCGGCTGGACCGGTGCCGTCGCCGAGATCACGACGACCGAATGGGTCGGCGGCGAGCCGCAGAAGGTGACCGCGAAGTTCCGCGCGTACGCGTCGTACGCCGACGCCTTTCGCGACTATGCGCAGCTGATGAAGACGAGCCCGCGCTACTCGCGCGCGGTCGCCGCGGCGACCGCCGCGCCGGCGAGCGCGGCGACGGGGCAGGGCTTCGCGAGTGCGCTGCAAAGCGCCGGCTACGCGACCGATCCTCGCTACGCCGACAAGCTCTCGCGGCTGATCAACAGCACGCTGAAGCTGCAGCGCATCGCGTGACCATGGGACCCCCACGCTCGCTTCGCTCGCTGCCCCCCGAGGGGGCGCGCTGCACCTTTGGGGTGGCCCGGCAGGTGCAGCAATGACGATCTCGTCGCTCCTCAACATCGGCCAGCGCGCGCTGATGGCGAACTACGCCGCGCTCCAGGTCACCGGCAACAACGTCGCCAACGCGAACACGACGGGCTACTCGCGCCAGAGCGTCGAGCTCGCGACCGCGTTCAGCCAGCAGACCGGCAACGGCTTCTTCGGCAAGGGCGTCGACGTCACGACGGTGACGCGCGCGCACGACGCGTTCCTGACGCGCGAGGCGGCGACGGCGGCGTCGCTCGCCGCCGCCGACGACGCGCGCAGCGCCCAACTGCAAAAGCTCGAGACCGTCTTTCCGACCGGCGAAAGCGGCCTCGGCTACACCGCACAGCAGCTCTTCAACGCCTTCGTCGACGTCTCCAACAAGCCGCAGGACGCCGCGGCGCGGCAGGTGGTGCTCGCGCGCGTCGGCGACCTCGCGGCACGCTTTCGCGCCGCGTCCGACCAGCTCGACGCGCAGCAGGCCGGAATCGCGCAGGACCTGCGCACCTCGGTCGAGTCGATCAACGCGCTGACGACGCGGATCGCCCAGCTCAACGTCAACATCGCCAACGCGCAGGGCACCGGGCACACGCCGAACGACCTGCTCGACCAGCGCGACGCCGCGATCGCCGACCTCTCGAAGATCGTGCAGGTGACGACGGTCGCTTCCGCCGACGGCACGGTCGGTGTCTTCCTCGGCGGTGCCCAGCGGCTCGTCCTCGGCGGCGAGTCGACGCCGCTGGTCGCGCTCGCCGACCCGTTCGATCCGGCCAAGGTGCAGATCGGCGTCAGCGAAGGCGGCACGCCGCGGGCGTTCCCCGACGGCTTCATCGCCGGCGGCTCGGTCGCGGGGTTGCTGCGCGTGCAGAACCACGACCTGCCCGACGCGCGCGGCCTGCTCGGCCAGCTCGCCTCGGCGATCGCCGGCGCCGTCAACGACCAGCAGGCGCTCGGCGTCGACCTCGGCAACCCGCCGGGTCCCGGTGCGCCGCTGCTCTCGATCGGCGCGGCGACGGTGGCACCGTCGTCGAACAACGCGATGGCCGGCGGCGTTCCGGTCGCGTCGTACGTCAACGGCGCCGGCGTTCGCGTCTCGAGCGTCTCGATCACCGTCGTCTCCACCGCGCAGCTGCAGCCGAGCGACTACGAGCTCGTCGCCGATCCGGCGCTGCCTGCGGGCAGTTATCGCCTGACGCGGCTCAGCGACAACACGTCGCAGACGGTCACGAGCGGCGACGTCGTCGACGGCTTTCGCATCGACATCACGGCGCCGCCGCCGGCGGCGCGCGACCGCTTCCTGCTCGAGCCGGTGACGCCGTCGATCCGCACGATCGCGCGCGCGCTCGACGATCCCAATGGGATCGCCGCGGCGTCGCCGGTGACGGCGACTGTCGCCGCGACCAACACCGGCACCGCCGCGATCGCTTCGCTCGCGGCGACGAGTCCGTCGCTCAACCCGAACCTGACGGCGACGATCACGTTCACCGACGATCTCGGCAACTACACCTGGAGCCTGGTCGACACGACGGCAGCGCTGCCGCCGACCAGCGGCACCGGCACCTGGAGCGCGGGCCAGCCGATCGCGCTGAACGGCTTCGCGCTGCAGCTCTCGGGCGTGCCGAAGAACGGCGATGTGCTCACCGTCGCCAAGACGACGGTGCCCGCCGGCAACAACGGCAACGCCAACGCGCTGCTCGCGCTGCGCGACGCGACGATCGTCGGCCAGGGCGCACTCGGCGCCGGCGGCGTCAACGTCACCGACGCCTACGCCTCGGCCCTCGCCGCGATCGGCGTTCGCGTGCAGAGCGCCGGGCTCGCCGCCGACCAGTCGGCGGCGGTCGCGAGCGACGCGAAGACCGCCGTCGCCGAGAAGTCTGGCGTCAACCTCGACGAGGAGGCGGCCCGGCTGATCCAGTTCCAGCAGAGCTACCAGGCGGCGGCGCGCATCCTGCAAGTCGCGCAGTCGGTGTTCGACACGCTGCTGCAGGTCGGCGCGTAGTCGCCTTTCCAGGAAAACCGCCATGCGCATCGCCACCGCCAACGCGTTCGACTCCGGCATCGACACGCTCGCGCGCCGGCAGGCCGAGCTCAACTCGCTGCAGGACCAGCTGACGACGGGCAAGCGCGTCAACCGCGCGAGCGACGACCCCGCCGCAGCAGCGCGCGCCGAGCGCGCGCTCGCGAGCATCGGCCGCAGCGAGACGAGCCAGCGCGCCGTCGACGCCAGCAAGGTCCTCATGACGCAGGCCGAGAGCACGCTCGGCGCCGCCGGCGATCTCCTGCAGCGCACGCGCGAGCTGATGGTGTCGGCGGGCAACGCGAGCTACGGCGACGTCGAGCGCAAGGGCATTGCCGACGAGCTGCAGCAAATCCGCGACCAGTTGCTCTCGCTGGCCAACACCGGCGACGGCGCGGGCACGTTCCTCTTCGGCGGCCAGGGCTCGACGCAGAAGCCCTTCATCGACACCACCGCCGGCGTCCAGTTCGCCGCCGCCGCCGGCCAGATGAAGACCGAGCAGCCGACCGGGCTGCCGCTGACGAACGACGGCCGCGCTGCCTGGCTCGAGGCGCGCACCGGCAACGGCGTGTTCGTGACAAGTGCCGCACCCGGCGTGCAGAACGCGACGATCGACAACGGCGGCGTCTCGGATCCGAGCGCGCTCACCGGCGCCGACTACACGCTCGCCTTCAGCGTCGCGGCCGGCGCGACGACCTACGCGGTCCTGAAGAACGGGCTGCCGACGGCGGTCGTCAACGCGCCCTACGTCTCGGGGCAGGCGATCACGATCGACGGCATGACCGTGTCGGTGAGCGGCGCTCCTGCCAACGGCGACCAGTTCCAGATCGCGCCGTCGACGCCGACGCTCGGCGTCTTCGGCGCGCTCGACTCCGCGATCGCGGGCCTCAGGACGCCCGGCCGCACCGACTCCCAGATCGCGCAGGCCAACGCCGACGGCTTGCGCGACATCGATTCGGTCATGGCGAACCTGCAGGCGGCGCGGACCGCGGCCGGCGCGGTGCTCAACCGGATCGACAGCGAGAGCGACCGCCTCGACGCGCAGAAGCTCGCGAGCACGACCGAGCGATCGAATGCCGAAGATGTGGACATGGTGCACGCGATCTCCGACTTCCAGAGCCGGCAAACGGGCTACGATGCGGCGCTCAAGTCATACGCCATGGTGCAGCACCTGTCGCTGTTCCAGTACGTGAACGGCGGCTGACCTGGGTGTCTTCCTGAGCGAAGCGAATGATCCCGGCCGCCGAGATCCTTCCCAGCGTTGAGGGAGACGACCGGCTAGGAGTCTTCTTGCTCGACGTCCCGATCCTCGGTCAGGTCTCCCTCGGCTACTCGCCGTTCATCGACCGCAACCGGGCGGTCTCGGCGACCCGGCTGACCGTCGTTCCGCTGCGGCCAGACGCGGTGCTCGACGTCGCCCAGTTGCTGCACGCGGTCGGCGAGGTCTGGCCGGCGAGCGGCGCCGCGGTCTCGCTCAACGTCGTCAGCGAGAGCCTGCTCCACGATCTGCTGCAGGCCAACCCGACCGCGAACCTGATGGTCGAAGTGCCGAACTTCATGGCGTCCGACCCCGACAACGTCGAGTCGCTCGTCCGCTTGCACGGCAACGGCAACACGCTGCTCCTCAAGGGCCGGCCGAACGACGAGCTGCCGCGCGAGGTGCTGCCGTGCTTTCGCTACTCGATCATCGACCTCGCCGACGAGCGCCGCATCGGCGCCGCGGCGGCGCCGCCAGCGGGGGTGACGCGGACGATCCAGCACGTCCAGTCGGGCGTGCGCACGATCACCGACATGGAAGCCGCGTTCGGGCGCGGCGCGCACGCCGTTCTCGGCTGGCCGATCGACGATGCGATCAACGCCAACGCGGCGCGCACCGGCAAGGCGATGGCGCAGCCCGACATGCAGATCGTCGTCGAGCTGATCCACCGGGTCGACAACGAGGACGGGATCGACAAGCTCGAGAACACGCTCAAGCGCGACCCTTCGCTCGCGTTCAAGCTGCTGCGCTACATCAACTCGCCGGCGTTCGGCCTGCGCGTCGAGATCAGCTCGTTCCGGCACGCGATCATGCTGCTCGGCTACCAGCGCCTGAAGCGCTGGCTGGCGCTGCTCCTCGCGACCGCGAGCAAGGACGTCAACCTGCGCCCGATCATGTTCGCCGCGGTGCGCCGCGGCGTGCTCATGGAAGAGCTCGTCGCCGGCACCGCCGACGAGGAGATGCGCGGCGAGATGTTCATCTGCGGCGTCTTCTCGCTGCTCGACCGGATGTTCCAGGAGCCGTTCGCCAAGCTGCTCGGCTCGATCCCGGTGCCCGAGCGCGTCTATCGCGCGCTCGTCGAGGGCGACGGGCCCTACCGGCCGTACCTCGCAATGGTCGAGGCCGCCGAGGCCGAATCGGTGCACGAGTACCGCGAGGCCGCCGAGCACCTGCTGATGAGCGTCGCCGAGATCAACCGGGCGCAGCTGCGCGCGCTGATGGGCGCGGCTGCGCTCGAATGACGGCGCGTCGTCGCGCGGGACGCGCCGGCTCGGGCGCGGCCGGGGCGGCGTCCTGAGCCGCTGCCGCCGGTCGCGCGGCGCACGCTTTCGTGGCGGGCAGCACGCGCCCGCCTTGCCCGGGTCGCCTCAAGCCGCGGCCGGCTGCGCCGAAAATGCGCTATGCGACCATGGCTGCCGGCGTCGACGCGCCGGCTGATCGACGTCGCAGCGGTCGCTCCACATGTCCTACGTCCCTTCGTCCGTCGCCGAGAGCACGGCGAGCGCGCGCGCGGTGCTCGACGCCGATGCGCTCGAGCGCCTGCGCGAGCTCGACCCGCAGGGCCAGAGCCGGCTGCTCGAGCGCGTGCTGCGCGCGTTCGAGTCGTCGGCGTCGCGGCTGGCGCGGCAGTTCGACGAAGCGCGCCGCGCCGGCGACATGCACGGCGTCCGCCACGTCGTCCACACCCTGAAGTCGTCGTCGGCGAGCATCGGCGCGCTGACGCTGGCGCGCCTGTGTGCCGAGATCGAAACGGCGATCCGCGCCGAGGCGTTCGGCTCGCTGCCGGAGCGGCTCGATGCGATGGACCGTGAGCTCGCGGCCGTGCTACAAGCCGTGCAGCCGATGCTTTCCTCTTCGGGCACGTCGCCATGACGCCGAGCGCAGAGCGAACCGCCGACGACCTGCCGGAGCGCCCGCGCGTCCTCCTCGTTGACGACGACGAGGTCAACCTGCTGCTGACCTCGGTCGCGCTGCAGGACCAGGGCTTCGACGTCACCGAGGCGTCGGGCGGCGAGCAGGCGATGCGCGTGCTGGCCGACTGGCTGCCCGACATCGTCGTCCTTGACGCCGTCATGCCGGGGCTCGACGGCTTCGAGACGTGCCGCGAGCTGCGCGCGCTGCCCGGCTTCGAGTCGCTGCCGGTCCTGATGCTGACCGGCCTCGACGACGACGCTTCGATCACGCGCGCGTATGAAGCCGGCGCAACCGACTTCTTCGTCAAGTCGACGCAGTGGAGCCTGCTCGCCGGCCGCCTGCGCTACCTGCTGCGCGCCTCGCGCACCCGGGTCGAGCTCGAGCGCAGCAAGTCGCGCCTCGCCCGCGCCCAGGACCTGGCGCGGATGGGCAGCTTCGACTGGCGGCGCGGCCAGGACGGCCCGCATTTCTCGATCGAGGGTCTGCGCGTGTTCGGTCTCGGCGTCGGCGACCAGCCGGCGTTCCGCACCCTGCTGCGAATGATCCCGGAGGACGAGCGCGGCGCCTTCATCGAACTCACGCACAGCGCGATGGACCGCAGCACCGTGCTCGCGACCGACGTCCACGCGCGCCTCGTCGACGGCCGCCAGCGGATCGTCCACATCGAGGCCGAGCCCGAGTTCAACGAACACGGCAACCTGGTCGGCTACACCGGGATCGTCCAGGACGTCACCGACCGGCGTCTCGCCGAGGACCGCATCCGCCACCTCGCCAACTTCGACACCCTGACCGGGCTGCCGAACCGGCGCCAGCTGATCTGGCGCGCCGAGCGTGCGCTCGAGCAAGGGCGCCGCCTCGGCCACGAGGTCGCGCTGCTGCTGATCGACCTCGACCGCTTCAAGGTGATCAACGACACGCTCGGCCACGGCGCCGGCGACGACCTGCTGGTCGAGGTCGCGCGGCGGCTGCGCTCGTGCGTGCGCCACTCCGACCAGGTCCTCGAGAGCTCGCTCGAGAGCGTGGGGCTGCGCTCGCACCGCACGCTCGAGGCGGTCGGCCGGCTCGGCGGCGACGAGTTCGTCGCGCTCCTGCCCGAGGTCGTCGACGAGCAGGACGCCGAGCGCGTCGCCCAGCGCATCCTCGAAGTGATGCGCAAGCCCATCATGATCGGGCTGCAGGAGTGCTTCGTCACCGCGAGCGTCGGCATCGCGGTCTTCCCGCGCGACGGCACGACGATCGCCGACCTGCTGCGCAACTCCGACATCGCGATGTATTCGGTGAAGTCGGCGGGCCGCAACTCGGCGTCGCTGTACCGCCCGAACCTCGCCGGCAAGGGGCGCGAGAAGCTCGAGCTCGAAAGCGCGCTGCACAAGGCGATCGAGCGCAACGAACTGGTCCTGCACTACCAGCCGAAGATCGACGTCCGCGGCGCGCGCATGATCGGCGCCGAGGCCCTGATGCGCTGGCGCCGCCACGGCCAGCTCGTCGCCCCCGGCGACTTCATCCCGCTCGCCGAGGAGACCGGGCTCATCATCCCGCTCAGCGAATGGGCGATCCGCGAGACCGCGCGGCAGGCGCGCGTCTGGCAGGACAACTTCGGCTTTTCCGACTCGATCGCGGTCAACCTGCCGAGCCGCCTGTTCGAGCGCACCGACCTCGTCGAGTACATCCACACCGCGGTGACGACATACGGCGTCCCGCACCACGCGATCGAGCTCGAGATCACCGAGACGGGCCTGATGAAGGACCTGCAGAACGTGATCCCGTCGCTGCATCGGCTCAACGAGATCGGCGTCGAGATCTCGATCGACGACTTCGGCACCGGCTACTCGTCGCTCGCGTACCTGACGACGCTGCCGATCAGCGAGCTGAAGATCGACCGCTCGTTCGTCCGCGACCTCGGCATGACGCCGCAGAGCTCGGCGGTCGTCACCGCGATCATCGCGCTGGCGCGCTCGCT
>Ga0207675_100000912_pt1 | contig 29484 bp, 19 predicted proteins | sample KBSSwiS42_FD_184305 | JGI IMG/M metagenome (GOLD analysis project Ga0207675, IMG submission 184305) | Switchgrass rhizosphere microbial communities from Kellogg Biological Station, Michigan, USA - KBS Switchgrass S4-2 (SPAdes) (version 2) | ecosystem: Host-associated > Plants > Roots >...
AGAGCCCGCACCTGGACCATGCCGATGAGGCCTACCTGCTCGGGGCTGCGCCAGCGGCAGAGAGCTACCTGTCGGCGGACAAGCTGCTCGCGGTGGCGCGCCGGGCGGGCTGCGACGCGCTGATCCCCGGCTACGGTTTTCTCTCCGAGAACGCCGCGTTTGCTCGGCGCTGCGAGAAAGAAGGCGTGACCTTCGTGGGCCCGAATGCCGACGCGATCGAGAGCATGGGGCGCAAGCCGGAGGCGCGGGCTCACATGTCCCGAGCCGGCGTGCCGATCGTGCCGGGGGGCCCCGCCTCGAATCTGGACGAGGCGCGCGCCACGGCCGACAAGCTGCGCTATCCCGTCATGCTCAAGGCAGCGGCCGGCGGCGGCGGGCGTGGCATGCGGCGAGTGGCGGCGCTGGCGGAGCTTCCGGCTGCGTTCGAGCGCGCACAGCGCGAAGCGCTCAGCTCGTTCGGCGACGCCACGATCTACCTGGAGAAGGCCGTGGTCCAGGCGCGGCACATCGAGATCCAGGTGCTGGGAGATCGCCACGGCGGCCTGGTGCATCTGTTCGATCGCGATTGTTCGGTGCAACGCCGGCACCAGAAGGTCGTGGAAGAGAGCCCCAGCCCCCATCTGCCGGAGGCCACCCTGCGCGGGCTGTGCGAGACCGCGCTGCGCGGCGCTCGCTCCGTGCGCTACGACTCGGTCGGCACGTTCGAGTTTCTGGTCGACGCCGATCACAACTTCTACTTCCTGGAGATGAACACCCGCCTGCAGGTGGAGCACCCCATCACGGAGCTGTGCACGGGCCTGGATCTGGTGCGCGAGATGCTGCGCGTCGCCGCGGGTGAGCCGCTCGGCTACACTCAAGCCGACATTTCGCGCCACGGAGCGGCCATCGAGTGTCGCATCTACGCCGAGGACCCGGCGAAGAACTTTCTGCCCAGCCCGGGGGTCGTCGAATACCTGAGCGCCGCAGAGGGACCGGGAATCCGCCATGACGCGGGGGTGTGCGCCGGTTACCGGATGGGCTTCGACTACGATGCGCTGATCGCCAAGCTGTGCGCGTGGGCGCCGACGCGGGCGCAGGCGGTCGCGCGCATGCGCCGCGCCCTGGACGAGTACGATGTGCGCGGGCTGACCACGAACCTCGATTTTCAGCGCCGTCTGCTGCGCGTCGAGGATTTCGTGCAGGGCCGCTACGACACCGGCTTCATCGAGCGCCACCGTGACGTGCTGCTCGCCCCCGAGCCGGCGGCGCTGGTCGAGCCGGACGAGGCCATGGCGGCCGCCGTGCTCTGGGCCACGGTGTTGGAGTCGGACGGACAGCATTCTGCCGCGGGGACGCGAGAGGACCCGACCGCCGCGAGGGCCGCTGCTGCCGCTTCTGCCTGGGCCACGGCCTCGCGCCGGCGGCGCCTGGGCTACTGAGACGAGCTAGAGATGGTTCGAGAATCGAGCAGGAGAACAATGACGTCGATCGAATGCAAACGCTTTGGCGAGATCGCAGGCCGCTCGGTGGAGCTGTACACGCTCACGAACGCGGGGGGCCGTGTGCTGCGGCTCAGCACCTACGGCGCGGCCGTGACGGAGCTGCATTTGCCCGATCGCAGCGGGCGGCTCGCGGACGTGGTGCTCGGCTTCGAGAATCTGGAGGGCTATGTGCAGCACGGCGCGTTCTTCGGCGCCAGCGTGGGCCGCGTCGCCAACCGCATCCGCGCCGCGCGCTTCACGCTCGACGGCCACACCTACCCGCTCGCGGCGACGGACGGCCCTGACCATCTGCACGGCGGCCGCAGCGGCTGGAATCGCGCCGTCTGGAGCGCGCAGCCAGAGCAGCGGGAACAAGGGCCGAGCGTGCGCTTGAGCCACGTCTCGCCGGACGGCGACGAGGGCTATCCGGGTCGGGTCGAAGCCACGGTGGAGTACACGCTCACGCACGACGACGAGCTGCTCGTCACGATGCGCGCGCAAACCGATCGCCTCACCATCGTCAACCTCGCCCATCACGGCTACTGGAACCTCGGCGGTCACCACTCGGGCGACGTGCTCGCGCACGAGCTGCTGCTCGAGGCCGACGATTTCACACCGGGCGATCCCGTGGTGCCGACGGGTGAGCTGCGGGCCGTGGCCGGCACCCCCTTCGACTTCCGGAGCCCGAAGCCGATCGGTCGCGATCTGGAGCAGGTGGGAGCGACGCCGCGCGGGTTCGATCACAACTTCGTGGTGCGCGGCCCCTCCGGGCAGCTGCGTCCCGTGGCGCGCGTGCGGCATCCGGGCAGCGGGCGCGTGCTCACGCTGGAGGCGGACGCGCCGGGCGTGCAGTTCTACTCGGGCAATTTTCTCGACGGCTCACTGGTCGGCAAGAGCCAACGCTACGCGCAGCACGCGGGGCTCTGTCTGGAGACGCAGGCGTTCCCCAACGCCATCAACGTGCCCGCCTGGCAGAACCAGGTGATCCTTCGCCCGGGACAGCTCTACGCCCACCACATGCGGCATCGCTTCTCGCTCGATTGAACCACGCCCAGCAGTGTGCAGACTGCCGGGCGGCTCGAGCGCGCGCCTGGTGTGGGTCGCGCGCGAGCCGCTGCGCGGCTCAGGCCACGGGACCGCTAAGGCGCGCGCCGTCACCGCTCGGGTCAAAAAACAGCGAGCGAGTCATGTCCACGTAGATCGGCAGCGCGTCTTTGGCGCGGACCTGCGCGTAACCATCCAGCGAGGCGATCAGATTCTTGTGCTTGTCCGTGGCCAGGTACACGTGCAAGCAGTCGCCCAGCATCTGCACTTGCCGCACGGTCATCTGTAGACTGTTGCCGTTGGTCTTGAAGTGCGCGTGCTGAGCGTCGCTCAGCAACTCGGGCCGCACTCCGAGCACCACCTCCCGGCCGACGTGCCCCTCCAGGCGCTGCGCCGCTTCGCTGGGCACCGGCAGCTTGCCCGAGCCCTCGTCGAAGAACAGCCGGTCACCCTCCTTCACCAGGCGCCCGTCCAGGAAGTTCATCGAGGGGCTGCCCAGAAAGCCGGCGACGAAGCGGTTCGCGGGGTTGTGATAGATCTCGCTGGCGCTGCCTACCTGCTGGGCGATGCCGTCCTTCATCACCACCACGCGGTCGCCCAGTGTCATGGCTTCTTCCTGGTCGTGGGTGACGTAGACGGTGGTGCTGTGCAGGGTCTCGTGCAACTCGCGCAGCTCTCCGCGCATCTCGACGCGCAGCTTGGCGTCCAGATTGCTGAGCGGCTCGTCGAACAGAAAGCACTGCGGGTCCCGCACGATGGCTCGACCGAGCGCGACCCGCTGACGCTGACCGCCGGAGAGCGCCTTGGGTTTACGCTCCAGGAGCGGCACGATGCCGAGGATGTCGGCGGCTCGCCGCACCTTCTTCTCGATCTCGGCCTTGGGCAATTTGCGCAGCTTGAGCGCAAAGCCCATGTTCTCGTACACGGTCATGTGCGGGTAGAGCGCGTAGCTCTGAAACACCATCGCGATGTCGCGATCCTTGGGCGATACGTCGTTCACGACGCGAGTGCCGATCTGGATGGTGCCGCCCGTGATGTCCTCGAGCCCCGCAATCATGCGTAGCGTGGTGGACTTGCCACAACCGGAAGGCCCGACCAGTACGATGAACTCACCGTCCTTTATGTGGAGATTCAGGTCATCGACGACCTTGACGTTGCCCTCATAGACCTTGTCGACGTGCTTCAGAATGACTTCTGCCATGCTCGAGGAAGATGATAGTGGACCTGTTCCGCGAGGCAAGGCTCGCTTCAGCTAGATCTCACTGCGCCTTCCCGGGGCAGCGTCCGTGCGGCTTGGGCTCGAGCCGGGCTGGGGCGCGAAAGGCAGGAAATATCTAGTCCCGGCGCCTCTCCCCGGGGGTCAGACCTGCGTGGGATGAGGCTTTGGCGATTGGCCCGCCTGGAACGAACGGATAGGATAGCCATCCCCCCCTGCTGATCCCCCTGTTGCGCGAGGGCTGGTTCATGCTCGACCGATTCCCGTACGGCAAGGCTCCGTTCGTTCTGCTGGCGATTGCAATTCTGTCGTCGCTCACATTTGCGTTCACGCACCACAGCGAGCGCCCCGCCGATCTGGTGCTCGCGACGTTCTCTGCGCAGCACCAAGGTGCCTATCTGGCCGCGCTGCCCAGGTTCGAAAAAGAGCATGGGGTCAAAGTGAACGTGCAGCGCGTCGACTATCAGTCTCTCGAGGCGCGCATGCAGAGCGCCATCGTCGCCAACACCGACGTGCCGGATCTGACCGAGATCTCGGAGGGCACGTTGGGCTTTTTCACACGCGGACCAGAGAGCGACTTCGGCTTTACCGACCTCACGGACCTGGCCAAAAAAGACGGCCTGGATCAGCGCGTGGTGGCAGCGCGGTTCGCGCCGTGGACCACCCGTGGCCGGCTGTACGCGCTGCCGCACGACGTGCATCCGGTGATGCTGGCGTATCGCCGCGACCTGGTCGAAGAGCTCGGCATCGACGTGAGCAAGCTTCAAACCTGGGACGATTTCGCGGCCATGGGCCGCCAGATCACCAAGGATGTGGACGCTGACGGCACGATCGATCGCTTCGCGCTGGAGTTGCCGCGCAACGGCGGCTGGGCTCTGCAGACGCTGCTGCGCCAGCAGGACATCGACCTGTTCGACGCCCAGGGTGACGTGGCCTTCAATGGTCCGATCGGGGTCGATACCGTCATCTGGTACCTGCGTCAGACGCGCGGCCCCGAGCGCATCGGGTACGACCCCGGCACCGGTCAGCCCTTCATCAAGTCGCTGAGCGACGGTTTGATCCTGTTCGTGTTCGCCGCGGACTGGCGCACGTTCCAGCTGCAGACGGACGCGCCGATGCTGAGTGGCAAGATGGCGCTGATGCCGCTACCCGCCTGGAAAGCGGGCGGTCGGCACACTTCCACCTGGGGCATGACGGGGCTCACCATCAGCAGGACGACCAAGCACCCGGAGCTTGCCTGGGAGCTCGCGAAGTTCTTGTATTTCAACGCGCCGGATCTGGGTCAGCGTTTTCTCACTACCAACATCCTTCCGCCGCTGAAGGAGGCCTGGGATCTGCCGGAGTTTCATCGCCCCAACGCTTACTTCTCCGGGCAGCAGCTGGGTGCAGAATACGCGAAGCTGGCGCCGGACGTACCGAAGGTGTTCGCGTCGCCGGTCTACAAATCCGCGCAGGGCAAGCTCGATCAGGCGTTTACGCGCTGCGCGATCTACTACGAAGCGCACGGCGAGCAGGGGCTACGCGAGAAGGTGAAGGCGGAGCTCGATCGTGCTGCCGCCTACCTGAAGGTCTGGTCGGACCGGAGCGCCGTGCTGGCGCGCCAGGGCGTTGCCGCAAATGACTCGCAAGAGTGAAGAGGAGGAGCGCAGTCTCATGCAGGTCAGCTTCATGCAGGGCAGCTTCATGCAGGTCAGCTTCATGCAGAGCCGTCTCAGGCAGGACACTTCATGCAAAGTGTAGCCGAGCTCGAATCTCCGGCGCAGGTCGCGCAAGTAGAGTCCCGCCGGCCGTCAGCGCCGCCGCGCCGCTACTACAACGGCAAGGCGCCGTATGTGTTTCTCGCGCCGTACCTGCTGCTCACGTCGCTGTTCTTCGTGTACCCGTTCCTGCGGGCGGTGGCGCTCGCCTTCTACCAGACGAACGGCCCGCGTTCGAAGGTGTTCGTTGGCCTCGCCAACTTCGTGTTTCTGTACCACGACACGCGCTTTCACAGCGCGCTCGGCAACACGCTGCTCTTCACGTGTTGCAGCATATTCCTGCAGCTTCCGCTGGCCCTCGGCCTGGCCGTGCTGCTCAACTCGGGCAGCAGCAAGCTGGAGCTGCGGCTCAAGGGCTTCTTCCGATTGATCCTGTTTTCCCCGAATCTCGTCGGTCCGATTTTCGTCGGTGTGCTGTTCGGCGTGTTGCTCACACCTCGCTATGGTCTCGTCAACCGTACCCTGCACGCGCTGGTGGGCTGGGGGCTCGAGCAGCGCTGGATCGACGACCCCAAGCTGGTCATGCCGGCGCTCGTGCTCACGTCGCTCTGGCTGTACGTCGGCTTCAACATGGTCTATTTCCTGGCCGCGCTGCAGAGCGTCGACAAGGAGCTGGAGCAGGCGGCCAGGATCGACGGGGCCAACGCCTGGCAGGTGTTCTGGAACGTCACGCTGCCGTCCATCCGGCACGTGGTCATCTTCGTCGTGATCTTGAGCACCGTGGGCTCGTTCAACCTGTTCGAGTTGCCGCTCGCGATGCTGAACGGCAGCAACGGCTTCGGTCCGGACGATTCGGGCCTGACCGTGATCACGTACCTGAACGAGATCGCCTACCGCTCTGGCGACCTCGGTCTCGGCTCGGCGGTGGGCTGGATCGTGGCGCTGCTGATCATGACCTTCAGCTTCGTGCAGTACCGCGTCTCCCGGGCCTCAGCTCATGAATGAGGACCGCACGAGTGAGGGGAGTGCATCAGTGAGGAGGTCGCGCGCATGAACGCTCTGCAGATCACGCTGCTCGTGCTGTTCGGCATTTTCCCGCTCTTGTACCTGCGCTCGCCCAGGCGGCCGAAGCTCGCCTACAGCTACCTGCGGGGCCTGGTGCTCACGCTCGCCAGCATCGCCGTGCTGTCGCCATTCGCCTGGCTGGTGGCGGCCGCCTTCAAGGACAAGAGCGTGTTGAACGAGTACGTGTTCTTCCCGCCGTTCAGCAAGTGGTCGGCAGAGACGCTGAACCTGAACAACTTCCGCCGCCTGTTTGCCGGTGAAATGAGCGTGAAGGGCGTCGTCTATTACTGGCAGTATCTGCTCAACTCCACGGTGTTTACGACCGTGAGCACGGTCCTGCAGCTGTTCTTCTCCTCGCTCTCGGGCTACGCGCTCTCGAAGTACGATTTTCGAGGCAAGCGCATGCTGATGACGTTCATGGTCGGCTCGACGATGATCCCCGGCGTGCTGTTGCTGGCACCGGTCTACAAGATGTTCGTCGATTTTGGGCTGATCGACTCCATCCCGGGCCTCTTGATGACGGGCGCGGTCAGCGCCTACGGCATCTTCCTGTTTCGCCAGGCCATCATCTCCGTGCCCAACGAGATCATCGACGCGGGACGCATCGACGGCTGCAGCGAGTTTGGCATCTACTTCCGCCTGGTCATGCCGCTCGTCAAACCGATGAGCGCCGCGTTCTGCATGTTCGTGTTTCTGGCGCAGTGGAACGCCTTCTTTGCGCCGAACATCTTCCTGCAGAGCCAGAACAACTTGACGGCGCCGATCGTGGTGCGCACGTACATCAGCATTTACGCTGCGGAGTACGGAGTGTTCCTGGCGGGGACGCTGCTCGCGATCATCCCGCCGGCGATCCTGTTCTTCGCGCTCCAGAAAGAATTCGTCAGCGGTCTGAGCGCGGGCGCCGTGAAGGGATGATGTAAATTGCCGGATTGAGTGGAGCCATGGGCCGGTGCAACGTATTCACTTCCCGGCGGGGCGGGGGTTCTGCGTCTGACGGCGACACGGAGCGCCGTCAGGCAAGCGGGGTTGGGGCCCCGCGCGCAGCGCGAGTCCGCGAGCGGAGGCGGGGGTGGGGCCCCGTCCCGAATTCATTTCGGGCGGGGCGGGGGTCTGCCTCAGACCCCCGTGGGAAAACGTGGAAACGCTGCCGCAGCCCTTTCGGTCCTTGCGGGAAAAATGCCAACATCGCCGCGTGACTCGCGGTTGCGTTGGATTGAGTGCTGGCCTCGGATCAGCTCGGGCAAGGCTGTGCGACGAGGGGCTGCGGCTCGCTGCCAGCCTGGTCCTTGCCGGGCTGGCTGTCGCCTGCGGCGGGGACGGGCAGACCTCGCGGCGTCCCACGGCGCTGGCGACGCCCGGCGGCTCGTTGGACGAGACGGCGGCCCCGACCTGCGCGGGGATCGGGGACCGGGCCAGCTTCGACCCGGGGCGGGTGAGCCTGGCGCAGAGCTATGGCAACGATTTCAAGATCGGCGTCGCCATCGGCCGCAACGTGTACGGCGGTCGGGATGCACCAGCGAGCACGCTGGTCGCCGCGCAGTACAACCGCCTCACGCCCGAAAACGAGCTCAAGTGGCAATCCCTGCAGCGACAGCCCGGCGTCTTCGATTTCAGCCAAGCGGACGCCTTCCTGCAGTACGGCGAGACCCACGGCATGGAGATCCACGGGCACACGCTGGTCTGGCACCAGCAGGTGCCAGGCTGGGTATTTCAAGATGACGGGGGCGGGCAGGCGACCCGAGAGCAGTTGCTCGCACGCCTGGATCAACACATGAGTGCGCTCGCTGAGCACTTTGGCAACCACGTGCAGTACTGGGACGTGGTGAACGAAGCCTTCAACGACGACGGCTCGCTGCGCAGCACCCCCTGGCGCACGATCATCGGCGACGACTATCTCGAGCAGGCGTTCCGGCTCGCCGCGCGGCATTTCCCCGAGGCAAAGCTGGTGTACAACGATTTCAGCATGGAGAATCCGGCCAAGCGCGAAGCCGTGGTCAAGCTGGTGCGCGATTTTCAGGCGCGCGGTGTGCGTATCGATGCCATCGGCAGCCAGGGCCACTTCCGGCTGCAGACGCCGACGCTGGAAGCGATCGAGGCGTCGCTCGATGCCTTTGCGGCCACGGGTGTAGAAGTGCTGGTGAGTGAGATGGACGTGGATGTGTTGCCCGCGGCGAACCAAAATCAGGGCGCGGATCTGTCCGTGAACGCCGAGCTGTCGGCGCGGCTCAATCCATATCCAGAGTGCTTGCCGGCCAGCGTCGCCGAGCAGGCCGCCGCGCGCTGGGGCGCGCTCTTTGCGCTCTTGCTCCGACACTCCGAGCAGCTGCACAGCGTCACGCTCTGGGGTGTGTCCGACGGCTACTCCTGGCTCAACAACTGGCCGGTGAACGGCCGAACCAACTATGCCCTGTTGTTCGATCGTCAATTGCAGGCGAAGCAGTCCTGGCAAAAGGTGATCGAAGCCGCCGACGGTGCGCCTTGACACGACCTGCTGATGAAGATGGTTACGAGCTCTGGCTGCGCTACCGGCGCGTAGCCGATCCGGAGTTGCTCGAGCGCTATCGGCGCCAGTTTGGCAGCATCGTGCTGCTGGGCGCGGCGGCGCGCGGCGGTGAGGCCTCCACCCGCACGCTCGCGGCCGCCGTGGCGGAGCTGCAGGCAGGGCTCGCGGGGCTGCTCGGGCGCACGATTACCCTGAGCGAAGACCCGAGCCAAGCGGGCGCGCTGGTGATCGGCCGCACGCTCACGCCCGGGTTCGACGAGTTCCGGCTCCCCCGGGCTGTGCTTTCGAACGAGGCCGTGTCTTCGAACGAGGCCGTGCTTTCGAAGGAGGCCGTGGCTGCCAAGGACGGCACGGCCGCCGAGGCGGGCGCGCCCGCCGACCCGCTCGATCAGCTCGGGCGCGATGGCTTCGCGCTCGTCACCAGCACGGCTGGCGCAGCGCGCACGGCGCTCGTGGGGGCGAGCGATCTGGGCATCTTGTACGGTGCGTTCCAGCTCTTGCGGCTGCTCCAGACGGGCAGCGACACCAGCCAGCTGCGGCTCGCGTCTTCCCCGCGGCTCGGGCTGCGCATCCTGAATCACTGGGACAACCTCGATCGCACGGTGGAGCGCGGGTATGCCGGTTTTTCCCTGTGGGATTGGCAGAAGCTGCCGGACTACCTCGAGCCGCGCTACACGGACTACGCGCGCGCCTGCGCGTCCGTCGGCATCAACGGCAGCGTGCTCACCAACGTCAACGCCAACGCGCTGGTGCTGACCGACCCGTTCATCGACAAGGTAGGCGCTCTGGCGCAGGTGTTCCGCCCCTACGGCATACGGGTCTACCTGACCGCGCGCTTCAGCTCCCCGATCGAGCTCGATGGCCTGGCCACGGCGGACCCGCGGAACCCCGACGTGCGTGACTGGTGGCGCCGGCGAGTCGACGGCATTTATCGCCGGATTCCGGATTTCGGTGGGTTCGTCGTCAAGGCCAACTCCGAGGGTCAACCCGGGCCCCAGAACTATGGCCGCAGTCACGCCGAGGGAGCCAACCTGCTCGCGGACGCGCTGGCGGAGCACGGCGGTGTCTTGATGTGGCGGGCGTTCGTCTACGATCACGAGGTGCCCGTCGATCGCGCCAAGCAGGCCTACGACGAGTTCAAGCCGCTCGACGGCAGCTTCCGTCGCAACGTCGTGGTGCAGGTAAAAAACGGGCCGATCGACTTTCAGCCGCGCGAGCCGCACCACCCCTTGTTCGGCGCCATGCCCAAGACCCCGTTGCTGCTCGAGCTGCAGCTCACGCAGGAGTACCTGGGTTGCGCCACCCACCTGGCGTACCTGGCGCCGATGTTCAAGGAGTGCCTCGACAGCGATACCTTCGCCGCCGGCCCCGGCTCGAGCGTCGCCAAGGTGATCGATGGCTCGCTGCACGGGCATGAGCTCACGGGCATGTGCGCCGTGACCAACATCGGCAGCGATCGCAACTGGTGCGGGCATCCCTTTGGCGCAGCCAACTGGTACGCCTTCGGCCGGCTGTGCTGGGATCCGGCGCTGTCCTCACGCGAGATCGCCGAAGAATGGCTGCGCATGACGTTCTCGAGCGACGCTGGCTTGCTGGCGAGCGCGGCGCAGATCATGCTCGACTCGCGCGAGGCCGTGGTCGACTACATGACCCCGCTCGGGTTGCACCATCAGATGGCCGTCGGCCATCACTACGGGCCGGGCCCCTGGGTGAGCGAGGGGCGTCCCGATTGGACGTCCGTCTACTATCATCGCGCCGACGAGCAGGGCATCGGCTTCGATCGCACCCCCGCCGGCAGCAACGCGGTCGGGCAGTATTTCGAGCCACTGCGCAGCCAGTACTCGCAGCTCGAACAGTGTCCGGAATCGCTCCTGCTCTGGTTTCACCACGTCGCCTGGGATCACCGGCTGCGCTCCGGGCGCACGCTCTGGGAGGAGCTGTGTCACCGCTACCAGCGCGGCGTCGATGCGGTGCGCGGCTTTCAAGCCAGCTGGGCGCGCGTCAGTGCGGTGGTAGACGAGGCGCGCTTTCGGCAGGTGAGCGACTTCTTGCGCATCCAGGAGAAAGAGGCGCGCTGGTGGCGCGACGCCTGCGTGCTCTATTTCCAGAGCTGCTCGCGACGGCCGCTGCCCGCTGGCTACGAACCAGCGGAAAAATCGCTCGCAGAGCTGCGCACGCTGCGGCACTACTACGTGCCCGGCATCCACAACCCGTTTCTGGCGCAGACGCCGCGTGCCCTGAGCGGCACGCGCTCGGAGACTCGAAAGTGAAGATCAGATCCGCGAAAGTCATCGTGTGTAGCCCGGGCCGCAACTTCGTCACGCTCAAGTTGCAGACGGACGCAGGTGTGTATGGGCTCGGGGATGCGACCTTGAACGGCCGGGAAAAGGCCGTGGTCGCCTACCTCGAAGAGCACTGCCTGCCCGCGCTGATCGGGCGGGACGCGCGCAACATCGAGGACATCTGGCACTACTTCTATCGCGGCGCGTACTGGCGGCGCGGGCCCGTCACGATGACCGCGATCGCCGCCATCGACATGGCGCTCTGGGACATCAAGGCCAAGGCGCTCGGCACGCCGCTCTACAACCTGCTCGGCGGCAAGAGCCGCGAGCGCGTGCTGGTGTATGCACACGCCACGGGTAAGGGCCTGGGCGAGGCCGTCGACGCCGTGGGTCGCGCGCGCGCGGACGGCTTCGTCGCGATCCGCGTGCAGTCCGGCGTGCCCGGCGTCGAGAGCGCCTACGGCGTCCCACACGGGGACAAAGCCTACGAGCCCGCTCAGCAGGGCCTGGCGGAGGAACAGGTCTGGGAGACCGCGCCCTATCTACGCTTCGTGCCCAAGCTGATGGATCGCGTGCGTGCGACCTACGGTAGCGATTTTCATCTGCTGCACGACGTGCACCACCGTTGCACGCCCAGCCAGGCAGCGCGGCTGGCTCGCGATCTCGAGCCTTACGATCTGTTCTGGCTCGAGGATCCGGTCGCGGGCGAGCTGCAGGAGGGCTTGCGCCTGATCCGGCAACACTCCACCACGCCGATCGCGATCGGTGAGGTCTTCAACAGCGTCTACGACTACACGACGCTGATCACCGAGCAGCTGATCGACTTCGTGCGCATGCCCATCGTGCACGGCGGCGGCATCACCCATCTGCTCAAGGTGGCCGCCTTGGCCTCCGTCTATCACGTGCAGATGGGCTTTCACGGTGCGACGGATCTATCGCCCATCAACTTCGCCGCTTCGCTGCATTTCGACCTGGCCGTGAACAACTTCGGGGTGCAGGAGTACATGCCGCACGTCGAGCCGGCGTTCGACGTGTTCAAGATCAACTACCGCTACCAGGCTGGCTACTGCAGCATCGACGACAGCCCGGGCATCGGCGTCGACATCGATGAGGAAAAAGCCAAAAAATACCCCTACGTCGCGGCCAGTTTGCCGGTGAATCGCCGCACCGACGGTACGTTGTTTCACTGGTAGGCTGCTCGTTCCTGCCTCGCGGTAGGGCCACCGAGGGCAGGGACGACGCTCGAGCTCGGAGTCGCGTTCGCTTGGCCTCGGCGTTCAGCCCGGCGTAAGATGCTCGGACGGAGGCAGGGCCAGCATGCGAATCGGCGTCATTGGTTCGGGAACAGTGGGCGAGGTTCTGGCCGACGGCTTCTTGAAGCACGGCCACGAGGTGATGCGCGGCTCGCGCACGCCGGAGAAGCTGTCCGCCTGGGCCACCGGGGCGGGCCGGCAAGCGAGCGTCGGCACGTTCGCGGTGACCGCCGTCTACGGCGAGGTCGTGGTGCTGGCGGTCAAGGGTAGCGCGGCGGAAGAAGCGGTGGCCGCGTGCGGCGACGCCCTGTCCGGCAAGATCGTCATCGACACCACCAACCCGATCGACGAGCGCCCACCGGAGGGCGGGGTGCTGCATTTCTTCACCAACTTCGAGCAGTCGCTGATGGAGCGTCTGCAGTCGCGCGCGCCGGAGGCGAAATTCGTCAAGGCGTTTTCCTGTGTGGGCAACGCCGTGATGGTCGACCCCGCGTTCGAGCTCGGGCGCCCCACGATGTTCATCTGTGGCAATGACCCGCGTGCCAAGGCCAGCGTCGGCGAGCTCCTCGACGATTTCGGCTGGGAGGTTGCCGACCTCGGTGGGTCCGCTGCCGCTCGCGCCATCGAGCCGCTATCTATCCTCTGGTGCATTCCCGGCTTTCTGAACCAGGAGTGGACGCACGCCTTCAAGCTGCTCCACTCCTGACGCGCTCCGATCGGGAGACAGCATGCCTGCCTGACGCGGAGCGGCGTGCTGCAGCGACAGAATTCATGCGCAAAGAATCCTACCTCACGCGCGCTGGCCTGTTGATTCCGGTGCAAAGCGGGATCTCGCCCCCCTTGTGAAATCGTTTCCAGTGCGCTACCACGGGCCGCCTTGGTGCGAGCGCTCCACTCCTGCCTGGTCGACGCTCGGATAGCGTGCCTCTGTCGCGCTCGGAGCATGGCTCATTTTGGGGGTTCCAGCGCCTGCTCTCGCCTGGATAGAGTGGCTGAGATTTTCCAGGCCTCGCTCGCCTGAGGCGAGGCCAATGGATCGAAGAACCCCGGAGGAGTTCGTGAGCACGAGTCGGTCTTCAGCGCGAAGCGCCAGCACCGTCGGGCAGGGCGAAGCTCGCTGGTTTGCTCGGCTGAACCTCCGGCCGCGTCAGCGCCGCGCACGTTTGGCTCGAGCTGGCGCCGGCGTATTGTTCGGTGGGTTCTGCCTGAGCGGCGTCGTCGCCGTGGTCGGCAGCATCGTCACGAGCGGCTGCGGGGACATCGGCGATCCGAAGTACGTCCCGCCGAGCGTCACGCCCGTCAACGAGGTCGACCTCGAGAACAAGCCGTTTTGCGTGGGCACGTGCGCGCCCGACTACGGCTCGACTCGCATCGACTGCAACGCCGAGCAAGGCCTCGAGTTTTTCCCTGTCGACGTGCTGAACGGCGACACGGGGACCGTCACTGGCTTCTACGCCTACAACGACGGCTCGTCGGATTTCATGATGGCGGGTCCGGATCCGTATCCGCGCGGCGCCGTGCTCACGAACGATCCTGCGTCGACGGGCGTGAGCAACTACGAGCCGCCCACCGTGCAGGTCAACGATCGCTGCGGCCCCGACGGCAAGCCGGGCCCCAACAACGTGCATCACCTGCGCGGTGGGCTGTTCACCGAGTGGGGCGGCGGCATGGGGCGGCGTCTGCTGAATTTCGTCAGCACGGCAACGCCGGCCTGCAACCCCGGCCGCGGTGCGTTGCCGGGGGAGCCCGACTACTGTCCGGACCCGGACGAGCGCATCGAGTCGGTGGCGGATCAGCCCCAAAATTCGAGTCTGCGCGGCGACTTCTACAGCATGGTGGCCGATCTGCGGGGCTGGGAGGGCATCAGCTTCTGGGCTCGCCAGGGCCCTGACAACACGGCGGGTATCCGCGTCTACATCGGTGATCGGCAGCTGGACGACGACATCGCTTTTCTCGAGAGCGGCGCCGGCCTCACGCCCCTGTGCGGGCGCTCCCGGGAGTGCGGTTGTCGCAACCACCGCCCCTGCACCAGCAACGCTCCGCTGCTCGGGTTTTCTTGCTGGGATGAGAAGCTCGACGTTGCTCCGGCCACTCTTCGGGAGAACGCCGTCGCCGCCGGCAGGGCGTACATCAACCCGTACGACATCTGCGGCACGAGCCTGTGCGACGCCCTCAACCCCGCCTGGCAGCGGATGGATCCGCTGTTCTCGACGCCGGACAACCCGACGCAGGCCGGCACCGCGCAGTGCCAGCTGTACAAGCTCACCAACGATCTCGAAGCCTACTACTGCTACGACGAGAACAAGCCGGCGTCTTTTCCGCCGGACGGGCCCCAGTCATGCGGCGATGGCTGGGCCAAGGGCGTCGCGCTCTCGACGGACTGGCGGTTCTACACGATCCCGTTCTCTGAGCTCCGCCAGGAGGGCTACGGGCAGGAGTTCTCGTACCTCGACCTGTCCAAGATCACGCTCGTGCGCTTCACTTGGATGCAGGGCTGGCTCGACGTATGGCTGGATGACGTGCGCTTCTACCGGCACGCGCCTGGCGCTCAGCAGACCCCATAGCCCCTCGCCGACTCTCACGGACTGCACATGAGCCCACGCGCACCGTCTCAGCTTTTGTCTGCCTTCACTGCCCCGGCTCGCACACGCTCCCGGTGGTCGTGTGCACTGTGGCTCGCCGGTTTCGTTCCGAGCGTGCTCTGGGCCCGGGCCGCCGCCGCGCAGAATACCACTGCGCCTGCGGCGCCGGCGCCCGCTAGCTCCACGCCCGCGTCTCCGGCGCCCGCGACCCCGAGTCCCGCCGCGCCCCCCACTCCTCCGGTGGCTCCCGGCCCTGCCGATGCAAGCGCGGCAGCTCCAGACGCGGCCCCGGTCGCAGCACCGAGCCCTGCGGCAACTCCTGCGCCGGCAGCCAAGCGTGTCGCGGCCCCCACGGTGCTCACGCCGCGCCCGGCGAAGATCCTGTCGTCCGATACCGTGGACGAGCCGGGCTACTTGCCCGGCTACCGCGGCTACTCGGGCCTGGGCCTGTCACCGTACACGCCGCAGGTGCCGGGGTTGCCGGGCGGCTTCACGCCGGGCTTTGGGGCGCCCATGCCCACCAAGGATTGGACCTTCACCTTCAACGGCTACATGACCGCCTCGCTCGAGGTCAGCACGCGCGAGCGCTCCGACCCGCAGCCGGGCCAGTCCAAGACGGTGTTGCACTCGCTGCCCGTCATCATCGACGAGTACAACAGCTTCACCTCGACGAACTCGCGCCCCGGCAACTGGGTCAACCTGAACTTCAGCTACGGCAACGAGATCGTCACGTCCTCGGTCTCGATCAACACCTACAACCCCTCGACCCCCACGAACTTCTGGCAGATCGGCAGCCAGTATTTCATCAACAACATGTTCCTGCACTTCCGAGTGCCCGAGGTCGAGGGCTTTCGCGTGGGCTGGACCGTGGGGTACTTCACCAACAACTACGGCGCGCTCGGACAGTACGGCGGTGGCCTGTACACGCACGCGATCACGGGCGGCCCTCAGGGCGTGGGTGAGACCGTCGTGGTCGAGCACGACGTGGGCGATGGCCTGGTCGCCGTCTTCGAAGACGGCTTGATGGGCAACGCCGGCGGCCACAACCCCAATCAGGTGGTGCAGGGCGGCGGCACCGAGGGCGACCCGGAGTGGGCCTCGTCGCTCACGCACCACGCGCACCTGGGTCTGGTGAGCGGCGGCTCGACCACGCTGCAGGCCGAGCTCAACTACATGGTGACGTGGTCTCAGGACGATCGCTTGCAGCGCAATCCGAGCCTGCACCCCGAGCAGACGCCGGCCGACATCCCCACCACGCGCGAAGTGGACGAGTCTTACGTGCGCGACGGGCGGCTCACGGTGGTGGGCTTCGACGCCAAGATGACCAGCCAGACGTACGGCGTTCTGGGCTTGGGCATGGCGTACATCGACGGCCACTACGCCTTTCCGCTGCGCGGGGTCACGACCTTCGGCGGCGAGCCCGAGCGGCTCACCAACTCCTGGTGGGGCGTGAGCACGGGCGGAACGGGCACGCTGCTGCTCGGTGGCATCTCGTACACGTTCAGCGTCGCGCGCATGCTGCTCGCCCCGGAGCCGTTCTCGGGCCAGGCCCCGGACATCGTGATCACCACCGGCGCCACCTTCGGGCGCACGACGAGCTCGGAGGCGCCCTACGATGGCCGCGTGCGGCACAAGTACGGCATCGACGGGGCGTATACCGTGCTGCCCTGGCTGGGCTTCGGACTGCGCTTGGACCGTGTGGTGCCGAGCTCCAAGGAGCCCGAACAAACCTTTCACGTCGTCGCTCCCCGGATCACGTTCAAGACCGACTGGGGCTCTCGGGAGAACATCACGCTGGGATACGTCAAGTGGTTCTTCGGCAAAGAATCCCACCTCGACGGGCTGAGCGCGCGCGCCAGCGAACTGATCGACGATCAGATGTTCACCCTCAACTTCAACATGTATTTTTGAGGAGAGTCTCGGATGACTTCCAAGCGTAAGAACTCCCTGACCTACCCGCAGGCGCGCCGCCCGCTCCGCGTCGCGCTGGTGCTGGCGCTGGCCGGCTTTGCGCCGCTCGCGAGCGCGCAAGAGACGACCACGGGGGAGTCGGGGGTCCAGCTCTCCCTGGGTGTCGATCCCTCGCTGCCGCAGCTGCAGGCGCTGCCGGGCGGCGTGCTGCCGCGCATCGGAGAGCCGCCGGGCGCCGACTTCCGCTTCGACTTCCACGGCATTCTGACCGCACCGCTGCGCGTGGGCATCAACGATCGCAACGGCGGCTGCCCGAGTGACCCGAGCTTGCCCTGTGTGCCGGCGGGCCCCGGGCAGAGCAAGACGGTGCTGCACTCGCCCCCCGTCGTCCCCGACGATCTGGAGACGTTCTCGCATACGGGCGTGGTGCCGAACACGTACGCGCAGCTGAACTTCTCCTACGGCAACAAGCTGGTGGTCGGTACGGCCACCATCGTGGCGCGCGAGTCCAGCGTCTCGACCGGCTTCTTCGACCCGCCCTCGCAGCGCGGTGTGAACGATCTGTTCCTGTCGGTGTATCCGGATCTGCCCGTGCTCGGCCACACCAGCATCTACGTGGGCGCCTTCAGCAGCCGTTACGGCGTGCCCGGCGAGTACGACGAGGGCCGCTACGGCACCCCGCTGATCGCCCGCGTCAACGGCGCGGGGGAAAACATCAGCGCGCGTATCCCCGTGACCCCGGACGTGTCGGTGATGCTGGAAGAGGGCCTGCAGGGGCAGACCAACAAGGCGGGCAACGGGACCATCCCCGCCGGCTGGAATGACTTTGCCGATCCCGGCGTGGGCTCGAGCTTTGCCGTCCACGGGCACCTCGGGGCCACCTACAAAAACACTGCGAGCCTCGGCCTGCACGCGCTCTCCGCCTGGGCGCAGGACGAGCGAGCCACGGGGGCGAATGCGCCGGACGGCGACATCCGCATCCTCGGCGCGGACCTGCGCTTCAACATGGGTCGCTTCGGGCATCTGTACGGCGCCTTCTCCAACGTCAAGGCCACCAGTGCACGCACCGTGGGCCGCATCGTCGAGGTGCTGAACACCAAGGGCGGCCCCGGGTTGATGGCAAACTACCTGGGGCAGGGCAGCGGCGGCACCGGCAGCCTGAACATCCTCGGCTGGCAGTACGATCTGAGCATCGGTCGCCTGGTGAGCTATCCGGTGCAGTTCACGGGTGACGGCCCGGACATCTACTTCAGCCTGTTCGGCATCTACGCGGGTATCGAGAGCAACGATCCAGCCTACGACGGCAGCTCCAAGCTGAAGTTTGGCGCCGAGGCTAGCTACAGCCTGCTCAGCTGGTTCGCGGCTTCTCTGCGCTACGACAACGTCAGGCCCGGGCGCCCCGCGGCTGTGACCATCGACGCGCCGAACGACGATTTTGCCTTCCAGGTGCTAGCTCCGCGCCTCATCCTGCGCAGCGACTGGCAGGCGCGTGATCAGGTGGTGTTGCAGTACGCGCACTGGTTCAATGGCCCGCTCACCACCGTGCGTACCGGCTACCCACCGGTAGAGGACCTGTCTGCGGTGCCCGACCGAGACGTGCTTTCGATCTCCGCCAACTTCTGGTGGTGATGGTTTCATTCGAGGAGTGTCCCCGGGGTCTCAGGCCGGGGCGCTCGAGGAGACTTGCGATGCGTCAGTCCAAGTGGTTCGAGAAAAACCCGAGCGCTGCGGCGCTGCGGAGCGCGGCCCGCTGGCTCCGGGCCGGGGTGTTGCCGGTGCTCTTTGCCAGCGGTTGCATCGGCGTCTCCCAGCCGAAGGCCGACGCCTCCGCACCTTCGAGCAGCGCGCTCTCCGCCTGTCCGGGCGGTCTGGTCCCTGCCGCCGACGGCTTGCTCGACGACTTCGAGGACGGCGACAACCAGGGCGCGCTGGAGGCTGGCCGCGATGGCTACTGGTACACCTCCCACGACAGCCTGGGTTCGGAGATCACGATTCCCGCGGGGGGCTTTGCCACTGCTGAAGGCGGGGCCGACGGCTCCTCCATGGCGGTGCACGTGAAGGGCAAGTCGAGCTCGTCGGGCGATCAGGCGTGGGGCATGGAGCTCGGCCTGAACTTTCTGAATACCCAGGGCGAGTTCTACGACGCCTCGAAGTACGCCGCGATCTTCTTCAAGGCCAAGACGGGCAGCAAGGAAGCGGACAAGAAAGTGCGCGTCGGCATCGCGGACGTCAACACGCACCCGAGCGGCAACGTGTGCACCGCCTGCTACAACCATTTCAACAACAACATCGAGCTCACGCCCGACTGGAAGGACTACTCGCTGGCATTCGAGGACCTGCGCCAGCGTCCGTACTGGGGTGCCCCTCGTCCCGCGCGCTTGACCTCGAACAAGGTCGTGAACGTGAACTTTCAGATGGGTGGCGGCAAGGACTTCGATCTGTGGGTAGACGACGTGAAGTTCCTGGAGTGCAAGAAGTGACCGCCGTGGCGCGTAGAAAAAAGGTCCTCGGGGGCTGGTGGCGGCCGCTTCTGCTCGGCGGAGGCGTGGCGGCCGTGTTCGGCGTCGGCTGCGTGCAGCGCACGGCCGCGCCGGTCGCCTCCAGTACGGAACCGAGCGCGAGCAACACACCGACCACGGAGGGCGGCGCAGCGGCGCCGAGCGCGAGTGTCGCGCCGCCGAGCGGTGGCGTGAGCCTGCTCGGCGACGCCGGCATCGCTGCGTTTCAAGCCACCGGTGCCACCGGCAAGATCGAGCTGCATCCCGTCGGCGTGACGGGTCAGCCCTTCGACAAGGCAGTCGAGGTCGTGATCAAAGAGCCCGGGCAGTCACCGTGGGAAGTGCAGATGACCACGCCCACCAAGGTGGCCTTGCAGAAGGACGACGTGCTGCTCGCCAGCTTCTACGTGCGCGTGGAAAAAGAGCAGGAGTCGGGCGGGGGAGAGACGGAGTTCGTGTTCGAGCTGGCGAGTGAGCCCTACACGAAATCCGTGAGCTACCCCGTGCCGCTCACCAGGGACTGGCGCAAGGTATATGTGCGCTTCCGCGCGGCGGCCGACTACGCGCCGGGTCAGGCGCAGCTGATCTTCCGTCTCGGCTACGCGCCGGAGACGATCCAGATCGGCGGCATCACGGTCGAGAGCTTCGCCAAGAACGTGCTGCTCACCAAGCTGCCGACCACGCAAGGCATCGATCGCAAGCTCGCCATTCGTCCCGCCAGCGTGGCACCGCGGCTCGAGCCGGTGGACGCCGGTGAGCTCGCTTTCAAGGTCAACCCGGGCAAGGTCCTGCGCAAGATCAGCCGGCTCGTGTACGGCATCAACTCTCAGCCGCTCGACGACACGGGCGCCACCGTGCGCCGCAACGGCGGCAATCGCGGCAGCGCGTACAACTGGGAGACGAACTTCTCCAACGCCGGCCAGGACTACCTGCACCAGAGCGACCAGTGGCCGTGCACGGCCATGAACATTCCGAACTGCGACGCGCCGGCGGCGCAGTTCTTGGGCTTCTTCGCGCAGAACAAGGCGGCCGGGGCGGACACCATCGTGACCGTGCCCATGCTCGACTACGTCGCCGCGGACAAAAACGGCCCCGTGAAGGCGGAAGACAAAGCGCCGAGCGCGCGCTGGGTCGCTGCCAAGCCGCGCAAGGGCAAACCCTTCGCAGACACGCCCGATCTGAAGGATGGCGTGGTCTACCAGGACGAGTTCGTCGGCTACCTGGTGAAGAAGCTGGGCAAGGCGGACAAGGGCGGCGTCAAGTTCTACTCGCTGGACAACGAGCCCGCGCTCTGGCCCCAGACGCATCCGCTCGTGCATGGCGAGCGGACGACGTACGAAGAGATGGCGCGCCGCACGGAAGAAACGGCGAGCGCCATCAAGGACGTGGACAAGAGCGCGTTCCTGCTCGGCGGCGTGATGTTCGGCTGGTCCGAGTACCAGTCGCTCAGCTCCGCCCCCGACTCGGCCAAGTACAACGCCGACTTCGGCACCTACACCGACTTCTTGCTCGACGCGCTGAAGCGCGCGGAGAAGAAGCACGGCCAGCGCTTGGTCGACGCGCTCGACGTCCACTGGTACCCCGAAGCACGCGGCAGCCAGCGCATCACCGAAGACGATGCCTCCCGCTCCACGGTCGAGGAGCGGCTGCAAGCACCGCGCAGCCTCTGGGATGCCTCGTACACGGAGAAGAGCTGGATCTCCCAGCAGACGGGCAAGCCCATCCGCCTGATCCCCTGGCTGCGCGAGATCATCCAGAAGCGCTACCCGGGCACGGAGCTGTGCATGACCGAGTACAACTACGGCGGCACCACGGATGTCTCCGGTGGTCTGGCGCAGGTCGATGTGCTGGGAGTGCTCGGGCGCGAAGGTGTTTATCTGGCGACCTACTGGGGCAAGGGCGCCGCGGTAGAAGCGCTGCCTCCCTATGTGGCTGCAGCCTTCAAGCTCTATCGCAACTACGACGGCAAGGGCGGCAAGTTCGGTGACACGGCGGTCCAGGCCAGCGTCGCCAACGCCGACAGCGCATCGGTGTTTGCAGCGACAGACGCGAGCGGCGCGCTCACCGTCATCGCCATCAACAAGCACCAGCAGAACCGCTACAGCGGTGTCTTCGATGTCAGCGGAGGCAAGGCCTACAAGGCCGTGAAGAGCTTTGTGATCGATCGCTCCGGCACGGCAGTGACGCCGGGCAAGCCCGCGGAGGTCAGCGGCGGCGTCCTGCGCTACACGCTCGAGCCGCTCAGCGCGACCCTGTTCGTGTTCCAGAAGGGCTAAATACAGCGCCGGCGGAGCACGCAAGAGCCTGGACAGGCTGGTTTGCCGCGCGGATAATTACGAGACCGTGGGTAATCCAGCTCGAAAGGCGAGCGATCAGGAGAGCAAAATGTTGCAGGCCAGCTTATCCGAGTTCAGGTCACGTCATCTGGTGTCGCCCCGGGTGGCCCTGGTGCTCGCGCTCGTGGCCGGAGCGTCCGTCACGGAAACGCTGCTCGGCTGCGGCGCCGGCAACGGGGACGAGGAGCTGCGACCCAAGGTTCTGACTCCGACCGTCAAATCGCCACAGGACGTCAGCCAGACCCCTGTCGGGATGACGCCCGGGATGCCGGCCGTCAGCTGTCCAGAGATCATGACCCCACCGGCCTCCGCGCCCTTGGGTACGCCCGACGAGAACGGATACATCTCGGGGCCGCCTCAGCAGTGCAACGGCCCCAACCTCGCTGCCTGCGTGTTCGGCACACCGGCGCCGGCGGCCGGCATGTTGCTGGACCCGACCCAGTACGTGATGCCGGCGGGCACCTGGGGTGACGCGAGCGTGGGTGCCTTGACGGGCGGCACGTCGCTGTACAGCGATGTGCCTGCGGCCGCGATGACGCAGTCGGTGGCCAACCAGAAGCTGCACCTGCAGGCAACGATTGCAGCGGGCGGTTACAGCGGCGTCGTCTTCTGGTTTGGTCCCTGCGTGAACGCCAGCGCGTTCAGTGGCCTCCAGTTCAGCGCCACGGGCAGCCTGAGCGGCGCCACCATGATCGTCAAGGCGCAGACCAGCCCCGACTACCCCATCGACGGGCCCAACATGAAGGGCAAGTGCCCCTTCAAGGTGGACGCCAACAAGTACACCGAGTGCCAGCAGCCGGTGGCGAACATCGCGACGCTGCCCGCGGCGGGTGACATCGTGCTGCCCTGGGCGAGCTTCACCGGCGGCGTGCCGTTGCCCGCCATCGATCCAGCGCAGCTGCTCGGCTTCGAGCTGCAATTCTCCTGCCCGGCGGGGGCCACGAGCCCCTGCGTCCTCAATCTCGATCTGGGCAAGATCAGCTTCACCCCGTCGTAGCTCGTTCTTGGCTCGGCGCCGAGCGGACCCTCCGCGGCCCCAGGATATGCCCGCTCCGCGCCCACTCCGAGCGGATCCTAGACGTTGCGCGTCGAGTGAGCAACGAGTCGACGTTGACGGCGGCGCAGCGCGGCTGCGATCACGATGGCGGCGCACGCCAGGTTGGTGCGTGTCGGCGAGCGCGGCTGGCCAGAGAACGAGCAGCCAGCGCTCGCGTTGCGGACGTGCGCCGGAGGAGGCGGAGGCTCGCAACCGGTCTCGCAGCTGCTGTCGCACAGCCAGAGATCGGGCTCGACGTCACAGAGCCCGGCCACGGAACGATAGGCGTACGTGAATTGCTCGCGCGCCAAGCGGGGATCTTCTTCCCGGTCGCTCGCAACGCAGCCGTCGCTGGAGCGCACAAAGTCGGGGGCACCGCGCGCCAGCGTCCCGACCAGCACCAGGTCATCGTCGAAGGCGGCACCGCCCGACGAGCCCTCGCTCGTATCGGTGTCTGCCACGAAGTAATCATTGGAGCCTTCGCGCACATCCCGCACCTGCCCACCGGCGTCGAACTTCAAGGGCACGCCGCCGCCCGCGTTGATTGCGATGATGGCATCCCCGAGAGCCACCTCGGGCGGGCGAGTGCGGATCGCCGCGGGAAAGTGCGGTGGCCGCGCCGGCTCCGACAGCCGCAGCCAGCCAAAGTCGAGTCGCTCTCCCGTGCTGCTCTGGTCGTCCCGCGCCCGGACCACCTTTTTCACGCCATAGACATCATCGCGAGTGAGAGCGAGCTCGCCCGGCTGCTGAAAGTAGTAGTCGAACAGGACGCGCAGGTCGGAGACTGGAAAGATGTCCACGCAGTGGCCCGAGGTGAGCACCAGATCCCAATCCACCAGCACGCCGGAACAGAACGCCGCCGACGGTTGATCGAAGAAAGGTTCGTCGGGGCACAGATGTTTGATCTCGCCCCAGGTCGGCACCGTGCGCCAGTTGCCCCTCGACAGCTGCCGTGCCGCTCCATCCGTAACCAGCGCGACAATCGACTGCTGCATCAGCGCGCGTTCGTCCGAGTCGGTCAGCTCGAAGTACTCCAGGCGATCGTCCGCACCGTTGATGAAGGCTTGCTCGACCTGACCGGTCACGGAGACCGCTGCGGAGCTGCCGTTTGCCGGACCACATGCCAGCAGCGTCGGCAGCCCGGCCCCCAGCGCCCACCAACAAGCTCGCCTGGCCAACATGCTCAAAGCTACCCGACGCCCGCACCGGCGGCTAATCTAAATGGTCGAGGAACTCCCCGCGCATGACCTGGCTCCTGACCATTCTGGCTCTGAGTCTACTCCTGCTCCCGCTCGGCTTATCGATCCGGCGCAGCACGGAGCTGTTCCGAGTGAGGGTCCGAGACGGCAAAGCCCGCTTCGTGCGCGGCCGCCTGCCGCCGAGCCTGCTCACCGACTTGAGCGACGTCGTGCGTTCACCGCCCGTCGCTCGAGCCGAGATCTGGGCCGTTCGCCGCAGCGGCAAACCCCGGCTACAGACAAAGGGCGAGCTCAGCCGGGAGCAACAACAGCGCCTGCGCAACATCATCGGCACCTACTCGCTCGCGCGCATCCTGGCCGGGGCGCGGGGCCCGGGGCGACGCAAGTGAGGGACGGTTCCCAGCTACCGGAAACTGGCCCGGTCGACTCCGGCGCCTCGGGCGGCGCTCGTCGCGGCGCTTGTCGCGGCGCTCGTCGCGGCGCTTGTCGGGCTGCCGGCCCGACCCTCGACCGGCCGCTGGTCACCGCGCTGCCCGTCGACTGATACACGCGCGGCAGACAACTGGTGGGCGCGATCGACCGAGTACCCCGCCAGGCTTCTGTCTGGTGGTCCGACGGCGCAGCCGCGACGGATTCGGAAATCATGGGGCTCGGGGTCTGGACGGGGGAGGCAGCGCGCTGACGACATGCTGGCGAGCAAATTCTTCGATCCGGTGGTGGGAGTCGACATCCACTTCGAGCTCACGCCCTTCGGGGTACCCGCACCGTTTCCCAACCCCTTCATCGGGTTGATCTTCGACCCCATGGGGCTGCTGGTCGGGCAAGCGATGGGCTACGCGGTGGCCCTCGCCACGGGCACGGTGCCCACCGGACCGGTGCTCATCAATTCGGTGCCGGCCGCCAACGTGGGGACGGAGGCCAAGAACTATCTCGGCGTGCCGCACATCTTGATCCCGCCCGGCGTCGCCTGGGCGCCGATGCCCAAACAGCCCAAGCCCTCGTTCAAGGGCCCGCCCGATCCGCCGGGGCTGCCGATCGCACCCGAGGGCGACGCCGTGCACGTCTTCGGATCGCAGAGCGTCAACATCATGGGCTCGAGCGCCGTGCGCATGGGCGACTATGCCATGAGCTGCGGCGAGCCGGTGCGGCTGCCGTCGTCGGTGGCCATGGCGATCCCGCTCGGCGCCCCCGTCCTGATCGGCGGCCCGCCCGCGCTGTCGCTCGCGGACGCGGCGGGTGCGCTGGTCAAGACGAAGTGGGTCGCGGGGCATCTGCATGGCCTGCTGAGTCGCCTGAAGAGCGAGCGCCTGCGCAACCTGCTGAGCAAGGCGGTGTGCTTTCTCACCGGGCACCCCGTCGACGTCGCCACGGGCCGCGTGCTCACCGACGCGCTCGACTTCGAGCTGCCCGGAGCGCTACCGCTGCGGCTCGAACGCCACTACTCCTCCGCCTGGGCGAACCGCGCGGGGCCGCTCGGCCCTGGCTGGTCACACTCGCTCGACCAAGCCGTCTGGCCCGAGCGCGGCCGCATCGTGTACCTCGATGCCGAGGGCCGCGAGCTCGAGTTCGACACCTTCGCGTTCCCCGACCACCGCCTGCCCGACGGCGGCGAAGTCTACGAGCCCATCAGTCGCCTCACGCTGCGTTCGCTCGGCGGGGGCCGCTACACGCTGACCACGCACGACGGCCTCGAGCGCGAGTTCGCTCGGCTCGCACCGCCTGCGGCGCGGGCTGCGCTCCCCGCGGCGCCGCGAGCTTCCTGGTCGCGCCTGCTGCGCGAGCGCACGCGCGCGGGCGCGAGCCTCGACTATCGCTACGACGAACGCGGCCTGCTCGCCTCGGTCACGGGCAGTGGCGGGCGCAGCGCGCTCTTCGAGCATGACAGCCGCGGGCGCTTGCTCGCCACGCGCTTGCCGGACCCCGTGCACGCCGAGCGCTGGCTCGTCCACACACGCTACGCCTACGACGCCGAGGGCGATCTCGTCACAGCCAGCGACGCGCTCGGCCACTCCTTCCGCTACGCCTACGAGACCCACCTGCTCACGGCCGAGACCAACCGCAACGGCCTCTCCTTCTACTTCGCCTACGACGGCTTCGGACAGGACGCCTACTGCGTCCGCACCTGGGGCGACGGCGGCCTGTACGACCACCTCATCAGCTACGACAAGGCGGGGCGTGCCACCTTCGTCAAGAACAGCCTTGGCTTTACCACCAGCTACTTCATGCACGCCATCGGAGCGGTCACCAAGGTCATCGACCCGCTCGGCAACACCACCCAGTACGAGTACGACGAAGCCTCGCTCCAGCGCACCAAGCTGATCGACCCCATGGGGGCCCGCAGCGAATGGAGCTACGACAGCCGCGGCAACTGCATCCAGATGCTCGCGCCCGACGGCGCACGGCTACAGATCACCTACGACGCCCGCAACCTCCCCGAGCAGCTGACGGACGCGCTCGGCGGAACATGGCGCTGGAAGTATGACGGCGACGGGCGCCTGCTCGCGCGCCGCGACCCACTCGCTCAACGCACGCAATTTCACTGGCGCGGACCGCTGCTCGTCGGCGTCACCGATCCTGCCGGGCAGCTCACGCGGCTCGAATACGACGCCGCCGACAACCTGAGCGCGCTCGTTCCTCCCGACGGCAGCACCACGCGCTGGGCCTACGACGCGCGCGGCCGCTGCGTCACCCTCGGCGATCCCAACGGCAACGAACAGCGGCGCCGCTACGACGCCCTCGGCCGCGTCGTGCGCGTCGACGAGCCCGACGGCAACATCCGCGATCTCGACTACGACCCGGAGGGCAACGTCATCCAGGCCCGCGACCGAGACCACGACGTCCGCTTCGAATACCAGGGCCTGTCTCGCCTGGCTGCGCGCAGCGAAGCCGGCACCCGCATCGAATTTCGCTACGACAGCGAAGAACGACTCCTGGCAATCCAGAACGAGCACGGCGCCGTCTACCGCTTCCAGCTCGACCCCGCGGGCAACGTCGCCGAAGAGCACGGCTTCGACGGCCTGCGCCGCCGCTACCAGCGCGACAAGGCCGGCCGCGTCCAGCTCATCCTACGCCCTGCCAGCGCCAGCTCCAAGTATGCGTACGACAAGGCCGGCCGCGTCACCCTCGTCGAACACAGCGACGGCACGCGAGAGACCTTTGCGTACCGCGCCGACGGCGAGCTCATCCGCGCGACCAACGCCGCCACCGAGCTCCAGTTCGAGCGCGACCCACTCGGCCGCATCCTTCAGGAGCTGCAGGGCGAACATTGGCTCCGCTCCAGCTACGACGCGCTCGGCCGCCGCACCTCCCTGCGCTCCTCCAAGGGCCTCGAACAACGCATCCGTCGCGGCGCCCTCGGCGACGTCCAGGCGATCGAAGCCGGCGTCCACTCCCTCCGACCCACCCCCACGGCAACGCCCCCGGACCTCCTCCTGCAGGAGCGTCGCGATCCATACCGCGTCGACTTCGAGCGCGACCGCCTCGGCCTCGAGCTCCAGCGCAGCCTCCCCGGCGGCGTCCAGGCCCGCTGGCAACGCGACCGCCTCGGCCGCCCAGCGCTCCACGAAATCCAAGTCCACGGCGTCGTGCACAACGCGCGCAAGTACCAGTGGGAGACCAACGACCGCCTGCGCGGCATCATCGACTCCCAGCGCGGCCCCAGCCAGTTCACCCACGACGCCCTCGGCAACCTCGCCGCGGCGACCCACGCCGACGGCCGCGTCGAATGGCGCTTGCCCGACGCCGTCGGCAACCTCTTCCAGAGCCGAGACCGCTCCGACCGCAAATACGGCCCCGCAGGCCAGCTGCTCGAAGCCAGCGACGCGCGCGGAACCACCCGCTACGCCTACGACCCCGAAGGCAACCTGATCGAAAAACTCGAGCCCGGCGGCAAACGCTGGGCCTACCGCTGGAACCTCGCGGGCATGCTCGTCGAAGTCGAGCGCCCCGACGGGCACGTCGTCGCGTTCGCGTACGATGCGCTCGGACGCCGCATCGGCAAAACATTTCGCGGCAAAACCAGCCACTGGATCTGGGACGGCAACGTCCCGCTGCACGAGTGGATCACCCTCGACGACGAAGCGCTGGCAAGGGACGGAATACCGCTGCGCAGCTCTGCCGAGCGAGAGATCGCCCTCGGCAAGCGCCGGGCGTTGCTCGCGCAGCGCTCCGCGCAGGGCCCTCCGCCGGGCCAGGCCGACGTGCCGCTGCGGGAGGTACCGCTACTCGAAGGCACACCAGAATCACCGATCACCTGGCTTTTCGAGCCCGAAAGCTTCGCGCCGCTCGCCAAGCTCGTCTCCGACGAGCGCTACTCCATCGTCACCGACCACCTCGGCACCCCGCGCGCGATGTACGACGAGCGCGGGAGCGAGAGCTGGGCGGCCGAGATCGACACCTACGGAGCGCTGCGCGAGCTGCGCGGACAGCGCTGTGCGTGCCCGTTTCGATTTCCGGGACAGTACGAGGATGAGGAGACGGGGCTCTATTACAATCGGTTTCGGTATTACGACCCGGGGACGGGGGGGTATGTTAGTCGGGATCCGATTGGGTTGCTCGGGGGAAAGGCGCCGTACGCGTACGCCCATGATCCACTAGCATGGACCGATCCCAGTGGCCTGGCCGGGTGTCGTGATGTGAGCACGGAGCCCAATACGGCGTTTTTCTGGTCAGGTCGGACAGGAGGCGTTGGTGGTGCAGAAGTGGCCAAGCAGATCGCTGAATCTCGCGGAGGAACAACTCTGGAGATGCTCACCAAACAACGAGGCATATCTATGCCAGACTGGGACCCAAACAATCCCATTGTCGTCAAGGCTTGGAGTGACATGTCGCACGCATACGCAGCCGGAGTCTCAGGCGAAGTTAGAGCAGTCATCGGGAAGAATCTTCGTGCTGGCAACGTGTGGGAGAGCCACGAGATCCCGGCCCTTTTAGACAATCCAAAAGTGTCAAAGATAACCACCATCGACCCGAAGACATTGGCTGAGTCGACGATCTTCGTGAGGGCGATCTAGCAATGATCAAGAGTCTCACACGCGGAACTGTTGTGTTTGAGTTCGAAGGCAAGACCGCGACTCTCCAGGGGGAGGGATACCTGCGCGGACACGGATCACCTGATTGGGTGATCTACGCAAATTCGCTTGTGGGGTGGGATGTCCCCCATCAGCGGGAAGTACTGGACGACGACGTCAAGACGAGGCTTCTCGCTGCCCTTCTCGCCGCCTTTCGTGCGCGAGGAATGACTGCGGTCGTGGAGTAGCCTCCCGGGACGGCCAACGGTGGAAAAGGAGGCTTATGCTCGAGCGGCGCTCAAGCGGCGCGGCGCACCGCCGGGGCAATCGTTTAGCGAACTCGCGCGCCCACGGGCGCCGCGATCGGGCAGTATGGCTTTCACGAGGAGCGGC
>Ga0207675_100000913_pt1 | contig 29474 bp, 34 predicted proteins | sample KBSSwiS42_FD_184305 | JGI IMG/M metagenome (GOLD analysis project Ga0207675, IMG submission 184305) | Switchgrass rhizosphere microbial communities from Kellogg Biological Station, Michigan, USA - KBS Switchgrass S4-2 (SPAdes) (version 2) | ecosystem: Host-associated > Plants > Roots >...
GTGTGCCCGGAGGGCGGCCCAGGCCCAAGACGGGCTGCGGCGACGGGCGAGCCCGACTGCCTCTCGAAGTGCCGCCGCCGCATTTTCGTGTATCCCCTCGCCGTGACCAACGAGCACGTGCTCGGGCTCAACGGCGAGCAGCCGCCGCGGTGGGGTGAGCCGCAGCAGTGGCGAGACGCCAAGCCGCTCTCCCGGCGCGCGGTAGTACTGAGCGGTGCCGACCGCGTCGGCGCAGAGGAGTGTCCGCTGCTCGGGGTACCAGAGCGCAACCTCGTGCCACCAGCGTCGGCGCAGTAACGGCAAGACCTCGAACCGCGCCCCTGCTGGGGGCTGATCGGGAACCTCGTAGTGTCGGATGCCGAGTTGCGCGGCGACAGCACGGCAGTCACGGCCGTGTCGGTCGAGCAGTTGCACAACGCCGACCGGCTCGCCGAGCTCAACCGCGCGCTCAAGTGCTTGCTCGTCGGCTACTGGGTCGATCAGCCAGACCTGTCCCTCGGACGCGACGGCGTGCGACGCCCGCTCCATAAAACGCGGCTCGGGGGCGATCCAGCCGAATGCGAAGCCGAGCTCATCGACGAAGCGGACCCGGCCCACCTCACCGACGGTACCTGGCGGTCGCCTTCGGCAGCGGCTCGGTCGGGTGGGGCACCGGCCGTTCCATTGGTGTTGCAGAATGGCTCTTCGACAGGATGCACGCTCGCTTCGTTGTCGACACCGTCCTCGCTGGCTTCGAGCCTGGTAGGTGACCTGATGTCTGCTCCCCTGGATCGCGTCGTCAAGCGGGGCCTGTACCTGGCCCCGTTTGACGAACTGGCGGATCCCTCCGTGCTCGTCACGCTGGCCGAAGCGGCGGAAGCGCGCGGCTGGGATGGCGTGTTTCTGTGGGATCACATTCTCTACCGGCCGCCGGTGCGGGCGGTTGCCGATCCCTGGATCGTGCTGAGTGCGATCGCCGCGTGCACGCAGCGCGTGTGGCTCGGTCCGCTGGTCACCCCGCTCTCGCGCCGGCGTGTGCACAAGGTCGCGCGCGAGACTGCGACCCTCGACCAGCTCAGCCACGGACGTCTCGTCCTCGGGGTCGGGCTCGGCAGCAGCAACAACGGCGAGCTCGAACCCTTCGGCGAGGTCGCCGATCCGCGCGAGCGCGCCCGCCGCCTCGACGAAGGGCTGACCCGGCTAGGGGAGTTCTGGGCAGGCGAGTTCGAACCCCGGCCCGTGCAGACACCGAGAATCCCGGTCTGGGTCGCCGCCCGCTGGCCCCACCGCCGCCCCCTCCGACGCGCCGCCCGCTGGGACGGGATCTTCCCGGTCGAGCTCCCCGGCCCGGAAGCGCTCGCCGAGCTCGCGAGTGAGGTCGCCGAGCAGCGGGACGCGGATCAAGGCCCCTTCGACCTGGTCGTCGACCTCGAACCGGGAGTCGAGATCGACTCCTGGCAGCAGGCGGGCGCCACCTGGGTCCTCACCGACTTCGGCCCGCAACCGCGCGCCGGCCACGTCCGCGACGTCATCGAAGAGGGGCCGCGCTGAATAGACGCCATCCCTATGCCGGCCAGTCAGCCCAGCGGCCGATCACCGATCCAATAACGCGGGCCAGGACCGAGACGCCCGGCACGATCGCCGGGGTTGGCTAGCCGGCAGCGGTCGAGCGAGAGGCAACCGCAGCCGATGCGCTCGGTGAGCCCGCGCCGCAGGCGCTCGAGCTCGGCGATGCGGTCGTCGATCCTCGACGTCCACGTAGCCGAGAGACGAGACCAGTCGCGGCGGGTGGGCGCCTCGTGGCCCCGAACACAAGTCAACGAAAGGTGGCGAGAAGGCGTCCTGCTCGGCTCGACGTCTGGCTCTAACCTGACAGGCAGGCGAAGCCGAGCACTGGATGGAGCTCGATCGCGTTCGAAAGCTGGGCGATTCCAACAGCTCCGCGTTAGCCTCGGCTCGTGGACGGCTTCGACAGGCGCGAGTTCCTCGAACGCGTAGGGCGGCTAACGGTCGCCGCCGGCACACTCGGCGCGGTGCCGGGGCGAGCCGGGTGGCTCCCGGCCAACGCCCAGGATCGACGTCTGCGCGAGCTCGCCCGCGAGCTCGATGGTTCCGTCGTCGCCCCGGGGAGCGCCGCCTACCCGAAGGCGCGGCTCCTCGTCAACACTCGCTTCGATCGAGTGCGTCCGCGCGCGATCGTCTTTTGCGAGACAGTCCAGGATGTCGAGAGGACCGTCCGGTGGGCCCGCAAGTACGGGATCCACATCGTCGCGCGCGGGGGCGGCCACAGCTACGGCGGCTACTCGACGACGAGCGGCGTCGTCGTCGACCTCAGCCGGATGAGCCGGATCAGGGTGGACGCCGCTCGGAAAGTGGCCGTCGTCGGCGCCGGCGCCCGTTTGATCGACGTCTACTCGGCGCTCTGGCGGCACGGACTCACGATTCCCGCCGGCTCGTGCCCGACCGTGGGCATCGCAGGACTGACGCTCGGGGGCGGAGTCGGTTACTCGTCCCGGAAGCTCGGGCTGACCTGCGACAACCTTCGCCGCCTCCACCTCGTGACGGCGTCGGGGGCAGCAATCGTCTGCGACGCGAACGAACATGCCGACCTGCTCTGGGCCTCACGTGGCGGAGGCGGCGGCAACTTCGGCATCGCCACCGACTTCAGCTTCCGGGCACGCACGGTGGGAGACGTGTCGACGTACTCGATCGAGTGGCCCTGGGCCGAGGCGGTCGAGGCGGTGCGCGCTTGGCAGGCGTTCGCCCCGCACGCGCCGGACGGGCTCTTCTCCGTCTGTGACCTGTTGGCCACTGACCGCTCGACGCCGAATGCGCGCGCCCATGTCGTCTCCGGCGGTCAGTTTTTCGGCAGCGAGCAGGAGCTCCGCTCGCTGATCCAGCCGCTTGTCGACACGGGAACGCCGATCAGGGTAAACACAGCGACGATGAGTTACATGAACGCCGTGCTCAAGTGGGCTGGCTGCTCGGGAAGTGTGGACGCCTGCCACCTGAGCCCGCGCGGCGCGCTCGGCCGCGAGACGTTCAAAGGCGCATCCGACTACGTCGCGCGGCCGCTCCAACCGCCTGCGGTGGCGACGCTGGTGCACCGGATCGAACTCCTCCAGGAGACGCTTGGCCGGGGCGCTGTCTTGATGGACGCTTACGGCGGTGCAATCAACCGCGTACATAAGGGCGCTACCGCGTTCGTGCACCGGAAGGCGCTCTTCTCCTGCCAGTACGTCGCCTCCTGGAATCCCGGCGAGAACGCCGGCCCGCATCTGAACTGGGTGAGGCGGACACGCACCGCCATGCGGCCGTACGTCTCCGGCTTCGCCTACCAAAACTACATCGACCCGGATGTCGTGGATTGGAAGCGGGCGTACTACGGCTCGAACTACCGCAGGCTTGGCGTCATCAAGCGGCGTTACGACCCGGAAAACGTCTTCCGCTTCGGACAGAGCATCCCGCCGCACTAGTTCCTAATGGACAGGCGTCAGCTTGGCTTGCCCCTCCCGACGCGGATGAACCCGGATCCGGAGGTCGACCGCCCGTGAGGCACCTGGACAATGCGCAAACCGTCATCAGCAGAAGACCCGTGGGCTAATCGACTGCAAATCAATGCGCCAGGGCACTCGTGCCTTGACTTACGCGTGACCCAAGTTAGAGGCTCGGGTCACTTAGTCGCCGTCAGTACAGAAGGAGAGCACCGATGGCTGACCTTCTGTCGTCGCCGTTCCCGCCGACTTGGAAAGCCTCTCCGGTCTGGCCGCCGCTTCAGCGAACGACATCTGGGCTGTGTCCCATGCGCAGGAGCGAGATCCGATCAGCGGGCCGAGGGTGATCGTTGCCCACTGGGACGGCGCAAGCTGGCGCGAGGTCGACACCAAGCTCGAACCCGTCGTCGATCTCGGCCAGGTCAGGGCGCTCTCCGCGACCAACCTTTGGGCAGCGGGGTCGACCTACGGCACGGCCCAGCGGGGGATCATCGTGCATTGGGACCGACGTGCCTGGCGTCGCGTCCACACTGCACCCAGCGGGAGGCCGATGGCTATGCAGGACTCGCTACCGCCGGCCGCGAGGCCTGGGCTTTCGGGTATGACGACATCGAGCACTGGGACGGGCAACGCTGGCTTCGGACCCACATGAAGGGCGTCGGCTTCGCCGGTGCGGATGCGCTCTCGCCTCGCAATGTCTGGGCTACAGGCGTGAATCGCCGGGGCGGCGCGGTCGTCTACCACTACGCCTGCCGCTAGGTTCCGCTGGCCAACCGCCCCCAAATTAGCCAGAAGAGGAGCAGCTGTGGGAAGCGTCCTGGGCGTTCGGCTCGCCGCCCAGCCCCCTGCTATCCGGGCGAAGCGGCTCGGTCCTCGACTAGGTCTCGCACCCGATCCCATCCTTGTCACCGTCGAAATGATGGGGATCGGGGTCAGGCACGTTCCAAAGCACTGTGAAGTTTGTGTAGGGGATGTCGCCGCAGTTCAGGTCAGGCGGCGGTGGGCGGATGCACACCGTCGGATATGACACGGCGCAGCTCGGCGGTGGCGGTGGTGGAGCGCTAGCCAAGAACGGGCTTTGAGAGAAGTCGAGACAGCCCGTGACGCCCGCTGAGTAGTAGTCGTCGTGGTTCGTGTCGAGGGTCGAGGGCAGCCACGGCTCAGACCCGGCATACATGAGGTCATGCGGGTCATCGGACACGTGGCCGGAAAGGACGTGATGGGGCGCGCACGTTGGGACGAAGCCGAGCGCATGCAAGATCTCGTGAATCATCGAGAACTCCCTGTAGCCGGGCGGTTGGCCGGGACCGGCGTACGTGTCCAGACACGGAACCCCGGACAAGACTCCGCGGAGATAGAGGCCCACCACGTTCCCCGGAAGCACTGGTGGCCAGGCGGCGCCACCGCACGCGAACGTGCTCGATCCGTCGTAGAACAGGGCGTAGATCTTGCTTGCCGCGTTGAAGCCGTTCGCGTGCAACTCGGCTTCGATTTGATCCCGAATTGAGGCGCCGTAGGCCGCCAGCTGTGCGTCGGTTCGAGAGAGGCGCGCGAACGTGATGTCGGGTTGGCCGAGGTAGGTATCGAGCCGAATCCGCCGGCCGCCGGTCTGATCGCTCAGCCAGCTCTCCCAGGCAGCCGTCGAGTTCAGGATCGTGTCGTTTATGTCGAAGCTGCGATCGACGCCGTCACTCGGGACGACGTACATCAAATGAACTTGAGCCAGGTTCGTATCGTCCTGTCGGTCAACGGTTGAACGTCCAAGCGGTAGCGGAGGTGGCGGAGGAGGCGGTGGAGGCGGAGGAGGCGGTGGAGGCGGTGGAGTCGGTGCGATAGGTGGAGGCGGCGGCGTTCCGCTGGCGGCGGCGCCGCGACCCACTACCAGGTTGATGCGGCTCTGGGCCTTCAGTTTCCGGCCCGACCTCGGCTTCTGAGAAAGGACGTAGTTCTTGCGCCCTGTGGTCCGACGCACGGAGCCGAGGGCGCAGTGGGCTTTCCGAATTTTGGTCTTGGCAAGCGCCAAGGGAGATCCCACCACACGAGGAACGACGCAGCGGGCAGCAGCACCCGCTGACGATGTGCTCGTGAAGGCGACAACAAGGACTGTTGCAGCGCCGAGCAAGACAAGAAGTCCCCGCACCTGCTGATTCGTTTTCACAGACCAGGGAGTATTCGGAGATCGGCCTCCGCCGTACATAGGCCAAACGGCCTGGTCTCGGACGGTAGAGGCCTACGTGGCTAAGCCGCGAGACACGCGAAACCGAGCACCGGATGAAGCTCGATCGCGTTCGGGGCGACGCCCATCTGCCCATGGTTGTAGTCGAAGAATGCGACACCTACGACGCGCGCCCTTGAGCAGACCCTCGCGGCCTTCCCGGCATCATTCATCTGCTTCCGCCGGTAGGCGGTGGCGCCAACCGTGCATAAGGAGGAGGGCGTCTCGGTGATCATCGTCTTCGCGCCGCGCCGAAGGACGAGGTGGTGATCGAGGTCCGCCTCGCTGCGGTCCAGGGTGACGGAAGCGATGAGGCTGTAGATGCGCCGCTCGAGCGGAAGGCGCCCAGCCGGGGGGAAGGGCTGTGGGCGAGGCAGCGAAACAAGATGGGCGACCGTCGTCTTCCGGGCTCGCAGTAGTCGAGGCCGATCCTTCAATGTCTTGATCCCCAGCGCTCTACGCCGCAGTCAAGGGCCGCCGAGAAACGCGCGTGGCGCTCGGGTGCCGGCGCAGCGACGCGGGCTGCGATAGCCGCCATTGCGGCCAGGACTAGAACCACAAGGAGGCGTCGACTAAAGAAATTCCTCATCCTGCACATCAGAGAAGTGTGATCGGACGCCGCGGAGCGAGGTTGGATGAGCTCGAGGGGCTGTACCGCAGCCGCTTCGACATCTTCACGCGCGTTGCTGCCACTGTGACGGGAGACTCCGAACGAGCCCGTGACGCGGTGCAGGAGGCGTTTGCGACCGCCCTGCGCAAGCGCCGCTCGTTCCGGGGGGAGGGCCCGCTCGAGGCGTGGGTCTGGCGGATCGTGCTCAACGCCGCACGTATGGACGTCCGTCGGAGCATCTCGGCGATCGGCGAAGACGAGCCCGCTGCGAACGGGCATCCGGAGCGGGATGCCGAGCTGCGCATGGCGCTCGCGCGCCTGCCGGAGCGGCAGCGTACCGCCGTCTTTCTCCGCTACTACGCGGACCTCGACTACGCGGCGATCGGCGAGGCGCTCGGGATCCGCACCGGAACCGTCGCCGCAACCCTCAATGCCGCACACGCGGCGCTTCGCAGCCGACTGGAGGAGGCACGAACATGACCGACGTCGATCGCGGCAGTCTCGATCGCATCCTCCCCTCCACGCCCGGTTCGCCGGACTGGACCGACGTGCTTAGGCGCGCCCGTGAGGGCCAGGTCCGCAGTCGCCGGCGCTTCCTCGCGCTCGCCGTCGCAACGCTCGTAGCCGTTGTCGGCACCGCTTCTGCGTTCGGCACCGTGCGCGACTTCTTCCTGACCAGAGGCTTCATCGGCCTGCCTCCCCTCGGCGCGACCCCGAGCACTCCGGACAGCGGAGAGCTGGTCCTGAGCGCCTGGGGGGTCCACGGAGGCTCGCGTACCAGGCTCTGGGCGTACCGCGACGGGCGGCTGATCTTCCAGCGGGAATTCGTTCACCAGCGACAGAACCTCCCGGAGAGTGCAAACGGGCGCTCGAGCGGCTTCCTCGAGCAACGCCTCACGCCCGAGGGCCTCGAGCTGTTGCGCTCGGAGATCATCTCGACCGGACTGTTCGCCCACGACCTCGAGCTCGGTTTCGACGAGTCGCAACCAGCCGCATGCCTCAACTTCATCGACGTGCGTGACGGCGACCGCCTTGTCCGCGTCACCTGGTTCGGATTCGGCTGCCCCAGGACGAAAGGCGCCCAGACGGCGACACCGGGGGAAGCCAGCGCTCTGCAGCGGCTCGTCGCGCGGCTCGCGGATCCGACGGCGTGGCTGCCAGGCGGAGCCTGGAAGGACCGGACGATCAGGGCCTACGTCCCCTCGAGGTACGCGATCGAGTACGGCGCGCAGCCGCAGTCGCTGGAACCCTCTCGCATCTGGGCGCTGCTACCGGCACCGGCTCGGGAGTTGCTCCGCGCCAAGGACAGGACGCGGACGCGAGGGTTCTATGGCTTCGCGGGTGGCCCCATGCGTGTCGTATACGGCTACGCCTCCGAGGTGACGACCGAGGAGGCTCGCGCGCTCGCCTCGGCGCTCGACGATGCGGGGGTCAAACGGGAGCCAGGCGTGTACGCGCTGGCGTACTCGGGCAAGGCCCCGGGTCCGACCGGGAATACCTTCTCCATCACTTTCGAGCCGATCCTCCCTAATGGCCAGTCGACCTGCTCGTCATGCGGATGAGCGCTCGGGACTCGGGTCAGGCATCGGCTTCGGCAGAGGAGCAGAACGGGATACAGAAAGGGTTTGGAGCGTGCGGAGAGGGGTGAGCTTGTCCTCGCTCGTTGTGGCGGCCGTCGGCGTCCTCGCCGCACTCGCCGTCGCGGATGCTCTGCGGCCGGAACCCTCGAGACGGGCCACCGCTCCGCCGGCCACGACAGCGCCCAGGCCACCCAAGCTCCCCGACACGTACCGTCCCGACCTCACCCCGAAGCAGGAGATCAAGCGAATCGGCAACAGCTGGGGGCGGCTCTTCGCGGCCGCCGACCGTCGGGCCTGCCGCTACATGATTCAGCTCGCCTGCGAGCGGGTGGTCTGCCAACGCCTCGGCAGCGGGCCGATACCGAACTGCACTCTGCCGTCGTCAATGTTTCGGAGGTCGTTCGAAGACGCGACGGTGCAAGCTGTCGTAATCAAGGGCCACCGAGCGGCGGCCAAGTTCTCGAACGGCGAACTGGTCGAGTTCTACGGCGATGGGGGCACTTGGTCGATCTACAAGCTTGGCGGGAACGCGGGCCGCGAGTTCTTCGAGTAGCCAGTTCCCCGAGCAGACAGGTCCCGACGAGCCACTGGGCGAGCAGTCCGAGCAGGCATAGCCGGATCATGGGAAGCGTCCTAGGCGTTCGGCTCGCCGCCCGGCCCTCGCTTGACTGTCCACCAGCAGAGGCGCACACTCGCTTGGTAGTTCACTAGGAAAGGGCAGGGTGAGATGCCGAGAGTGCTTCCGGTGTCTCTGGCGACTGGCTCCGGCGGGTGTCCCCGCTTGTCCCTTCCAACATCACTTTTGGAGTGCGAAGAGAAGTGACGGCAGCATGCTCACACGCCTGAAGAACTGGGTTCGAGGATCTCGTCAGAGGAAGCGGGAACGATGGGCAGACGAATACGGCACCTTGAGCGCGCAAGACAGACATGTTGTCGACTCACACAAAGAGGCGCACGGCACTTGGGAAGAGGAGACAGGGCCCTACTCGACCAAGATCTTTGACGAGCAAAGCCGCGGGAGGCCCGGGAACTAACCACGATCCAGAAGGGATTTCACTATGGCCAAGAAGCTCGCATGCAGGTTGGGCCGACATGACTGGACGACGCATGTCGAGGAGGGCGAGAGCTACAAGGTGTGCGCGGCTTGCGGGAAGTCGCCGCGAGAGACAAGGCAGCCGGGACCTCGGTACCAGGGTGTTGTCGAGAGCGGCGAAACCGGGGCTGAGGCCGACGGCCCGGTCGGCGGGGTTAGTGGGATCGGGCCTGGCAATTGACCGGCTCGACAGGGAAGCGCAGGTCGAGATGCCGGGACTGGCTGAGGAGTGCCTAAGAAGCTGGCATGCAGGCTTGGCCGGCACGAATGGACGACGCGTGTCGAGGCGGGCGAGAGCTACAAGGTGTGCGTTAACTGCGGGAAGCCGCCGCGTGCGTCGCGAGGCAAGAAGCAGGAGGGTCCCTACCGAGACACTTTCGGCGGAGGGGACACTTCCGGCGGAGGGCTGTAGGCCACACCAAGACGGAGCCCCTAACGCGCGGCCCGTTGCAGCCGGTCGTGGGAAGCGCCTGGGCGTTCGGCTCGCCACCCGGCCCCCGACAGCCTTGCGGCTGGCGGCGATTTACGCCTCATAAGGACAGCTAGAAGCCCGCTATTGACGAGGCGCCAGAGATCTCCTTGCGACTGAATTGAGGTGACCCGCCGTAGCGAAGCTGGGAGGCCCCGGACAGGTCGGCCGAGATCGTGTCGGTAACCGTGACGGCAGCCGACGAGGCACCCACTAGGTCGATCACCAGCGACGCGACCGTCAGGTCTTCCGCCTCGAGACCACTCGCGCCGCTTTCGGTCACGTCCAGGCTCGTCGCCGATCCGGACAGCCGCGCTCGCGATGTGCCCGAGGCTTCCAGGCGTCCGTCAGACGTTTTGATCCGGCCGTCCAGCCGGCTCGCACCCGACAGCGTGACTGACAGCTTCCCAGCCTCGATCGCGTCGGCGAGCGAGATGCTCGACGCTCCGCTGGCCTCCATGTTCTCCAGCGCTCGGACCGTCACGTCCGCCTTCAGGGTTGCGTTGGAGATTGAGGTGCCCGACTTCAGGTCGACGTGGAGGGTGTCGCCCGAGACACCGACGTCCAGCTCCTCGACGAGGTTGTCGTCCACGTGCACGGTCACCGTCTCGGCGGCGCCGACCGACACCCGCACGTCGAACGCGCGCCCGACCTCCAGCCGCGAGAACGAGGAGACGGGGATATCCCGCGACACGACGCTGCCCGAGCCGGTGACGGAGGTGGTAGACGTCCCGCCGCACGCCGCAGTTCCGAGGCAGAGCGCGGCGACGGCAACGCCGGCCCCGACCCGGAGTCCAGTCATGCGCCGACTGTTGCACTCTCCACTCGCCTTGACAAGCACGGAGTGGGCAAGCCGGATGACGAGCCGCCCGAGCTCGTCTTCTACTGCCCGGAGTGCGCCGAGAGGCAGTTCGGGGCGTCCTAGGCGTTCGGCTCGCCGCCCGGCCTGTCTAGGCTGCGCCGAGCAAGGTAGTCGCTGGGACTCATTGCCTCGATGGCGGCACCGTGCTCCTCGCGGAGCCGGCGGCACATCACGAGCAGGGGACGGTCATCGGTTAGGAAAACGTCTCGCCTTTCCAGCACGTGCGTCTCGACGTAGAAGCGATCGGCGAGTTTCGGCGGCTTTCCCTCGTGAGACCGCCAAGTCGCGACGATGTCGTCCCAGGCGTCAGCGAAGCCATCGACGTACTGACCGGGGTAAAGGTTTTCGGCTGGGTACGTCACCTCGGAGACGTAGGCGAGTTGGGGCGCCTCCTCGACGCCTTCGTCCACGAGCATGGCACGCAACTGCTCCGCAAGATCTCCTTCGGCGTCAAGCCTGTGGCCTTGGGGTGCGATCGCGAGCTCGACCTCGCCAGCCCTAAATAGAGCGAACAGCAGGACCGCTTGCTCATGGCGCTCACGGCGCCGCTCGTCGTCGACCGCGAGATAGTCACGCGCGACCGTAAGGTCGATCGTGAGGCGCTCGCGAGACATTCTCGCTGCGATCGTAGCGCCTGCCCCCGCTGCCCAATCGCTGCCGAAACGTCCGGAGTGGGGGCATGGAGGAAAACCGCGATCAGGGGTGGACCACTGCCAATTTGCAGGCACTTTGTCCACTCCAGGCCACTAGCCGCCAGTACCCGCCCCGGCGCAGTCTGGGGGACTAGAGGTCCCGAGTTCAAATCTCGGCGCCCCGATATGAGAAAAGCCCCGTGTTTGCGGGGCTTTTTGTATTCACTGGCGCCTGGGACGTCAGTCGCCGTTGCCGAATCGTTGCCCTAACACCCCCGCGCGAAGCCGTACGACGCTTCCCTCACAGTCTCCAAACGCTCGTATCACACAGGACCCAGGGGTGTATCTTCCTCGCGCTGCGGGGGAGAACCAAGGTGCGGCATATGGAGCCGGAGCACCTCGGAGTTCTCTCCCCCCGAGGGGCACGTTCCTGGCCGCAGGGGAACGGAGCCACGCTCCGGCTCCACTACTCAGCAGAGCTATGGGCATGACTAACCGGGGTTGCCGCGGTCGGTAAAGTGCAGGCACGGAGCCGAGCGGAGATTTTCGGGGAGAGACTCGCCTGTGGTCGCTCGGCTCCCTAATCGCCGCCACCTGCTCGGGTAGCTCTCTGTCCAGGCTGGATCAGCTCGAGGCCGCGTCAACCGCCTGAGTCGAGAACGCGAGATCGAGCAAGATGAAGGGGGGCCGCAAAGGTCGATCAGGCGGTAGGGATGGCACGCGAGTCGGAGTCCAAAGTCGTGGAGCGTTGAGGTATGACGGCCTCGCGTCGATGGTGTGAGCACGGATGACTGCATTGCGACTCGCGCGCGAACGGCTCGAGCGGCACCCGCTGCTGATCGTCGTCGTGCCAACGGTGCTGGCCCTCGGCGCCGTGGCACTGCTGGGCGATCTCGCCGGCGGGGAGAGCCTCGATCGCGCCGCGCAGAACCTGCATCCAGCGTGGCTCGTGCTCTGCTTCGGCGGTCAACTGCTCGCGTACGCCGGTTACGTCTTGGTCGTCCGCGACACGGCCCGGGTCGACAACGGGCCGACGCTGACCTTCGGCGAGTCCCTCCGGACGGTGGTCGCGGGCTTCGGCATGTTCGCCGCGACGAGGACGAGCGGCGGCTTCGCGGTCGACTACTGGGCGCTGCGCAACGCCGGGGAGAATCGGGACGGGGCGGTCGCGCGCGTGCTCGCGCTCGGCGCCCTCGAATACGCGGTCCTCGCGCCCGCGGCCCTGATTTCGGCGATCACGCTGCTCGTGGACGGTGAAGACGTGCCTCTCAGCCTGACGCTGCCGTGGCTCGCGGTCATCCCCGGAGCGCTGGTCGCCGTCTGGCTCAGCTCGCCCAAGCGCGCGCCGCGCTACTCGGACCCTGGAGACGGCGGGCGCCTGCGCCAGTGGTTCGCACACGCCGTCGCCGGGCTCTCGATCCTGCGGACGATGTTCGTCGCGCCGCCGCGCGAGCACGGCCTCGGGCTCCTCGGTGCTGCGGCGTACTGGGCCGGCGACATCGCGTGCCTCTGGGGAGCGCTGCAGGTCTTCGGAAACCCGCGGCTCTCCGTCCCAGCACTGATCGTCGGCTACGCGACCGGCTATGTCCTCACGAGGCGCTCGCTGCCGGCGGGCGGCGCCGGCATCGTCGAGATCGCGATGACCTTCGCGCTCCACTGGGTTGGCTTCCCGTTCGTGCGTGCTCTCTTGGGCGTCGTCGTCTATCGGCTCTTCAACCTCTGGCTGCCGATGGTGCCTGCGCTGGCCGTGCTCCCGCGGGTGACGGAGATGCGTGCGGAGTTCGAGCAGGCTGAACGGTCGGTAGCTACTCGCGGATCGCGGAGGACCTAGGAACTCGGTTGTTGCGCGCGCTGCCTCGTGTCCCGGCGCGCCTGCCATTCGCGATCCAGAATCGCGTAGACGCACAGCGTCGACCACTCGCCCTTGAACCAGTCGGCCTCGACCAAACGCGCCTCACAGCGGAAGCCCAAACGCTCGAGCAGGCGTTTGACCGCAGTGTTGCGATCGTCGGCCTCAGCGAAGACTCGATGCATGCCGTGCTGCTCCAAGAGCGCAGTCACCACCGCGGCGAGCGCCTCGGTCGCAAGGCCCTCGCCCTGCCTGCTCGGCGCGAGCGTGACTCCGATCTCCGCGGTCGCCGGCGGATCGATTTCGACTCGGACTCCGCAGTCACCACAAAGGCTGCCGGTGCGCCGATCGACGATCGCCAGCTGCAGCCATTCTCCGGGTTGGCCGAGCTCCAGTTGGCGTTGCGAGGTCAGGAACGATTGGGCATCGGTCATCGAATAGCTGGCATCCCACGACTGATATCGCGCGACCTCAGGATCGCTCCTGTAGGCGACGAACGCCTCGAGGTCATCGACCTGAAAGGGCCGCAGTCTCAAACGCTCGGTCACGATCTCGGCCGCCATTAGCAGCGTTCCGACCCTTCCTTCGACCGACTCAGCCTAGGCGATCGGGCCGCGTTCGGCTCGGCGCCAGGCCCGTAGCACAACGTAGGGATATCTCCGCTTCCTTTGCACGCCCAGAGCCCGTAACGTCGTGGCACGTCGTACATCTCCAAACCAGAAGGTGCGGAACGTCGTACGTCACCGAAACCAGGAGGTGCGGCATGTCCGACGATGGCAAGAAGGAACCACCACGGTTACATCGCGTGATGGTCAGGTGCGCGGAATCAGGTGAGGGCGTGCCCACCGGCATGAGGATCGATCCGGCTTCCCTCAAACCCGACAACCGCGGCGAGCACACCTTCATGTGTCCGCACTGCTTCCATGAGCACACCTGGTCGAACGACGACGCCTGGACCGAAGCTTGGGCCTGCTAAGTCGAAGGAGCCACTAGCGCCGCGCATGGACGTTTCGTGGGTTCCATGGCGTTCGGCTCGACGGCACATTACTCGGCGCCGTTGACGGAACCCGATAATGGATTCGTGGAGCGGCTGGTCGTCACCTTGAAGCTACGGGAGGGAACGCACGAGCGGGCGGCCGAGCTGGTCGCGGAGGGTCCGCCCTTCGACCCAGCAGAGCTCGGCCTTGCACGACACGCGGTCTACCTTGGCGACGACCTCGTGATCTTCACCTTCGAAGGGGAGGGCGTCGAGCAGCGGGTTCGCTCGGTCATCAATGACCCGGTCCGCTCGACATCGTTCGTGGCCTGGATGCCACTGCTCGACAACCGTCCGGCGCTCGCACACGAGGTCTACTACTGGGAGGCAGGCGGCTAGATTCGGAGACAGCATGCTCACGATGTTGAAGAACTGGATTCAACGATCTCCTCGGCGGAAGCGTGACCGGTGGGAGCCTGACCGCGGCCAGCTGAGCGAGCAAGAAAGACAGGTGGTCGATGCGGGAGAGGTGCCACCCGCATACTCGACCAAGAGCTTTGATGAGCAAAGCCGCGGGAAGCCGAGACGCTAAAGGCGTTCCGTGAGGAGCAACTCCAACATCCGCGCGACTCGCCACTGCCGTAAGCGCGCCCGTCCTGCCGAGACGTAGGCGAAGTCGAGAACCGCGTGCGGCTAAGCTCGTGGTGTGCTCAGCCCTCTTCGCAGCTCGCTCAGTGACCGGAGGATCGCCGTGGTGGCGTCGCTGGCCGTCCTCTCGCTGTTCGTGATCGCGATGATCATGTTCCGGATGGTGTACACGCGGAGTCCGGAGCACATCGCGATCGCCTGGAACCTGCTCCTCGCGTGGATTCCGCTCGCGCTGGCTCTCGTCGTGTACGACCGCGCGCGGACCGGCGTCTCGACCCCCGCGCTGGCCGCCGTGGGTCTGCTCTGGCTGCTGTTCCTTCCGAACGCTCCCTACCTCGTGACCGACCTGAAGTACGTCGGCCGCGGTGAGGGCGTACCGGTCATGTACGACGTCCTGCTTCTGTCCGCTGCGGCGTGGACTGGCTTGCTCCTGGGGCTGACATCTCTCTTCCTCGTCCATGCGATCGTGCGCCGTTTGATCGGTGCCCTGAGAGCCTGGGTGTTTGTGCTCGGCGTCCTCGCGCTGAGCTCGTTCGGGATCTATCTCGGCCGGGTGCAGCGCTGGAACTCCTGGGACGTCTTCGTTCGGCCGGAATCGCTGTTCGGCGACATCGCGAGGGGTGTGTTCCATCCGCTCAGCCATCCGCGGCCGATCGCGGTCACGATTCTGTTCACGTCGTTCCTGCTGGCCACCTACCTGGTCTTCTACTCGTTCGCACGCCTGGGCTCGCTGGACGCCGGTAGGAACGGCGTCCGCCCGTAGCCGTAGGGCCGGCGGCCTCGTGTTCACGCCAGGTTAAGCAAGTCCTCTGGGACTAGCCCTCGCGGCTCCGGTCAGCGACGATCAGTTCGGAAACCTGCGAGGGCGGGCGGGAGGGCCATGAGGAGCGATCGCTTCTTCTGGCGGGCGTTCTTCACCATCTTGCTCGGGCTCGCTCTCGCGCTCTGGCTCTGGATCATGTTCGATGACTTTGTCTGAAGAAGGAGCGAATACTCACCTTTCAGCCAGGTGACATTCGTGCAGGTCCGGGCAAGAGTCTGGGGGGATGGTTGGACGAGCGCTCATGTGCCTTTCGGTCGCTGCGGCGGCCTGCGTCGTGGCGGCTGCCGCTCTGGGAGCGCCGGTCACGAAGCAGAACGGCAAGTCGCCGGCGTTCACCGGCTTCACGTCCATCTGCACTCTCGCGCCGTACCTCTTCTACGGCGACTGCAACGGGGACGCGACCGCCTTCACCAACGTGAAGAGTCGCATGAACGCAATCCAGGCCAAGCCGGGCAGGTACAACCTCGAGTTCACCTTCTCGAATCTCACTCCCGGCACCGTCTACCGCCTTTGGGGCAACGACGGGGCGTTCTTCAAGATAGGGACGGCTGTCGTCGGCGACACCGGCTCGGTCAGCTTCGAGTATCAGACGAGGGCTCCGGCCGGCCTCGGGTTCGATCTCAACCGCATCCGTGGCGACTGGGATGTGAACGGCTTCACCCAGGTGACCTCGTACTGGTCGAACCAACTCCTGGCCGTCAATCCCGACGGCACGCTCTCGGCTCAGTAAACCGCACTCCAGGGACAGAAGAAAAGCCCCGCAGAGACGGGGCTTTTCGCATGCGCCGACTCCGTCACGGCGGTCGTGGCGTCCGGCGGCGGTGGCAACACTTCGGCCGGATGCAGGACAGCGATGGGGGCGAAAGGCCCCCATCGCAACTTCTGGCCACCGAATCAGCGAGCGATGATTGCAATGGCGCGGTCGTGGCCAAAGCTGTGGTTGGAGCTGCTCGACCCAGGTTGCTGCTTGGCCAGCGCCGGGGAAGCGCCGAGCATCGTGCCCAGGATCAGCAACAGCACGAACACCTTTCTCAAGGTGACCTCCTTTCGATAGATAGACGCTACTGCGCGAATGTCTCGGCGTCTAGATATCGCTTTGGCTCCCCTGACGCGCCGCCGAGTTGCTACAACGGGTGGTGGCGTCCGGGGCGTTTGACGGTAAGACCCGGGTCTGGCCGCCACAGACCTGCGAACCCCCTCTCAGGTCCGCCTCGGGCGCAGTTTCTCTGGAAGACCGCACAGCTGATACGTCTTGTAGGCGGATGCGAGTGCTCGGCCGATAGGCCGAACGGCTGGAAGAGGCGGAGGGTCCATTCGGCCCTCCGCTACCGGCTCGCACCAACCAAGCTTTACTTTGTATAGTCGCGGTTGGAGCCCAGACGCGAGAGACGGGAGGATGCCGTGAGCACGATCGATCAACTCCTGGAGAACGCCGAGGCGTACGCGGCCGGTTTCGACAAGAACGGCCTGCCGCTTCCGCCGGGGAGGCGGGTGGCGATCCTCGCCTGTATGGACGCGCGCTTGAACCCCTATGGCCTGCTCGGGCTGAGCGAGGGCGACGCGCACGTGATTCGAAACGCGGGCGGTGTCGTGACCGATGACGAGATCCGATCGCTCGCGATCTCCCAGCGGCTGCTCGGAACCGAGGAAATCATGCTGATCCATCACACGGATTGCGGAATGCTCACCTTCGGCGACGACGATTTCCGCCAGGACATCCAGCGCGAGACCGGGATCAAGCCGGAGTGGCCTGCGGAGACGTTCGACGACCTCGACGAGGACGTCCGCCAGTCGATCGCGAGGATCAAGGCGAGCCCCTTCATCCCGAAGACCGATTCTGTCCGCGGCTTCGTCTACGACGTCGAGACCGGGAGGCTGCGCGAGGTCACGTGAACGCGACCTGCTAGGTGACCGGCTGCCGCAGGAGGGCGGCGTAGGGGATGCCACTCGCGGCGTCCGTGTAGATGGCTCGGTAGAGGAGCGGCCTCGCCGAAGGCCGGTCGACGAGGGAGAACGATCCGTCCGCGCCCAGCCGCGCCGTGCCCACGGTTTCGCGGGGCGATCCGGGGCGCTCGCGCACGATCGCTACGTTGCCTCCCGAGCCTCCTCGGACACGCCCGCTGACCACGACTGCGCCGGTTCCGGAGGTGGCCGCCTCGACGCTCACGCGAATCTGCGGCGCCCGCGGCGAGCGGAACCACGAGAGCCCGCCTGGGCCGGCGAGGAGCAGGTCGCGGGCGCCGCGCGGGGCGGCGGCGAGATCGGCCAGCCAGCCGTCGAGCTCGACCCTTCGGCCGTGGCCGACGACCGATCCTGCCCAGGAGACGCCGCTTCCCGGCAGCCCCAGCTCGTCCGCGGACAGCCACTCGTTCGCGGCTACCTCGGGTCCGGCCCGGGTCACGGCCAGTCCGGTCGTCAGTGCACGGTTCAAGACGAAGTTCGACTGGATCGAGCGTCCGTGAACGGCCAGCGTTACCGGTAGCTCTCCGGTTCCGAGTAGCGCCTCCGTCCACGCCGCATAGACCGTCCCTCCGGCGCCCGTGGCCGCCAGAAGCGGCCCGACCGGGTAGTCGCCGACTCCGCCGTCGATGTACTGGCCGCCCCATCCGTGCTTGCGAGGGTGCCACTCGATCGTCCCGACGGCGCCGTCCGCACCGTAGGACTCGATCACGTGGACGCGGCCGCCGACGAAGAGCGGCGCGGCAGGGGGAGCGACGAAGCTCTTGGGAAAGCCTCCGGAGGTGACGTTCCGGACGTTGACGCGTCCGCGCTTGTCGATCCGGGCGAGCACGAGCACGCTCTGGTGCGTCGACTGCCGCCAGCGCGTGTAGGCGATCACCGGGAGGCCGCGCGAATCGAGCTTGAGCCCTGGCCAGCCGAGGGACACGCCGGCGGGGAGCCCGGCTGCGAGCTGCGTCCTCCGCCGCCCCTGCACGACCACGAGGCCGCGGCTCTCGGGCGCGAGGATGGCGGCGACCGGTCCCAGCTTCCCCGCCTCGAAGGCGACAAGGGTGGCGCCCGGCGTGACTGGTCCTGCCCGCTGGGTGAGCCAGCGGCCGCTCGTCGCGCGCGACGCGATGCGAAGTGTGGAGCTTCGTATGTAGGCGACGTAGGGCTTTCCGGTTGGCGCGACGGCGAGCTCGCCGTCCTGGACGTGGCGCGCGACCACCTGGGCCGAGGCGCCACCCGCCAGGGCGAGCGCGGCTGCGACCACGACGCCGGCGCTCCTCATGACGCGAGCCTAGTCAGACGAAGACGTCGGCGCCACACCCGAAGACCAACGCGGCGTGGAGGTTCGCCGGCTCGACGCCGATCAGCGACTGATGCTCGAGGTCGACCTCGACGTCGGGCCAACGCTCCAACCCGAGCGACGCCGCGCCCTCGTCGGCTCCGCAGCAGAGGAGGGTGGAGACCGAGAGGACATTCCGCCGCAGCGTGCGTCGACGCGCCACGCCCTCGAGCTCCCGCAGCTCCTCGAGCGGGTCGATCCGCACGTTCGAGTCGGAGCCGATGCAGATCCCGATCCCGCGCTCGCAGATCTCCTCGGCCGGCATGAACCCGTCGCCGAGGTTCGCCTCAGTCGTCGGGCAGACGCAGATCCGGGCACCCGCCTGCGCAACCAGGTCGAGCTCGCGTCCGTTTGCATGCGTGGCGTGCACGACCGTCGCGTGCGGACCGAGGCAGCCCGTCTCCGCGAGCAGCTCGATCGGCCGGAGGCCGTGCTCGGCGATGCACTCCTCGATCTCGCGCGGCTGCTCGCAGGCGTGTACGTGCAACGGAAGACGATCGCGCGCGGCGTAGGCGCCGAGCTCCTCGAGCCAGTCGCGGGGGCAGGCGCGGACGGAGTGGGGGGCGAGGCCGACGCGTGCGCCAGTCGCGCGCACGGACTCGAGCTGGGCCAGGTAGTCGGCAGGGGATTCCTGCCGGAAGCGCTCGAGGCCACCGCGCCCGTAGGCCGACAGGAGGAGGACGAGCTCGATCCCGGCTTCCGCCGCCGCCTCCACGGCCGCGTGCGCCTCCGCCAGCCCCAGGTAGTGGAACTCGCCGACGGCCCTGTACCCGGATGCGAGCATCTCCGTGTAGACCTGGACATAGCCCGAACGGACCTGTTCCGGGGTCAGACCCCGGGCCAGGTCCAGCATGGACTCGCGCCAGGCCCAGAAGTCCTCGCCCTCGACATGCCCGCGTAAGGCCCGTTGAAAGGCGTGGCTATGGACGTTCACGAACCCAGGCAGCGAGAGGCTTTGCGCCACCGCCGTATCCTGTCAGCATGGCTACCCGCGCGGTTTCGGCCCCTCTGGCTCAGATCCCGAACGCGCTGACCGTCTTCAGGCTCGTCCTGATCCCCGTCTTCGTGGCACTCCTGTTGGCCTCGGACGGGGGGCACAGCTGGCCGGCGGCGATCGTGTTCGGTGTTGCCGGGGTCACAGACCAGGTCGACGGGTGGCTCGCCAGGCGCTGGCACGTGGAATCGAGCTTCGGCAAGATCGCCGATCCGCTCGCCGACCGCCTGATGATCGACGCGGCGGTGATCCTCCTCTGGCACGCGGACCGCCTGCCCTGGCTTGCACTGGCGATCCCGGCGCGTGACGTTGCCCTCATCGCCGGGTACAAGCTCGTCGTGGGCCGCGGCTACGACTTCTCCGTCAACTTCGCCGGGAAGGTGGCGACCTGGCTGCTCTACGCGTCGCTCGCCTTCGTGATGGTCACGCGAGAGGGCACCGAGTGGCCGCTCTGGATCTTCTGGACGGGTGTCGCGCTGGCCGCCGTCGCTCTGGTCGGCTACCTCTTCAAGGCTCGGCGGGAGGTGGAGACGGCGTGAAGGCGGTCGTGATGGCCGGTGGCGAAGGCACGCGCCTGCGCCCGCTGACCTCGAACCAGCCCAAGCCGATGGTGCCCATCGTCGGCAAGCCGTGCATGGAGCACATCCTCGAGCTGCTGAAGCAGCACGGCCTCGAGGAGGTGATCGTGACCGTGGCGTTCATGCCACAGGCCATCCGCAGCTACTTCGGCAACGGCGACACGCTGGGAATGTCGATCGAGTACTCGGTCGAGGAGTCGCCACTCGGCACGGCGGGCTCGGTCCGTCTTGCCAGCAACCGGCTCGATGAGACCTTCCTCGTCATCTCCGGCGATGCTCTCTGCGACGTCGACCTGACCGACCTGATCCGATCCCACCACGAGCGGGGAGCCGCGGTCACGATCGGGCTCAAGTCGGTCGAGAACCCGCTCGAGTTCGGCATCGTCGTCACCGATGAGGAGAGGCGGATCGAACGTTTCCTCGAGAAGCCTTCCTGGAGCCAGGTCTTCTCCGACACGATCAACACGGGCATCTACGTGCTCGAGCCCGAGGTGCTGCGCCATATCCCGACCGACCGGCCGTTCGACTTCTCGAAGGAGCTGTTCCCGCTCCTCCTCGAGATGGGCCGCCCGATGTACGGCTACGTCTTCGACGACTACTGGCAGGACATCGGCAACCTCGACCAGTTCCGTCAGGCGAACTTCGACGCTCTCGACGAGCGTGTCGGGCTCAACGTCTCGGGGATCCGCCTCCGCGGCAACATCTGGCTGGGGGAGGGGGTGGAGGTCGACGACCTCGCTGCGATCGAGGGCCCGGCCTTCCTCGGCAACTACTGCCGCATCGCACCCGACGCGTCGGTCGGCCCGTACTCGGTGCTCGGCTCGAGCGTGACGCTGCTCGAGCGAGCGCGGACCGAGCGCTCCGTGATCGACGCGGCGACGCACATCGGCCGCAGCGCGCGGGTCGAGGGAGCCGTCGTCGGGCGAGGATGCGACATCCGCGCCCACGCGCACGTTCAGGAGGGCGCCGCGATCGGCGACGAGGCGAAGCTGGGCGCGCAGAGCGCCGTCCTCCCGGGGGTCCGGATCTACCCGTACAAAGAGGTGGAGTCCGGAGCGCAGATTCACGAAAGCCTGATCTGGGAGACGCGCGCGTCCTCGAACCTGTTCGGCAAGGAAGGCGTCTCGGGCCTCGTGAACGTCGACCTGACTCCGGAGACCGCGGTGCGACTCGCCGCCGCGCTCGGCACCGCACTGAAGCGGGGAGCCCGGGTCGTGGCCAGCCGCGAGTCGCCCGGAGCGTGCCGGATGATCAAGCGGGCGATGATCTCCGGCCTCAATTCCACCGGCGTGGACGTCGCCGACCTACGTGTCCTCCCGGCCTCGGTCAGCCGCCACCTGCTGAAGACACAGGGCTTCGACGCCGGGTTCCATGTCGGCGTCAGCTACACCGACCCGGAGATGCTGGAGATTCGCTTCTACGAGCAGCCGGGTATCTCGCTGACCCCGAGCCTGCAGAAGGAGATCGAGAAGCACTACACGCGCCGCGAGCTGCGGCGCTCCGCCTTCAACGCGGTCGGGGCCGTCACCTACCCGGCGCGGGTGCGGGAGAGCTACGCCCAGGATCTGTTGTCGAGCCTGGACGCGGAAGCGATTCGTGCCCGCGGTTACCGCATCGTCGTCGACTACGGCCACTCGGCCACCTCCTACGTGCTCCCGCTGCTGCTCGGCCCGCTCGAGATCGAGGCTGTCAGCGCCCACGGGTTCGCCGCTGACTCGTCGGAGCCGAGCACGAGCCTGCGTGAGGCCGTCGGACAGAGCAAGCGTCTCGTGACGGCGATCGGCGCCGATCTCGGCGTGGTGTTCGACCAGGCGGGCGAGCGGCTCTTCCTGATCGACGAGCAGGCGCACGAGATCCCGGTCGAGCAGACCCTCTTGCTGTTCCTCCGCCTGATGGGCTCGAACGGCCGCAACGGCAAGCTCGCATTCCCGATCACCGTGACGAGCCAGGTGGAGGAGCTCGTCAAGGGCAGTGACCTCGAGGTGGTCCGCACCCCGTCGTCGCTGGCCGAGCTGACCAAGGCCGCCGCCGGCGAGGGGGTCATCTTCGCGGGAGCGGTAGGCGGCGGCTACGTGTTCCCGGAGTTCCTCCCGGCCTACGACGCCGTTGCCAGCCTGTGCAAGCTGCTCGAGTTGCTCGCGCCGGTGGGCAAGCCGGTCTCGGAGCTCGTCGCAGAGCTGCCGGCGAGCACGCTCGTCCACCGTCAGGTTCCGTGCCCGTGGTCGCTGAAAGGAACCGTCATGCGGGTCCTCACCGAACGCCTGCGGAACCGTGAGGTCGACCTGCTCGACGGCATCAAGGTCTTCGACGAGCGCGGTTGGGCCCAGGTACTCCCGGATCCCGACGAGCCCCTCGTTCACATCTACGCAGAAGGGAAGACCGAGGAGGACTCCACGGCGTTGGAGAGGGAGATGCGAGAGCTCGTCGAAGAGATCATGCAGACGGAGGGGGCGGAGGCCGGAGTCTCAAGCTAAGGTTGACCCTTCGGTCGACGTCTGCTTGACTACATCGCTCCCCCTTCCGGACGAAAGGCTCTCGTGGAACCGTTTCCCGATCTCGAATCGCTCTCGGACAAGGACCTCAAGCAGCTCATCGACGAGCTGACGCAGGAAGAGCTCGAGGTCTCGTACCGGCGGCGGATGCTGCACGGCAAGATCGACCTGCTTCGCGCAGAGCTCCAGGCCCGCCTGAAGGAGACCGGTGGCCAGAGCGTGCTCGACCAGGTCGACGTCGAGCATCTCGCGGCGATCCTCGCCGGCAAGGCCTCACCGCCCGCCGAGGGCTGACTTGAGTCACATCTACTGTCCGGAGTGCGGGTTCCAGAACCCGGAGGCCGCCAACTACTGCTCCAAGTGCGGCGCGCTCCTCGTGAAGGAGGAGCCGGGCTCGGAGACGACGCAGAGCTTCACCCCGGAGGAGGGGGAGGAGGACGCGGTCCCGACGCTGGAGGAGCTCGGCGCCGAGGGGCCCGCGCTCGTCGTCCGCTCCGGCGGCGGCCGGGCGGGAGAGCATTTCGTGCCGCAGGGCGAGCGCACGACCATCGGCCGCTCGCCCGACTGCGACATCTTCCTGGACGACGTCACCGTCTCACGCACGCACGCGGTGCTCCTTCGGAAGGACGAGGGGTTCTTCATCGAGGACCAGGGGAGCCTGAACGGCACCTTCCTCAACCGCCGCCGCATCGAGTCGGGCCGGCTGGAGAACGGCGACGAGCTCCAGATCGGCAAGTACAAGCTGAGCTTCCTGGAGAAATGAGCACGGCCCAGGCACCCGAGCGGGAGCGGCTGTTGACGATCGGCACTGTCTGCCGGCGCCTGCAGGCCGAGTTCCCGGACATCTCGATCTCGAAGATCCGGTACCTCGAGGACCAGGGGCTGCTCGCACCGCGGCGGACGCAGAGCGGCTACCGGCTCTTCAGCGAGGACGACGTCGAGCGTCTGGAGACGATCCTGCGGCTCCAGCGGGACGAGTTCCTGCCTTTGCGCGTGATCCGCCAGGAACTCGCGTCTCCGTCCGGCGCGGGCAAGGAGCGGCGCCGCCGCCGGGCCGTTGGGTTGGCCGACCCCGACGACGAGCTCGACTTCGGAGAGCTCTGCGATCGCGCTGCGATCACCTCCGAGCTCGCACGCGAGCTCGAGGAGTACGGGCTGCTCCAGCCGAGGCGAGTGGGGAGCGAGAAGCTGTACCCGGCCGGCGACGTGGACGTGGCGGTCGCCTGTGCGAAGCTCTCGCGCTTCGGTATCTCGGGACGCCATCTCCGGACCTTCCGCACCGCCGCCGACCGAGAGGCCGGGCTGCTCCAGCAGCTCGTAGCGCCCTCGCTCCGCTCGCGCAACCCGGAGCGAAGGGAGGCCGCCGTCCAGCAGCTGCAGACGCTGGCCGAGCTGGCCCAGGAGCTCTCGCAGCTGCTCTTCTGGCGCGATCTCAGGCAGCTGGCGGGCAACTAGTGGGAGTGGAGGATCTGAAGGCCAAGATCCGCGACGTGCCCGACTTCCCAGAACCGGGCATCGTCTTCAAGGACATCATGCCGCTGCTGGCCGACGCGCCCTCGCTCCACGACGTGACAGACCTCCTTGCGGAATGGGCCGAGCCGCGCAAGCCCGACCTCATCCTCGGAGCAGAGGCGCGGGGCTTCATCCTCGGAGCCGCGCTCGCCTACAAGCTCGGCTGCGGTTTCGTCGCGGCCCGGCGACCGGGGAAGCTGCCCTGGAAGACCGTCAGCGCTACCTATGCGCTCGAGTACGGCGAGAACTCACTCGAGCTCCATGCCGACGCGATCAGCGACGGAGCGCGCGTCCTCGTGCACGACGACGTGCTCGCGACGGGTGGCACCGCGCGCGCGATCTGCGACCTCGCGACCCAGCTCGGCGGCCAGATCGTCGGGGTCGAGTTCGTGATCGAGCTCGCCTTCCTCGAGGGCCGGCAGCACCTCGAGGACTACGACGTCCAGTCGCTGATCACCTATTAGGAGCCCTCCTAGGCTCAGTGGCTCCGTCCGCGCTGCCGATTACAAGTGGGTGATCTACGACGCTCTCACGACCCGGTACACCTTCTCCTGCCCCGAACGAGGAGAAGCGCGCATCGCCCTCTCGTCGTTCCGGCGAGTGGAGCAGCTTCCCGGCCCCACGCATCCGACCGTCTTCGGTATCTCCTTCGACTGCGGTTGCGGCGGGGAGCATCCCGGGCTCGTGTCGCACGACGAGCTCGACTGGGCACCGCTTGGCCTCGCCGAAGGGCTTTTTCACGACCTGATGACCTCTCGACTCGCTCCGGTCGAGGACGAGCTCGCTGATCTCGCGGCGCGTCGCATCCAGGCGGGCGAGTGGCCGTGGAGCTTCTTCTGCTACCCGGAGGAGCGGCCGAGGCCCGTCTTCCCATCCTCGTTCGTGCTCCTCGCGCCGGCCGACGGCGCCGAGGCGGTCGGGGTTGCGATCCGGTGCCCCGTCTGCTCGAGCGTGTCGATCAACCTCGTCACCGCCGAGCACCTCGACGTGCCCTTCCACAACGACCGACGGATCGGCGTCGTCGAGCACGTCTTCGACGCCGATGCCGACCGTGCGGTCGAGGAGTTCTCCGCCGAGCTCTATTCGGCCCGGTTCGACTCGCGCCGGCTCGATCTGCACTAGTCAGGTTGCAGGTACGGGCGGCAGGGTAGGGGACCCGCGGAGGTGATGGCATGTACGGCTTGACACGTGGAACGATCACGCTCCTGGGCGCCGGCGTGGCCGGGCTCCTGGTCTGGCTCGCGACCCAGGTGAACGAGAGCACGAACGGCGGCTACTGGGGCGTCTACGGGCTGTTGGCGGGTGCGGGCCTGGTGATGGCGTTCTCGCAGATCCTCGGCGGCTGGACGAAATGGGGCTGGCCGCGGCTCTCGCTGAACGTCTTCCTGCTCGCGTTCGTCCCAGTGCTGGTGGCCGCGGGCTGGGTGCTGATCAGCGGACAGCCGGATCCGAACTGGTTCCGCGACCACGTTCGCAGCTGGTCGGACGACATCTCGATCGGCGGACTGGTCCGCGACCTGACCCAGTACGCAGCCGTGCTCGGATTCGGGATCGGCCTCGTCTTCGGCTTCACCTTCGACACGTCGGCACCCGCCGCGTACGGCCCGTTCGGCCGGCGTCGGCGCGCAGCTGCGATCCCGGCCGGGGGAGCGGCTCCGCCGCCGATGCCCGTGGAGCGCAGTGACGACGGCGGCGTCGACGAGCGCGAGGCAGTCACGACTGGAGCGCCTTCCGAGCACCGCGACTAGCCTCTCCGGCGAGCTCCGCCGATTCCTTCCCTCCGGGGAGGGATGAAGCGGGCTCGGCGGCAACCGATACCTCCCGAAGTGAGCGCCGCTCTCGACAGCCACACGCCAGGACGACTGGATCTCCTGCTCGCCCACTGCGCCGAGGCGCCCCGACGCGGAAGCCAGAAGCCCGTGTTCGAGCGCCTACGCGAGAAGATCGGAGCCGAGCTGACGCGTCTCCTGGTGTTCGCCCTCGCGGGGAATCAGCGCGCTCGACGGGCCGGGCGCCCGGCCTGACGGCGCGGTTCGTCCGCGCCGTAGAGCATCACCAGCAAGAAGATCAGGAAGCCCGCGACGGCGCCGAAGACGAATGCGGTCGCGCCGCTCACGCCGACTGCGAGCCCTCCCAACCAGATGTAGAGGCCGAACACGAGGCCCCAGATGAACGAGGAGACCCCTCGGGAAATTGCAGGCGCTCGCAGGTGCGACACGGGGGGACTCTACCGCGCCGGAGTGGGAAAGCGGGTTATCCACAAGTTGCACGGCATGCTGTGGAAATGTGGAAAATTGAATTTCCGCAAATTGCGGCCAACACGTCGTTCGGCGCCCTTGAAGAGGCCTTGTCCAGCCACTAGCTTTCCTCTTGCGCCGAGCACGGAACCGGAGTAGGTCGAAGCCGAGTTCGAGGGCACTACCCGCAAGGGAAAGGTCAACGAAAGCGGTGGACGAAACGGAGACCGGCTCGGCGAATTTTTTTGGTCCCGTCCAGCCTTGGGGCGGGCGGCCTCGGCCGGCTTTCCCTCGAACTTGACATAACACCCGTTATCGTGCATCGGCCAGAACGCGCCACCGCTCGCAACGCCCGTGGGATGAGGCTAAGGTGGGCGCGGCAGCACTTCTCGTCCGGGAGGGGGTTTCACAGGCGCCTGTTTGTGGCAGGACTGTCTGAGTCAGGATGACTACGGTTGAAATCGACAACGTCCTGGCGACCCCCGAGTTGCACGAGCTGTTCGAAGCGGCCGAGCAGAATGGGTCGCTTCGGTACGCGGATCTCGTCGAGGTTCTCGAGCCTTTGAGGCTGGACCCGCTCGAGACGGACGCGGTCTACCGAGAGCTCGAGCAGCGCGGCATCGAGGTTTTGGAGGACCAGCACCGCGAACAGCAGCAGCCGCCGCCTCCGCCACCGCCGCCGCAGCCGATCGTCCAGGAGACGACGACGGACGCGCTGCAGCTCTTCCTCCGCGACGCCGGACGCCACCCGCTGCTGACCGCCGCACAGGAGGTCGAGCTCGCCAAGCGCATCGAGCGCGGCGATCCGAACGCGAAGCAGACCATGATCCAGTCCAACCTGCGCCTGGTCGTCTCGATCGCGAAGAACTACCGCAACCAGGGGCTTCCCTTCCTCGATCTGATCCAGGAAGGGACGCTGGGGCTGATCCGGGCCGTGGAGAAGTTCGACTGGCGGCGGGGATACAAGTTCTCGACCTACGCGACCTGGTGGATCCGCCAAGCCGTCGCGCGAGCGCTTGCCGACAAGGCGCGCACGATCCGGATGCCGGTCCACATCGTCGAGCGGATGCAGAAGCTGAACCGCGCCGAGCGAACGCTCTGGACGCAGCTCGGCCGCGAGCCGACGCTCGAGGAGGTCGCCGAGGAGGCGAATCTCCCGATCGCGCAAGCGCACGAGGTGAAGGCCGCAGCGCGCGCCTCCACGAGCCTCGACCAGCCCGTTGGGGATACCGAGGACGCGGTCTTCGGCGACTTCGTGGCCGGCGACGGGCCGCTCCCCGACGAGGAGGTCGAGGTCTCGCTGCGCTGCCAGGCTCTCGCGGAGGCCCTGGGTGCCCTCGGGGACCGCGAGCGGCAGGTTCTGATTCTGCGGTACGGGCTCCAGGATGCGGAGCCGAAGACACTCGAGGAGATCGGCCGCCGACTTGGCCTTACGCGCGAGCGCGTCCGTCAGATCGAGACGGAAGCGCTCAAACGTCTCGCGCAGCTGCGCGAGATGGAGTCGGTCGCGCGCTGAGCCCCAGCGCAGACCCGTCGAAGAGCGGTAGCGCCGCCTCCTCCCCCACCCTGGCACCGACAAGCTCGTAGGCCTCGTCGATCGTCGCCGGCCGCGTCAGCCGGTGGCCGTCCGAGGCGATCGCGGCGACGTCGCCGGCCTCGACGAGCCGCCAGGCGAGCTCCTCCGCCTCCTCGCCGTGGCGACCGACGATGCTGGTCGCGTTGACCTGCAGCGGCCACCGCTCCGCGAGCTCGTGCGCAAGCTCCGGCCGAGCCCGCACCGCCGCGGTGCGCTCCGGATGGGCGATCAGCGGCACGAGGCCTGCTTCCTCGATGTGCGCGGCGAGCGCGAGCAGCTCGTCCGCGGGGCCCGAGAAGGGCACCTCGACGAGCACGTGCCCCGTTCCTTCGAGCACGTACCGCGCCGGATCCTCGCGCAGCAGCGGCGGCGCCGGCGTCAGCTCGAAGCCGAGGCGCAGCTCGAGCGACGCCCGGGCGCGGAGCCGCTCGAACGCGCGCCGAACCTGCTGTTCGCGCTCGTTCGTGAGCGTGAGGTCCGGCCAGACATGCGGTGTGGCGAAGAGGATTGCGGTTCCCGCACGCTCGGCGAGGTCGCAGAGCTCGAGCCCCTCGTCGACCGTGGCCGCACCGTCGTCGCCGGAAGGAACGACGTGTGAGTGACAGTCGACGAAGCCGGGCCGCACCCCGAGAGGCTATCCGCCTATTCGCCGTGCAGGTAGAGCTGGAGCGCGGGAGCGACGGAGCGAAGCTCGCGCAGAGCCCGAGACTCCAGCTGTCGCACACGTTCGCGTGTGATGCCGAGATCGGCGCCGACTTCTTCGAGGGTCTGGGTGGGCTGGCCGTCGAGGCCGAAGCGGCGAGAGAGCACATGGCGCATGCGCGGAGCGAGCCGCTCCAGAGCCTTCGAGAGCTCGGCCGAGCGGAGATGCTCAGCCGTGGCCGTGTCGGGCCGCTGGGTCTTCGTGTCCTCGATCAGGTCGCCGTAGAGGCTCTCGCCGTCGCCGACCGGGGTCTCGAGGCTCACGGGATCCTCGATGAGCTCCAGGAGCGTTCGCACGCGCTCGACCGGGAAGCCGGCCTCCTTGGCGATCTCGGGCAGGAGCGGCTCGCGGTTCAGCTTCTGGGCGAGCACGCGGCGCGAGCGCATCACACGCCGCACCTGCTCGGCCACGTGGACGGGAAGGCGAATGGTTCGACCCTGGTCGGCCAGGGCGCGGGTGATCGCCTGGCGGATCCACCAGGTCGCGTACGTCGAGAGCTTGAAGCCGAGCGTGTAGTCGAACTTCTCCACCGCTCGGATCAGGCCGAGGTTGCCCTCCTGGATCAGGTCGAGCAGCGGAACACCGGCCTTCGTGTAGTTGCGCGTGATCGACATCACGAGGCGGAGGTTCGATTCGATCAGCTTGCGCTTGGCGGCCTCGTCGCCTTCGTCCTTGAGCCGGGCGAGCTCGCGTTCCTGTGCGGGCGTCAAGAGGGGCCCGTCGCCGATCTGCCGGACGTACAGCTTGAGCGGGTCGGCGGTCTGAGGCTCGGTCACCTCGACCTCCTCGACCTCCTCCGGCTCCTCCGGCTCGGCCGGAACCACCTCGAGCCGAGGCTCTGTGGCTTCGGTCTCGGGGAGCGG
>Ga0207675_100000914_pt1 | contig 29452 bp, 19 predicted proteins | sample KBSSwiS42_FD_184305 | JGI IMG/M metagenome (GOLD analysis project Ga0207675, IMG submission 184305) | Switchgrass rhizosphere microbial communities from Kellogg Biological Station, Michigan, USA - KBS Switchgrass S4-2 (SPAdes) (version 2) | ecosystem: Host-associated > Plants > Roots >...
GTGTAGCGATGTCTCCCGGCGTGCGCAGAATGCCCATGCCGATCGTGCCGCCGATTGTGACCGCGAGGCCGAAACCTACGCCGAGTACGCGGAGAAGCGAGCCATGCGATTTGTGAGTGAAAGATTCTGAAGCGGCCATGTAGTCTCGCTCCGTTAGGAGCGAAATGTTTATAGCACGGCGAGCAGCAATTCATTTCGCTCCTATGGGAGCGAAACCCTCGAAGAAATCGAATCGGCAGCTATAAACATGTCGTGCCTATCGGCACGAAGCGACTATAAAGTTCTCGTAACTTTCGAAAGTGACCTTGGCTTGTCCGGATCCAGTCCCTTGGCTTCCGCCAGCAGCGCCGCGAACAGTTGGGCAGGAATGATGTACGGAATCGGCGCGAGAAACTCGTCAATCTCGCGCGGCATGATGATCGAGCGCGAACACGCGCGCGCCGTTTCCAAATCGGCAGTGATGGCTAGCGTCTCAGCGCGCAATTCCTGAAGACGCGCAATCAAATCGCTCGTGCCGTCATGCATCACACCGGGTGGCGCAAATAGAAAAACCGGGAAGTGTCGTTCGATCATAGCCACGGGGCCATGCAGAAAATCGGCGGACGAAAATCTCTCGGCAACCACGTAACAGGTCTCCATCAACTTCAAAGCGAACTCATACGCGTTGGCATACGCAAGTCCACGACCGACAACTACGCAGTTCTCCATAAACGCGTATCGCTGCACCAGTTCAACGATCGCCGGCTTTTGTTCCAATGCGTGCGCGGCAAAATCGGGGATTTTGTCGTAAGTGATCGCACTGCCGTCGCGCGACAACGCTGCCGCCAACATGTAGAACAGCATCATCTGGCCGGTAAAAGTCTTCGTTGCCGCGACTGAGCGTTCTTTGCCTCCATGCATCAACAGCGTCTCATCAACCAGCTTCGTCATGGCTGAGTTTGGTTCGTTGGTGATACCAATGGTGAAGGCGCTGCAAGCGCGCGCGTTCTCGAGCACGCAATTGATGTCCTGGCCTTCGCCTGACTGCGAAACGCCAATCACCAGCGCATGCTTGAGATTCAACTTCGCGCGATACAACGTGTGGACCGATGGAGCAGAGAGCGAAACCGGGATGCCCGTAGTGATTTCCAGAAGATAACGCCCGAACAACGCCGCGTTGTCGGAACTGCCGCGGGCGACGAGTACGATGAGATCGATGTCGCGCGCGCGCACGGCCCACGCTAGTCGCGCGACCTTCTCGCGTTCTTCGGCGATTGTCTTCGCGAGCGCGGCCGGCTGCTCGGCAATTTCCTCAAGCATTAGGGACATAGGTCTGTTGTATTCGTCGCGGATATCAGGTAAATAGTGCGGCGCTCTCGTTCGTTCCAATCAGCAAAGATTATGTCCCTTATAAATCACCCCTCGCGCAGGCGACTAACTCTAACACGAACCTTCGCATGGCGAATCGTAATTGTTTGGGCGTTCGCCACTGCTTATGTTTCAGTCGCCGCACAGTCCCAACGCATTCAGATCATTCCGGCGCCGAAATCGATCGAGACCGGTTCAGGCGCATTTTCAATTGATCGACGTACGCGCCTCGTACTCGCCGACAGTAAGTCCGCTGATGATCGATTCGCCGCCCAGGATTTCATCGATGACTTAAAGGCGACGGCAGACCTGTCGCTCGCAATTGGCAGAGGGCGATCGCATTCGATCCTGGTTGGTGAACTCGACGCGCGAACTATCGCTGAATTCGTGAAACGAAATAGCGTGACGGTTCCCGCCGATTTGAGTGGCGAAGGTTACGTCCTGATCGCGACCACGGATCAAGTGGTCATCGCGGGAAAGACTGAAGCGGGAACTTTCTATGGGCTGCAAACACTAAAACAACTCGTTCGTGGTAACGGCGAGAGCGCGTTCATTCCGGCGGTAAAGATCATCGATTGGCCAACGATGCGGTGGCGCGGAGTCTCTGACGACATTAGCCGCGGGCCGGTGCCGACCGTTGATTACATCAAGCGACAAATTCGCACTGAGGCGTTCTTCAAACTGAACATGCACTCCTTTTATATGGAGCACACGTTCGCGAGCGAATCGCATCCACTAATCGGCCCTGAAGGCGGTTCGCTCACGCCGGCGGAAATCAAGGAATTGGTTGCGTATGCCCGCAAATATCACGTCGAGCTTGTTCCGGAGCAGCAGACTTTCGGCCATCTGCACAAGGCTTTACGTTTGGAAAAGTATGCGGACCTCGCCGAGACGCCTTATGGGGATGTGCTCTCGCCGCAGCAAGAGGGCACGTACAAGCTGATCGCCGACTGGTATAAAGAACTTAACGAACTTTTCCCCGGCCAGTTCTTCCACATCGGTGAAGACGAAACGTTTGAGCTTGGTCAAGGTCAAAGCAGGGAGCAAGCGCAGGCAAAAGGCGTCGGCGGAGTTTACTTCGAACATCTGAATCGCGTTCGTGATCTGTTGAAGCCGTACAACCGCAAACTGATGTTCTGGGGCGATATCGCGCTCAATCATCCCGATCTGATCGGCAACATTCCGAAAGACATGATCGTGCTGAACTGGCAGTATGGCGCGCGCGACGACTTCTGGTCGTCGATCAAACCGTTTCAGGACGCGGGACTGCAACAGTTCGTTTGTCCAGGCGCGCAGACCTGGAACCAGATTTTCCCCAACACCGAAGCGGCGGCGAAGAACATCATCAACTTTGTGCGCGACGGTCAGAAAGCCGGCGCCATCGGCATGCTGAACACGACGTGGGACGACGATGGCGAAGCGTTGTTCGACATGGCTTGGTATCCGATTGCGCTGGGCGCGGCCGCGTCGTGGCAAGAAGGCGCGCTTGATCGAGCGCAGTTCGATGACAATTTCGCCTGGTCGTTCTTTCGTGCTGAAGCGAATGACTTGACGACGGCGTTGCTGACGATCGGTAAAGCAGGTCCGTCAATCAGTGCCGGCGCCACGACCGATGAACTTTTCTGGCGCGATCCATTCGGCGCCCAGTTTGTGAATTTCGCGCGTACCAATGCAGAGAAGATCAAACAAATGCGTTTGAGCGTCGAGGATGGCGAGGAGCAACTCATTAGAAATGAGAAGAACGCGCGGCGAAATCGCTCGAGCATCGACGGAATGAAATTGGCTGCGCGCAGGTTCGATCATCTCGGACGTCGCTATGAAGTGATGCAGAAGTTCAGTGATCAATATTGGGATGCGTACCTCAACCTCGGCGATCGGGTAAAGGTCCGCAAGCTTCGTTACTACTCCGGCGCGATTTACAACAACCTGCGCGAAATGGCTGAGGAGCTTTCGATCCTGAAAGAGGATTATCGCAAGCAATGGTTGGCCGAGAATCGCCCGTACTGGTTAGAGAGTGTGTTGGCCCGCTACGATCAGATGATTTCGATTTGGTTGGCGAAGAGTAAGCAGATGGATGAAGCGCTGCGAAGATATGAAGCGACTTCGATTCTACCGGACCCTGAGGAGTTTGGATTGGGCCCGCGACCTATGCCGCCATCGCAAAGATGATTTGTCCGCAGATTACGCAGATTACACAGATTAGGTAGAAAGGAAAGAGGCAAAGTTCTTCGTGCCGTAGGCACGACATATTTATAGTTTCGAAGTTGGTGTCGTTGGCCAGCCCATTTATGGGCGACAGTTATTTCGCTCCTAGCGGAGCTTGGTCCTCTTTTTGATCTCGTGAGCTATAAATATTTCGCTCCTGACGGAGCGATGCGGTAGCAAGACTTCTCTTACCAAATCTGTGCAATCTGCGAAATCTGCGGATACTTCTTATGCCTGACCAACCACAACGCCTAATTTCACTCGATGTGTTTCGCGGCTTAACAGTCGCGGGGATGGTGCTCGTCAACAATCCCGGCACGTGGTCGCACATCTATTGGCCGCTCGAACACGCGGAATGGAACGGTTGGACGCCGACCGATTTAATCTTTCCGTTTTTCCTGTTCATCGTCGGCGTGGCGATTCCGCTCGCATTCGGAAAACGAATTGAACGCGGAGATCCGCGGCGCGCGTTATTCACCAAGGTCGCCATTCGTTCCGCGATCATTTTTCTCCTCGGCGAATTTCTCGCGGGCTTTCCGTATTTTCATCTCTCGACGATTCGCATTCCGGGCGTGCTGCAACGAATCGCAGTTTGCTATTTCCTGGCCGGGTTGATTTATCTGACTACCAAAGCCCGAACACAGGCCATCATCGCGCTCGCATTGCTAATCATCTATCACTTCTTGATGACGCGCGGCCACGCGCCCGGTCATTACGTCGGCGACCTCAGCAAAGAAGGAAGCCTGGCTTCCTACATCGACCGCACAGTGTTCGGCCCACACGTTTGGCGCCAAGCTGTTGTTTACGATCCGGAGGGAATTCTGAGCACGATGGGCGCGTTGGCGACGACCTTGTTCGGCGTACTAACTGGCCATTTGATTCGCGCTAAAGACAAAACCCAAATTGAAAAGGTCACGCTGATGTTCGTGGCTGGGATCGTGTGCATGATGGTCGGTTGGTGCTGGAATCCGTGGTTTCCGATCAATAAATCACTGTGGACGAGTTCGTACGTATTCTTTACCGGCGGACTGGCGCTCCAGTTTCTTGCGCTGTGCTACTGGCTTATCGACATGAAAGGCTATAAGTGGTGGACAAAGCCGTTTGTGATCTTCGGCGTCAACGCCATCGTTTTATTTGTCGGGACCGGACTGATGGCGAGACTGATGGGAATGAGCACGGGATTCATGGGCCGGTTCAGCTCGCTGCTGCACATCACAAAACCGGACGGCTCGCCGCAGGCTCTGCAACCATTCATCTACAACCATCTGTTCGCGTCGTGGCTGTCGCCTAACAACGCGTCGCTCGCGTTCGCCGTTTTCTTCATCCTGCTGTGGCTGTTCTTGCTATGGTTGCTGTACCGGAGGAACATCATCATCAAAGTTTAGTGGCGGGCGTTGCCCGTCGCTGCAGCCGGCAAGGATGCCGGCGTTCCGCAGGCAAGATGCCTGCGCTCCAAAGGAGAAACCATGCCAACTTACATTGCGCTTTTGAAGTGGACGAGTCAGGGAATCACCAACGTTAGAGATAGTGCTAAGCGACTCGATGCAGGACGTGAGGCTTTCGCGAAAGCGGGCGTAAAGCTGAAGGATACTTATCTGACGATGGGCCGATATGATTTGGTCACCGTGATAGAAGCGCCCGACGACGAGACTTACGCTAAGGCCGTGCTCGGACTTGGTGCGCAAGGAAGCGTCAGTACTGAGACGCTGAAGGCGTTTACTGAGGACGAGTATCGACGAATCATCGGCTCGCTTTAGAAAGAAATCGACCGCGGATTTACGCGGATAAACGGCCGATAAGAAGAAAACTGAAAAGACTTTTTGTTATCCGCGCTAATCCGCGTTCATTAGCGGCCAACATATCCCGGCCCGCGCAACACTCGCCCTGAGTTCAGAGGTGTGCGTTGGCCGTTGTCGAGTTCGATCTGCCCGTTCACGATCACATAATTGATGCCGACGGGATATTGATTCGGCTCTTCGAACGTCGCACGATCGATTACGGTCTTCGGATCGAAAATCGTGATGTCCGCGAAATAGCCTTGACGCAGCAGGCCCCGTTGTTTCAATCCAACATTCGCAGCCGGCAATCCGGTCATTTTGTGAATTGCAAACTCCAGCGGCATCAACTTTTCATCGCGAACATACCGACCGAGGATGCGTGGATACGTGCCCCACCCGCGCGGATGCGATTTCGAGCCCGCGAGCGGGCCGTCGGTCGCGCGCGCGCCGCTATCGGTGCAGATGCTGACAAAGGGTGACTTCAAAGCGGCTTTCATGTCGTCTTCGCTCATCATGAAAAAGATCGCGCCCGTCTGGCCGTGATCGGCGATGATGAAATCTAAGAGCGCATCGAGCGGATCTTTCTTTTGCGCGGAAGCTATTTCTGAAAGTCTCTTGCCTTGCCACTGTTCAAGTTCGCGATTCGTGACCGAGCCGATCAAGATTCCGCTGGGGCCGCCGCTGCCGAGATAGATGTTCTCCCAATCTTTTGAATCGGTACTGATCTCTTTCTTCAGACGATCTCGTGTTGCTGGATCCTTCAAACGCGCGACCATTTTGTCGGTGCCGCCCTCGAGCGTCCACGGAGGGAGGCATGCGCTCAACGAAGTGCTGCCCGCGACATACGGATAAACGTCGGCGGTGATCTTCAGTCCTTGCCGCCGACCAGCCGCGATTCTTCCCAACATCTCTGGCATGCGCCCCCAGTTCTTCTTGTAAGCAGTTTTGAAATGCCAAATCTCCGCGGGAATGTTTGCACGCCGCGCAATCTCGAAAACTTCTTTCATCGAATCATCAATCGCGTTTGCTTCGCTGCGCTGGTGCGAAATATAGATACCGCCGTATTGATGCGCGACCTTCGCGAGTTCAACGATTTCATCAGTCTTCGCGAAGCGCGCCGGCACGTATTGCAGTGAAGTCGAAACGCCGAGCGCGCCGTCTTTCATCGCATCGGCGACCAACTTCTTCATCTGTTCTAATTCAGCGGTCGTCGGCGGACGATTGTCGTAGCCGATGACGTACTCGCGCACCTGCGTCGCGCCGACGAACGTTCCGAGGTTCACGCCCGCGCCTTGCCGATCGAGTCGCGTGAAGTATTCGCCCAGCGTGCGCCAATCGACAGTCAGGTTGTACCTGCGATTGAAGTCTTCCTGCTCTTTCAGAATGCGATCGTTGACCGGCGCGATCGATTCGCCTTCGCCGGTAATCTCGGTGGTCACCCCCATCATCACTTTGCTCATCGCGCGCGGATCGATCAAAACGTACTGCTCGGATTGACCGAGCATGTCGAGGAACCCGGGGGCGACGACCTGCCCGCGGGCATCAATCTCACGCTTAGTTTTTTCGCCGGCCAGATTGCCGATGCGCGCAATTCGATCGTCCTTGATCGCGATATCGGCTTTAAAACCGGGGCGTCCGGTACCATCGACAACCCGGCCGTTGCGAATGATGATGTCGTATTCAGGCGGGGCGGCTGTTGTTGTTCGCATACTTATCAACCCGAATCCCGCGATGGATACGCAGAACAGAGCCAGGAAAAGTCTCACGTCGGTGACCTCCAGAGAATATCGGAAAACGGCGGCGTTGATTATAATCGCGAATCTTTGATTTGAGTCCACGATTGAGGAGCTATTTATTTGCAGCCTGTAGAAGTAACAAAATTAGTGACTATCGAGGAAATTGCGCGCGTTACCGGCGGTCAAGCATCTGGCGATCCAATCGCGCCGGTTACCGACATCACGCACGATTCACGACAAGCGACGGACGGAAGTTTGTTCACGGCGGTGCGCGGAGAGTTGTTCGATGCTCACAAATTCGTTCCGCAGGTGATGCAGCAAGGCGCAGTTGGAGTCATCTCCGAACTCGAGCGACCGGCTGACTTCAAAGGCGCCTGGATTTTAGTCGAGAACATTCGGCGGGCGATGGCGCTGGCCGCCGCCGAAGTTCATCACCACCCATCGCGCGAGTTGAATCTGGTAGGCATCACCGGCACAAACGGCAAGACGACGACCGCTTATCTCGTCGCCTCAATTCCCGAAGCCGCGGGCGAACCGGTTGCCATGACGGGAACAGTCGAGTATCGACTGGGCAAAGAAAAGAAGAAAGCGGGACGCACGACTCCTGAGGCCACGGACATGCAACGCCTGCTGCGTCAGGCAGTCGGTATCGGTTGCCGGACCGCGGTGATGGAATGTTCGTCGCAGGCGATGGATTTTCATCGTTGTGACGCGCTCGACTATGCCGTCGCGGTGTTCACGAATCTGACGCGTGATCACCTCGACTATCACAAGACGATGGAGAATTACTGGTACGCGAAGCAGCGGCTGTTTGACGGCCGGCTCGGTTCGCGGCCCAAGACTTCCGTGATCAATCTCGATGATGCGCACGGTGTCGAGCTGGCTGATCGATTGAAGCGTGAAGGCCTGCGTGTTGTGACTTACGCAGTGAAGTCAGAAGCCGACATCACGGCGCACGATCCGAAATTTTCGCTGGCGGGGATGAGGTTTCGGCTGCGCATAAACCCGCCCGCCATCGACCACCCCACGCGGGATGCCCGCGCGGGGACCCCGGTTGCAGGCGGTTCTGACTTCTCTCCCGCGGAAATTGATTTTCATTCGCCATTGGTTGGGCCACCGCATGTCTACAACACGCTGGCTGCAGTTGCGAGTGGTTTAGCGCTCGGCTATTCGCTCGATGTGATCACGAGGGCATTGTCGAAATGCACTGGGGCGCCGGGAAGATTCGAACGCATGCCGCACGACGGCGACTTTGCGGTGGTTGTCGATTATGCGCACACCGACGATGCGCTGCTAAATGTTCTGCGCACAGCGCGCGAGGTCACGAAAGGTCGAATCATCACCTTGTTCGGTTGTGGTGGCGATCGCGATCGCAGCAAGCGCGCGCCGATGGGTGAGGCGGCCGGATCATTAAGCGATGTCGTGATCCTCACTTCCGACAATCCGCGCACAGAAGATCCAAACCAAATACTCTGCGACGCGGAAGAGGGAATTCAGAAGACCGGCAAGCCCTACGAGAAGATTAGCGATCGCCGCGAAGCGATTCACCATGCCATTGCCCAAGCTCGGACTGATGATCTGGTTCTAATCGCGGGCAAAGGCCACGAGGATTATCAGATTCTCGGCCGCGAAGTCTTTCACTTCGACGACAAGGAAGTCGCGGCGGAAGCGCTGAACGATCGCCGGCGGCAATAACTGTTAACCACAAAGTCACTAAGTTACACAAAGAGTGTTCAAAAATTATCTTTGTGTCTTTGTACCTTTGTGGTAAATCCTTCCGAATTTCTTGGCACAACAAACTTCAAATGAAGGTCTCGTGCGCGGCATCCGTCGCTGGGATCTCGTGGCGGTCACCATCAACGGCATCATCGGCGCCGGCATTTTCGGCTTGCCCTCTAAAGTCTATTCGCTCATTGGTTCTTACAGTCTGATCGCGTTTGTAGTCTGTGCCCTCGTCGTCATGCTGATCATTCTGTGTTTTGCGGAAGTCAGCAGCCGCTTCGAGCAAACCGGCGGTCCTTATCTCTACGCGCAAACGGCATTCGGATCGGCGGTAGCATTTGAAGTTGGTTGGTTGATTTGGCTGGCGCGTTTGACCGCGTTCGCCGCGAACTGCAACTTGATGATCAATTACCTGTCGTTTTTCTGGGCGCCGGCGAATTCAGGTCTGACGCGTGCAGCGATAATTGTCGCGGTGGTTCTGATCTTAACCGCGCTCAACATACTCGGCGTGCGACAAGCGGCAATTGCCAGCAACATCTTCACCATCGGAAAGCTCCTGCCGATGCTTATTTTTATAGCGGTCGGACTATTCTTCATAAATCCGCACGCGTTCGCGTTGGGCGCACGACCCGCAACCGGCGCATTCTCGCAATCGGTCCTGCTGCTGCTCTACGCGTTTACTGGTTTCGAGATGGCTACGATTCCCGCCGGAGAGATCAAGAATCCGCAAAAGGATTTGCCGCGCGCGCTGCTCATCGCCATGGCCGTCATCGCCACGACTTACATCCTGATTCAAGTCGTATGCATCGGGACATTGCCCGAACTCGCGAAGTCGACGAAGCCTCTGGCGGACGCGGGCAGTCACTTCATGGGGACAGCCGGCGGCGCAATCATTTCGGCGGGCGCGATCATTTCCGTGGCGGGAAATCTGAACATCACGGTGTTGTCGGCATCGCGTGTGCCCTTTGCTATCGCCGAACGCGAACAATTGCCCGCATTTCTGGGCCGCGTGCACAAGAAATTCTTTACGCCGCACATCTCGATCATCATTACGACGGCGTTAATGCTGGTGCTGACGCTGAAGAGTTCATTCGTGGCGGCGTTGACGATCAGTACCATTGCGCGTCTGGTCGCATACGCGGTGACGTGCGCCGCTTTGCCGGTATTGAGGAAACGCAAGGACGCGCCCATGGCGCATTTCAAGTTGCATGGTGGGATAGTTATTGCGGGAGCGGCGTTGATACTTTCGGCTTGGCTTTTGGCGAACAGTACTTTTACTGAAGCTTGGCAGGCCGCCGCTGCTGGTGTGCTCGGGCTTCTAATTTATTTCATCTATCGGACTTTCAAACGCAGCCGGCGGAAGTCATGACCGGACACATTTGGCATCTCGACTGGTGATCGCAAGGAATGCCAAACAAAGACACGAGGGCTTCTTCAAGGCATGCGTCACCACCATCTGCGGAAACTTGGAAACTGAACCGAGGATAAGGAGAACAGGGTTTGAAGCGAGACCTGGATGGTGTGCTTAACTCAATCGAGTTCTTTCTTAATCCTGAAGTGTTTGCTGAGGAGAAGCTCGTCGACGAGATCAGCGATCAGCTCGCCGATGGCCGTCTAATCGTGATCAGGAACGCATTTCAAGATGCCTTTGCCGAACACATGTTTGCCTGCCTCGATCAATTTCGTGAGTGGAAACTATACGAAGACTATCAGCCGCATTTTCACTTTCACCATCACAATATTTACGACGAATCACTCTTTCCGGCGGAGTTGAGTCACTGTCGCGACGTATTCAGAAGCGAAGCGACGAAGAGTTTCGTCCAGCGACTTTCCCGAAGAGACTGCTCCGGCGAAACAAGTTTTTCCGCGAGCCTTTATCTGCCGGGCGATCACTCGTTGCCACACAACGATTTTCTAATGCGCGACGGCCAGCCGCGACAGGTCGCGTTTGTCTGGCACCTCACAAAAGAATGGCGAGAAGACTGGGGTGGAGAATTTTTTTGGTGCGAGAAAAATCGTTCGGTGCTGCCGGCTTTCAATACTCTCCTGCTGTTCAATGTAAGTCTCAGTAGCGCGCATTTAGTGACTCTGGTATCACCACATGCCAAAGGGAAGCGGCTTGCGATTAGCGGATGGTGGCACGGCCAGGCAGGATCGGCGGCGGAGACTGCGGCTGAGGGCGTGGATCAAGGCGAAACCCTGGTTGAGTTTATTTAGTACGCGCGATTTATTTTGCTTCAAAGACGATCCGTCCATCCATAATCGTCGTTACGACTTTCACCTTTTCAATATCTTTCGGATCGATCTTAAAAATGTCGCGCGAGAGAATTACTAAATCAGCGAGCTTGCCTGGCGCAATCGTGCCCTTTTCGTTTTCCTGAAACTCGGCGAAGGCTGAGCCGACGGTATAGGCGCGTACGGCTTCCTCGACGGAAATCTTCTGCGCCGGTACCCAACCGTTCGGATTCTTGCCGTCGAGCGTTCGCCGGGTCACCGCGGCATACACAGACAACATCGGATCGAGCGGCGCGACCGTCCAATCCGTTCCGAATGCCAGCGTGACTCCGGCGTCGAGCAATGAACGAAAAGCGTAAGTTGTCTTCGCGCGTTCCTTGCCGATGCGCTTCTCAGCCCAACGGCCATCGTCGATCGCGTGATAAGGCTGCATGGATGCGATCACTTTGTCGCGCGCAAAGCGCGGGATGTCCTGCGCGCGCAAGTGCTGCGCATGCTCGATGCGAAAACGCCGATCTCGATCGCCGTTTTCCTGCTCAACCTGTTCGTACATCGAAAGGATCAGGTCGTTCGCTTTGTCGCCGATCGCGTGTATCAAAATCTGAAGACCGGCCTTATCGGCGCCGCGAATGCGTTCGAGCATCCCGCCTTCGGGAAACATTTCGCCACTTGGAATTCCGCTCGTGTTCGGCGCGTCGCGATATGGTTCGTAAAAAAGCGCCGTGGTGGAACCGAGGCTGCCATCGGCAAATCCTTTCAGGCCGCCGTTGCGTAGCATCGCGCTGCCGAAATGCGCGCGTACGCCCGTCCGGGCGAGTCGATCCCAGCCTGGCAAAGGCCACACCGCATAGATGCGGGTCTTCAGATCACCGCGATCGAGCAACGTCTGATAGACGCCGACGTCAGCGCCGGCGGACATATCCTGCACGCTGGTTACTCCCAGGCTAGCCGCGTGATTTGTCGCGGCGCGTGCCGCCGCGAGCTTTTCTTCAAACGTCGAGGCTGGAATGACTTTCCACACAAAACCCTGCGCCGCATCTTTCAAAACGCCGGTCGGTTCGCCAGTTTTTGCATCCCGCACAATCACGCCACCCGGGGGGTCGATCGTTTGTTTCGTCACTCCCGCAAGCTTTAGTGCGAGGCTGTTTGCCAAACTCATATGACCGTCGAGGCGGTTTACGAAGACTGGCGTGTTTGGCGTATAGCGATCAATCAACTCCTTCGTCGGCAGATCGGTTTTCGGCCACCGCTCATGGTCCCAATCGCCACCAGTAATCCAACGTCCTTCAGGCAATTTCACCGCAAAATCGCGTATGCGTTCGGCAAATTCCTGCGGCGTGTTCGCGTCGCGAAGATCGACGCTCGACAGTTGAAAGCCGCCGGACATGAAATGGGTATGCGCGTCATTAAAGCCCGGCAAAACGGCTTGACCCTTCGCGTCGATCTGTTTCGTGTTTGCGCCTGCGAGTTTTTTAATGTCCTTACTCGCTCCGACGGCAACAATCCGATTTCCATAAATCGCCACGGCCTCGGCGATTGGCTGACTTTGGTCCATCGTGTGGATCTTTGCGTTGAAGATGATCAAGTCAGCGGTAAATGTCGCCTTCTCAGCATGTGATTTAAAGTTCGTTGACATGGCAAGAACGATCGAAAGCAAGAGAAGGAGTTTGGGTTTCATAAGTAATCAGTTTCATTCACACCGGATTTCAGCCTGGTAATGATCACAAAGCCTTTTCTCTTGAGTGATGAGTGAATAACGTTGTCACCCAGCTAAAGCTGGGCGTGAATCAGAATACGACTTCAGATGCGGAAGAGTACGTCTGCGCTCCCAGCAGATGGCCGCGTAGTGTATCATCACGTCACCGTCGCAATAGAAATCATTCGTTCGTAAGTCATGGTCGCGAGCCAGCAGCAACTTCAAATAGATGACCAACTGTTCGAGGAACTTCGAGAAATCGTCGGCGAAGAAAATGTGCTCTCGGAGCCTGATGAATTGCTGGTTTACGAAACCGACGGTCTGCCGCAACACAAGCACTTGCCGCGCGCAGTAGTTTTTCCGAACTCAACCGAAGAAACGTCAGACGTCCTGGCGGTGCTGCACGGTCAGGGGGTGAGCTTTGCGCCGCGAGGCGCGGGCACAGGCTTATCCGGCGGAGCGTTGGCGATCAATCGCGGCGTCGTTGTCGAACTCGCGCGCATGCGGAAGATTCTTGAGATTGATCGCGAAAACCGCACCGCGCGCGTGCAGACAGGTTTGGTTAATGCGCAACTTTCACGCGCTGTTGCGCCGTTTGGCTTGTACTACGTTCCCGATCCTTCCAGTCAGCCATCATGCACGATCGGCGGCAACCTCGCCGAAAACGCCGGCGGCATTCATTGCTTAAAATACGGCACGACGACCGACCATGTAATCGCCGCGCGCGTCGTTTTGTCTGATGGTTCAATCGTCGATCTCGATCTAAATCGTCCCGGCTACGATCTGCTCGGCACGTTCGTCGGTTCTGAAGGCACGTTTGGAATTGCGACTGAGGCGACGGTGAAACTCGCGCCGATTCCTGCTGCCGTGCGCACGCTGCTCGCGGACTTTCTCGATGTTGATGCCGCCAGTCGCGCGGTGTCGGCAATCATCGCCGCGGGGATGTTGCCCGCTGCGCTGGAAATGATGGACAACGCGATCATTCGCGCCGTCGAGGCCAGCGTTTTCACCGCCGGCTTGCCAACCGACGCGCAGGCGGTGCTGCTGGTTGAACTCGATGGCGTCGAAGCCGGAATCGATGACGAGGTTGAAAAGGCCGAAGCGATTTTGCGCGACCATGGCGCGCGATCAGTGCGCCGCGCGACTGACGAGAAAGAGCGGAAGAAACTTTGGGCCGCGCGTAAAGGTGCGTTCGGCGCGGTCGGTCGCTTGATGCCGGATGTGATGATTCAGGACGCGGTCGTGCCGCGCTCACGCCTGCCGGAAGTGCTGGCCGACACTTACCGCATCAGCGCGAAATACCACCTGCAGATGGCGAACGTCTTTCATGCGGGAGATGGCAACCTGCATCCGCTGATCTGTTTCGACTTGCGGCGCGGGGCGGATATTGAAAACGTTCGCCAAGCGGGCCGCGAAATCATGGAGACCTGCGTGCGGGCCGGCGGATCGATCACGGGTGAACATGGCGTTGGTCTCGACAAGAGCGCTTATCTTCCGCTGATTTTCTCGGAAGACGACATGGACACAATGTTGCGCGTGCGCGCCGCGTTCGATGCGACCGGTTTGTGTAATCCGGGAAAAATTATTCCGATGCCGAAAGGGTGCGGTGAGGCGCGCGCGGTCGCGAATCAGACTTTTTTCCCTCTCGCTGTGGGAGAGGGTCAGGGTGAAGGCCTACCACGCCGTAACTTCGTCCACCCCCATCCTCTCCCAAAGGGAGAGGGAGACGAAAGCAGTTTGTTGCGCAATGATGCGCGTGGAACTGCGTCCCTGGTTGCCGCGCGTATGAACGAGTCGCGCGTGGCGCGCGGGCTTTCGCAACTGCTGGGCGATGTAGGTGTGCGGCGGCTTACTGATTTCACACTTGATCTGCGCGATAACCAACAAGCCGAACGATTGATCGAAGTTTCGCCATCGTCAGCGGAACAAGCGTCGGAGGTGTTGGAGTTTGCGACAGCCGAACGATTGGCAGTAATTCCGGCGGGCGCACGCAGCTTCATCGCTACGGGAAATCTTCTGATGCAGGCGGATGTAATTCTCAGCACGCGCAACATGAACAGAGTCGTGGCTCATGAACCGGCGGATCTCGTGGCGACAGCCGAAGCAGGGATGACGCTCCGCGAATTTCAAGCACGACTCGCTGAAGCCGGCCAATGGTTGCCGATTGATCCACCTGATGAAGCGACCGCCACAATCGGCAGCGTGGTGGCGACGGCTTCCGCCGGGCCACAGTCTTTCGGGTATGGGCCGCTGCGATCTTTTGTAATCGGGCTCCGCGCGATCCTGGCGGATGGCCGACTCATTAAGGCTGGTGGCAATGTCGTGAAGAACGTTGCCGGTTACGATTTGTGCAAACTGTTCACTGGCAGTTACGGAACGCTCGGAGTGATCACGGAGATAACTTTCAAGCTGCGTCCGTTGCCGGCCGAAACGCGCACCATTGTCGCTTCCGGCGCGCGAGAAATTTCACTCGGTGTCGCCAGGCAGATTGTGGCGAACTACTCTGCGGTTGCTGTCGAAATTCTCTCACCGATGCTCGCGCAGGATCTTGGGCTTTCAGCGAAAGAGAATGAATATGCCACGCTAATTCGCTTTGCCGGCTCCTCGCGCGCGGTCATTACGCAAACGGCTCAGACTTTGAAAGCGCTGCGCGATGCCGGTCTGCGTTGCGCGACCTATGACGACGATCACTCATTGTGGCAATCACTTTCGAATGTGCCGTCGCAAACAAAACACAATCTGAGCTGGAGCGCTCGAGTTCGATCGACCGAGCTTTCTGCGCTGCTGACTGACGTCCTGGCTCTCGAGTTTGATGACGCGTGGCAGTCAACAATTCGCTGGCATGCGGGAGTTGGTGATGGTCGTTTGCGTGCCCTCGCGCGCAGTCCTGTGTACCATCAGCAGGCGGTGCGCGCCCTTGAACGGTTGCGGCAAACGGCGGAAGATCGCGGCGGCTGTCTGGTGGTGGAGCAAGCGCCCGTGGAAATCAAACGCGAGTTCGACGCGTGGGGAGATTTCGGATCGGCGGGCGAGCTGATGAAACGCGTCAAGCAGCAGCTCGATCCGCAAAACGTTTTGTCGCCCGGCCGATTTTTTGGAACGGAGAAATGATCACCATGAACATCAAACGCCTTCTGACGTTGGCGCTCATATCGTTCGCCCTCGTTTCCGCGCCGACGTTTTCGCTGCTACGGACTCCCGTGGCGGTTACAGCCCTCGCTGCTTCACGCGAACCGGTGCGGGCGCGTCACGGCATTGTTGCGTCAACGAATGAGGTCGCTTCACAAGTTGGCGTCGACATCATGAGACATGGCGGCAATGCCATCGATGCGGCGATTGCGGTTGCTTTCGCGTTGGCGGTGACGCATCCGGCGGCAGGAAATCTCGGCGGCGGCGGCTTTATGATGATTCGTCTGAAGGACGGCCGCACGACGGCCATCGACTATCGGGAGATGGCTCCCGCGTTGGCGACACGAAATATATATCTGGATAAAGACGGCGATGTGATCAAAGGGGAAGGCGGCTCAATCGAAGGCTATCGCGCGGCGGGAGTGCCGGGTACCGTGCGCGGGATGGAACTGGCGCTGAAGAAGTACGGCTCGCATCGCCTGACGTGGTCTCAATTGATCGAACCGGCGCGGCGTCTGGCGGCGAATGGCTTTAGAGTGACAAATTCGCTCGCGCGCGGTCTGCGTGGAAATCGCGATTATCTCTCGAAATATCCTGAGACGAAGCGAATCTATCTGAACAACGGCAAGTTCTACGATGAAGGCGATCTATTCGTGCAGCCCGAGTTGGGCGCGACGTTCGCGCGCCTTCAGCGCGGCGGGCCCAATGAGTTTTATGAGGGCCAGACGGCAAAACTGATTGTCGATGACATGAAGCATCACGACGGGCTGATCACGATGGACGACATGCGTGGTTATGTGGCGAAAGAGCGAGCGACGTTGCGCGGAACGTATCGCGGGTACGATGTGATCTCGATGCCGCCGCCGTCGTCGGGCGGCGCCGTGCTGCTCGAGATGCTCAACATCCTCGAGGGTTACGATCTGAAGAAGATGGATTGGGCCTCGTCGGATCGTTATCACTTGATGACTGAGGCGATGAGGCGCGCGTTCGCCGATCGCGCGGAGTACATGGGCGATACAGACTTTGTGAAAGTGCCGATCGCCGGACTAATCGACAAGAAATACGCGTCGCAATTGCGCGGTACCATTGATCCACAGCGCGCTTCAACGAGTGAGCAAGTCAAGGCAGGGAAGCCGGCTGGTTACGAATCGGACGAAACAACGCACTTCACCGTTGTTGATGCGGACGGCAACGCGGTCGCGAACACTTACACGCTGAACAACTCATATGGCTCCGCCGTCGTAGCTAAAGGGACCGGCATTATTATGAATGATGAGATGGATGACTTCGCTGCGAAACCGGGCACACCAAATCTGTACGGTTTGATTCAGGGTGAGCGCAACGCCGTCGCACCGCGGAAGCGCCCGCTGTCGGCGATGACTCCAACCTTTGTTCTGCGCAAAGACGGTTCGCTTTGGTTTACGGTTGGCAGTCCCGGCGGGCCGACGATCATCAACACGGTGCTCGACGTAATCACGAATGTCATCGATTACAACATGAACATCCAGCAGGCGATTGACGCGCCGCGTATTCATCATCAGTGGTTGCCAGATGAATTGGTCTACGAACCTTATGGATTGTCAGGTGACACACAGAAGGCGCTTTCACAGCGAGGTCACAAGCTGGTTGACAAGCCACGATATCTTGGCGATTGCGAAGGAATCATGATTGAAGAGAAGACCGGAACTCGCTTGGGTGCAACCGATCCGAGACGGAGTGATGGGTTGGCGGTTGGGTATTGATGATGGCCGTGAGTACCTCTGAAGCTTCTACTCTCACAACGGTTCTTTCTAGCGAAGAAGAAAAAATTCTCGCTTGTGTTCACTGCGGACTCTGTCTCGAGGCGTGCCCGACTTATGTGGTCACCGCTGATGAAAATGACGGTCCGCGCGGGCGGATCTATCTCATGCGCGCGGTGACCGAAGGCCGGCTCAAGCCGGATTCGCTGACGTTTGAAACTCACATCGATCGATGTCTCGGTTGCCGCGCTTGCGAAGCAGCGTGTCCGGCTGGGGTGCAGTACGGTCGCCTGCTGGAAGCGGCACGCGCGGAAATTACCAGTAGCCCGGCGAAGCTCACGTGGACGCATCGCATTCTGCGTTTCGTGCTGCGGCATGTTTGGTTACAGCCGCCACGTTTGCGCGCTGCGTTTGGGTTTGCGCGATTATTTAGAGATTCCGGACTCGGGAAGCTGCTGGTGACGACCGGCTTGGCGCAAGGGATTTCAGCTCGGTTTGAATTCGCGTTGCTGCTACTTGATGGGTCCCGCGGTAGCGGCGCGCGTAACCGCGAGTCGGCAACGGGCGCAGGCGGGATGCCTGCGAATCCCGACTTGTCGGGACAGGATGCGGGCACTTCGACAGTCGCTCCGACCGGCGCTCCGATGCTCTTCAGAGGTTGCGTAACAGAAGGCCTTTTCAAAAGAGTTAATGAAGCGACGGAGCGCGTTTTGGCAGCCAACGGTTGCGCCGCTCAAGCGCCATCCGACCAAGTGTGTTGTGGTGCGCTGCACGCGCACGCGGGCGATCTCGAAGGTGCGCGCCATTTGGCGCGGCGAAACATTGAAGCGTTCACGAGTGGCTCGAACGGCTCGGAACCTGCGCCGATCATTACGAACTCGGGCGGTTGTGGTGCGATGCTCGTTTCGTACGGCCACTTGCTTTCAGACGATCCGAAATACGCCGATCGCGCAAAAGAATTCAGCACGCGTGTACGCGATATTGGTCAGCAACTTCAAGCCCTCGGCTTTCGAAATGGCGCAAATGTCGGCTTCGCGCGCACGACGTACGATGCATCATGCCATCTGTTGCATGGCCAACATGCCGCGGATGCTTCGCTCGGAATGCTGTGGGCAATTCCCGATTTGAAATATGCGATGCTCAACGGTAGCGATGTTTGTTGCGGTGGCGCGGGCGTCTACAACTTGGTCGAGCCGCAATTGTCCCAGGAAGTCCTCAACGAAAAACTGAAACATATTGCTGAATCGGGGGCCGAAGTTTTGGCGACAGGCAATCCCGGATGTCATATGCAAATCGCCGCTGGCGCGAAGCTCGCGGGTCTCCCGCTGCGAGTATGTCATCCCGTGGAACTCCTCGATGAATCCTACTCACGCGCCGGTTTTTACCGGCCGCGCGAAGACAGACCAGCTCAATGATTGATTGGACTGAAGTGCGGAAGCAGTTCCCGGTCACCACTCGGCTGGCCTATCTGAATAGCGCAGCCGCCGGTCCGGTATCGATGGCCGCGCACGCTGCGGCGACGGATTACTACCAAAAGATGATGAGCGACGGTGATGTGCATTGGAACCGTTGGCTCGCGGACCGCGAAACGACGCGCGTCCGGCTGGCGAAGTTCATCAATGCCGAGCCGGACGAAATTGCGTTCACCACCAACACCTCGTCAGGCATGAACTTGATTGTTGATGCATTGGAGGAGCGTGGCGAAGTCATCTCGAGCGAACTTGAATTTCCAGTGACAACTTTGCCGTGGATGCATCGGCGAATTCCCGTGCACCTGCTGCCGGCGGTCGAAGGCGCAGTGCGCGTGGAATCAATTCGCGAGGCGATGACCCGCGACACAGGTGTCATTGCGCTGAGCCACGTGCAATTTTCGAATGGATTCCGCATCGATCTCGACGAATTGGGCCGTCACAAAGGCGATCACGCGCTGGTCGTCAACGCGAGCCAATCCGCCGGTGCCTTTGAAATTGACGTGAAGCGAATGCAGATCGATGCGTTGTGCTCGACAGGACACAAATGGATGCTGGCAGGCTATGGCTCCGGTTTTGTTTATCTCAGCCGAAACCTTTTGCAGCAGACACGCGCGCGCGCGTTGAGTTGGTTGAGCGTCGACGACCCCTTCGAGATGCGCAACGACGAGTTGCGTCCACGGCACGACGCCGCGGCCCGAATTGAGTTAGGGTGTCCGCACTTTGCCGGCATATTTGCACTCAGCGCATCGGTGAAGTTAATCGCAGAAATCGGCATTGCAAATATCCAAGACCGCGTTCTTGATCTGAATCGAAAGCTCACGAGGCGATTGGCGGAAGATAATTGGACCGTGCTTTCACCGTCGATGAACGAAGCGTCACGTTCGGGCGAAACACTAATTCAGGTCGATCGTCCGCCGGAGGTGGTGCGGGCATTGTTCCGTCGTGGCGTGGTCGCCACGGAAAAGCCCCAAGGCATTCGTGCCGCGACGCACTTCTTCAATGACGAGAGCGATATCGAACGACTTGTTTCTGGTTTGAATGAGATTCGCGAGCGGCGTTAGCTCTTTGCGGCCTTTCGCCTTGGTTTCTCCTTGCCCCGCGGCGCCGCCTGCACCTGTCCGAAGCGTTCCCGAACAAATTGCAGAAACTTGAGCTGGATTGGTGATTCATAACCGCCGACCAGCCGTGCGAGTCCGAGCTGCCAGTTGATTTGCGCGCCCTCGATCCACCAGCGCACGAGTGTTCCTTTCGCCACTTCTTCTCGCACCGATTGCAGAGGAACGATGCCGACGCCCATGTCTTCTTCGACCATGCGTTTGATGGCGGCGAGGCGACTCAACTCCATCGCGACATTTGGAGTCACACCGGCCTGCGCAAAAAACTGATCGATCAAGCGCCGCGTGTTGCCGCCACGTTCGCCGAGGATCAACTTTTCACTCGAGAGCGCATACGCGCTGACGACTTTTTGTTTCGCCAGCTTGTGATGCGGTGACGCAATCGCGACCAGGTAGTCTTCATTCAGCAACTCTGTCTGCACCCCGCGTGCTTCAACCGGCAGCGAGACGAATGCCGCATCGATCTCGCCATTCGTCAAACGTTGCACCAAATCTTCGCTGGTCCCGGAGATGACAGAGGTTTCGACACCGCCATGCGCGGCCTTTAATTTCCTTAAAATCTGAGGCAGGGGGTCGCCGCTCACCATTGCCGACGCGCTGCCAATGCGCAGCCGTCCTTTGTCGGCGCCCGTGAGCGCGGCCAACTCGTTCAACGCCGCATCGTGTTCGCGCAGAATCAGTCGAGCACGCTCGAGCAACTTCTCGCCGGCTTCGGTCAACAGGACCCTTCGCGGCGCGCGCACAAACAATCGCGTGCCCGTTTCCCGCTCCAGCTGTCGAATCTGCATGCTGATCGCCGCCTGCGTCACGTGAACCCGTTCAGCCGCGGCGGTGAACGTTCCAGTCTCCGCGATTGCCGCGAAGGCCCTTAACTGTCTGATATCCATGTTTCCTCGCTATCATTCTGGATTATTGGACGAATAAGATCTTTTAGTTTCCATTATAGCGATCTGCGCATCTAAAATCACAGAAATGAACAGCGTCTTCGAATTGCGCAAGCAACGATCCCAGCCTTTGGGGTTTCAACGCAGTTCGCACAATCCGCGTTTGTTAGTCGCCGGCGTCGACGGTGGGGGCACAGCCACGCGCGCCGTGATCATGAACGAGCAAAAACAGGTCATCGGCGAAGGCCACGCTGGTCCATCGAACCCACTACGAATCGGTATCGCGAATGCCGCGACGAATGTGCGTCAAGCCGTCGACCGCGCATGCGCTGAAGCTGGAGTTCATCGCGACGATGTTCTGCATGCCACGGTGGGTTTGGCGGGAGTGCGCCGCAAAGATATACGCGATGTGACGCTGGAAAAAATTAACCACTGTCTGAAAGAGATTAAGTCGATCGAATTACTTCCTGACGGCGATATTGCGTTGTATGGCGCGACCGACGGCCAACCGGGTCTGGTTGTGATTGCCGGGACCGGTTCTATTTGCTGTGGCCGCAATCGGCAAGGGAAGCAAGTATGCGCCGGTGGTTGGGGTCCGATCGTTGGCGATGAAGGCGGTGCGGCATGGATCGCGCGCAAAGCATTGCAGGCGGTCGCCCATGCCGCCGACGAACGCGGACCAAAGACAGGATTGACTGCCGCTGCCCTGATGTATTTCAAAGTGACGACGCCGGATGATCTTTCAACCGCGATCTATTCGCCGGCGATGACAAACGATCGCTTGGCAGGCTTCGGACGAGATGTGGTGCGCGTGGCGCGCGCTGGCGATGAGATTGCCGTTGAAATTCTTCAGGAAGCGGGACGGGAACTCGGGATTGCTGCCGTTGCCGTAATCAAGAAGTTGCGAATGCAGAACGAGAAATTTCCCGTTGCCATCGTTGGCGGAGTTTACGGAGCGGGAAACCTGGTGCTGGACTCGATGCGCGACGAGATCGAGAAGACAGCCCAGCACGGGGTGATCTCAGAGCCGCTGTTTCCTCCTGTAGTTGCGGCGGCGCGCCTCGCACACGCAAAACTCCGCGAGGAGCTGGCGCTGGCGGGCTGAAATTAGGTTTCGAGTTTCGAGTTAGTTTCAGTTTTGACGTGTGAAGCTTCTTAACTTGAAACTGGTAGTGTGAAACGCGAAACTTGACCGCATGCCAGGCGAATCGTCACCCGTTCCGGTCACTGAGCAGGAAAATCCACGCACTAGTAATTTCAGTTCGCTTTCATCGCTCGAAATCACCCGCGCGATGAACGACGAGGACGCCTCCGTCGCGCAGGCAGTGCAGCCCGCGCTGCCGGCAATTGCTGAAACCGTCGACCGGGTTGTGGACCGTTTGCGAAGCCGTGGACGTTTGTTCTACATCGGCACTGGTACGTCGGGGAGACTGGGGGTTTTGGATGCGGCGGAGTGTCCGCCGACATTTGGCGTCCCTGCTGATCTCGTTCAAGCGGTAATTGCCGGCGGATATGAAGCGTGCTATCGCGCCGTTGAGGCTTCGGAAGACGACGGTGACGCCGGTGCACATGACTTGCAGGCGCGAGATTTCAGTGCGCGCGACGCTTTGATCGGAATCGCTGCTTCGGGGCGCACGCCATACACAGTCGGCGCTGTTGACTTTGCGCGGCAACTGGGGGCGTTCACCGCGGGTATTACATGCGTTCCCGACTCGCCGATTACGCAGGTGGCTGAAGTCCCCATCGTCGCGGTGGTCGGTCCGGAAGTCGTTGCGGGATCCACGCGCTTGAAAGCAGGCACCGCCCAGAAAATGATTCTCAACATGATCTCTACGGCGACGATGGTGCGGCTCGGCTACGTCAGCGGCAATCGCATGACCAATGTGCACACGCGCAACACTAAGCTGCGTGCGCGTGCCGTGCGTATATTGATGACTGAAGCAGGCATCGATGAGGCGCTGGCGAGCGAAGTGCTCGACGCCGCGGAAGGTGCTTTGCCGGTGGCGATTGTCATGGCTAAGACGGAATCAGGACAGGCGCGAGCAAAAGCCGCACTAGATGCCGCGAACGGAGTGATCTTCGAGGCTTTGAAAATAATTAGTTCCGAAAACGCGAACAGATGAAGGTTCTCGACCTGGTAATCATCTTTGGTTATTTGATCGGCATCACCCTGTTTGGCGTGTGGTTTGCCGGACGACAGAAAACCACTGAGGATTATTTTGTCGGCGATCGCAGCGTGCCCTGGTGGGCGATTGCGATGTCGATCGTGGCGACTGAAACGTCAACTATCACGTTCATTTCCGTACCGGGCGTGGCTTTTTCCCGTGGTGGTAACTTTCAATTCCTACAGTTGGTATTCGGCTACATGCTCGGCCGCGTGGTGATTTCGATCTTATTCATCCCCTCTTACTTTCGCGGAGAACTCCTGACTGTCTATCAATTGCTCGAGCGTCGCTTTGGAAATCGGATCAAGATGCTGGCGGCATCTCTTTTTGTCGTCATGAGGAACATTGCCGACGGCATTCGCTTGCTGTTGACGGCGATCGTTGTGGCGGCGGTCTACACGGCGTTTCAACCGAACGTGAATCCAGAAATCATTATTGCGGCTGCGGTGATTCTACTGGGACTCGTTATGCTGATCTTCACTTATTACGGTGGGATGGAGGCGGTAATCTGGGTTGAAGTTATTCAACTCGGAATTTATATCGCAGGCGCCCTCGCCGCGGCGCTGGTCCTGCTGTCCCACATAAATGGGGGATTCGAAGGCGCGGTTGCCGCTGGTCGACAGTTTGCCAAGTTCGATCTGATCGATTTTGGGTTCAGGTCGACACCATACTCATTTGCTTTGCCGTTCACGTCCAGCGCATTGCACTTCAATCTGCCAATCGACTTCACCAAGACTTACACGTTTTGGGCGGGCCTTATCGGCGGATGTTTTCTGACGATGAGCACGCACGGTACCGACCAGTATCTCGTGCAAAGGTACCTTTGCACCGATCGTCCGCGGCGCGCGGCCACGGCCTTGCTTTCGAGTGGGGCGGTTGTGTTCGCGCAGTTCGTCGGATTCCTATTCATTGGCGTTCTGCTGTTCGCCTTTTATCAGCCATACGCAGATCCCGGCTATGCGAGCGCAACCGCTGCGGCCTTTCCGTTCACCGCGGGCGACCGGGTCTTTCCCGATTTCATCACGAAGCACATGCCGTCCGGATTGTCAGGACTTGTGGTGGCCGCCATTTTCGCAGCCGCGCTTTCTTCGTCGCTCAACTCGATTGCGGCAACCGCAGTGAATGACCTCTACAAACCGTTCAGGCCCAATCGCGATGATCGGCATTATCTAAAGGTGTCGCATTGGTTGACGTTACTTTGGGGTGTCGTGCAGGTAGCCGTTGCATTAGTTGCCATGCGCACGTCGAGCTCGGCGCTCGATAAGGCCCTCTCGGTGGCCTCATTGATAAATGGACCAATTCTGGGCGTGTTTCTGGTTGGGACATTCTTGCGGCGCGTGAGCGAGCCGCCCGCGCTTATCGGAATGGCCGCCAGCATTCTGGCGATGTTGTACGTACGATTTTATACGCCAATCGCGTGGACGTGGTATGTACTTCTCGGCAGCGCGATAACATTGGTCGTGGCGTGGTTAGCGAGTTTGGCGTTTGCTCCGGCGGCAAAGACGCGACAAGATGAACTCGCACCTGACCTCTAAATTATGACTTTTGTTCTGAATCATCAGCGAGTGACACCGATGAGGCGCACCGGCGTGCTCGCGATTGCGGTCGTTCTGTTGGTTGTTCTATCGGTAACGTCGATCGTTTTTCGAGGTGCAAATGTTTCGGCTAGCGTCGCGCCGGTTCGTGACCAGTCTTCAAAGCCGAAGCCGTACTCCCGTCATGCCACGAAAGAAGCGCTGAAGTGGGCTGACAAGCAGCTCAAAGGCATGTCGCTGGAAGAGAAGGTTGGCCAGTTGATCTCGGTCGGCATCAACGCGACGTATTTGAATCAGGACAGCGACGCATTCAAAACGCTGCGTCATCAAGTTGTCGATAATCACGTGGGCGGCATCATCCTTTTTCGCGGGCCGGTTTACGAATCCGTAGTCATAGTCAATCGTATGCAGCATTTGGCAAAGCATCCGTTGTTGATTTCGGCTGACCTCGAAGCCGGCGCGGGCATGCGTTTTGACGACACCGTGAACTTTCCCTGGAACATGGCAATCGCTGCGACCGGAAATCCCGATTACGCGAAACGCGCCGGCGAGTTGACGGGACTCGAAGCGCGCGCCTTGGGCGTGCAGCAAATTTACGCGCCCGTAGCAGACGTGAATAACAACGCCGCCAACCCGGTGATCAACGTGCGTTCGTACGGCGAAGATCCGGCGCAGGTCGCGAAATTTGTCGCCGCGTTCGTCGCAGGCGCTCAAACCGCCGGAGTGATCGCGACTGCGAAACATTTTCCTGGACATGGCGATACTGCGGTTGACTCACATCGAGGGCTTCCGGAAATTGATGTGACTCGAGAACGGCTGAACTCAGTAGAGCTAATTCCTTTCCGCGCCGCGGTCAGTGCGGGCGTCGGTGCGGTGATGGATGGCCACATCGCTTTGCCGCGAATCGACTCAACCGTGATTACGCCTTTGCCGCGCGAGCGCAAGGTGAAGGCCATCGAAACGGATGAAGCGAGCGAAATCGTCGTCGAAAAAGGCACAATGCCGACAACGCTTTCGCCGATTGTAAACAATATTCTGCGGAACGATCTCGGGTTCGACGGATTGATTGTCACGGACGCGATGAGCATGAGCGGGTTGACGCTTTACTTCACGCAGGAAGAAGCATCAGTGCGCGCGCTCGAAGCCGGCGTAGACCAACTGTTAAAACCGGCGGATCCGGACGCAGCGTTCCGCGGGGTGGTCGGCGCGGTGAAGAACGGCCGGTTGACGGAACAACGAATTGAACAATCAGCCCGCAAGATTCTCGCGGCGAAATACGATCTCGGTTTGGCACAGCAGAGAATTACCCCGATCGACGAAATCGATCACGTTGTTGCCGGCAAGCAAGTCGCGGCGCTGGCCGATGAGATTGCGAGCCATGCGATGACGTTGGTGTGCAACGACGCTAACCGGGTCCCGCTGAAGCTGACGTCCAGTGCCAAGGTATTCAACCTCGCGATTACAAACGGTGACGACCGCTCCTTCATCACGCAATCGTTTGTCGCCGAGATGAATCGCGGTGGCGTGAAGATGGACACGATCGTTTTGGACGATCGTTCATCAGATGCGGAACTACAGAAGACGCTGGACGCTGCGGCTCGGGCCGATGTCGTGATCGTGTCGATGTATGGTCGGGTCCGCAGCGGCCAAGCGGGCAGCGTCGCATTGCCGAAACCGGGCGCGCGGGCGTTGAATGCGTTACTTGATCGACAAGCACCGCTCGTCGGAATCAGTTTTGGCAATCCCTATTTGCTGCTGAGCTTTCCAAAGCTGCCGACTTATCTGGTCGCGTACGGCGACATGCCGAGCCTGCAACGATCGGCGGCTAATGCGCTGCTCGGAAAGAATGACGTGACCGGCCGTTTGCCGATCTCGCTTCCGGGTCTGTATCCTCTCGGCGCCGGAATTCAGTTAAAGTCCAACGCAAACCAGTCTCAACAATGATCGCGCATCGCTCGAAACTCGCCATCGCGCTCGCGTTTCTGCTGGCGCCGTCGATTGTTGCGCAACTTAGTCCGGTTCCATCGCGATCCACCGGAATCTCCATTGAACACCTCGCGCGGATTGATTCAATCGTCGCTGAATCAATTAAGAACAAGGAACTGCCGGGGGCTGTGGTCCTGGTTGGTCATCATGGCCGAATTGTCTGGCGCAAGGCCTATGGCGCACGGGCCGTTGAACCGCAACGAGAAGCGATGACGACGGACACGATTTTTGATTTAGCCAGTCTCACCAAAATTGTTGCCACAGCCACGAGCATCATGATCTTGATCGAACGCGGCGAAGTGCGGCTGGCGGATCCGGTCGTTAAGTTCATCCCTGAAATGAAAGGCGGAGGACGCGACGCGATTACGGTCGAACAACTGCTGACGCACGTTTCAGGGTTCGCGCCGGATTTCGATTTGCGTGAACGCTGGACTGGTTACGACGAAGCGATGAAGCGGCTGTACCGCGAGCCGTTGCGAAATTCGCCCGGCACCCGTTTCGTTTACAGCGACATCAATTACATCGCACTCGGCGAAATGGTACATCGCGTCAGCGGTCTGCCGCTGGACGAGTTCGCGCGCCGCAATATCTTTACACCGCTTGGCATGCGCGATACCGGTTTCAAGCCCTCCCCGAATTTGTCAGCGCGAATTGCGCCAACCGAAAAACGACGTGGGCAGATGAATTATCTTGGCGATAGCGGATCTGATGCAGGGACACAGGGCGAGCAGTGGCTGCGCGGCCAGGTTCACGATCCCACGTCGTTTCGCATGGGAGGCGTCGCCGGACATGCCGGGTTATTTTCGACGGCCGATGACTTGGCGATCTTTTGTCAAATGATTCTTGCTGGCGGAAGTTATCGCGGCGCAAAGATCCTGAGCCCGTACGGCGCGGCGATGATGACGCAGCCACGCGCCGTAAGCGACAACGGCGCCGCCCGGGGCCTTGGGTGGGACATCGCTACTTCATTTTCGACGAACAAAGGCGATCTGTTTCCGCTGGGGTCATTCGGGCACACGGGATTCACCGGCACGTCGCTGTGGCTAGATCCCGCGAGCGATACTTTCGTTGTGTTTTTGAGCAATCGAGTGCATCCCGACGGCAAAGGCGACGTTGCCTCGCTCCGTGGGCGTGTTGCTTCGATCGTCGCGAGCGCGCTTACTGACACGACCATCACAAAAGCCCGGGCCGAGTCATCCGCCGCCGCGGCCGAGTTGCTGGCGAGCCTCGCGCGCATGAATTCCTCAGCAACACGTGCTTCGACGACAAGCACTGTTGCCGACGCTCAGGTTCTGACCGGCATCGACGTTTTGGAGCGTGACAATTTTGCGCCGCTTACGGGAATGCGCATCGGGCTCGTGACCAATCAAACAGGCCGGGATCGGAACGGCCGCTCCACCATCGACGTGCTGTTCAAGGCGCCGGGCGTGAAACTAACGGCGTTATTTTCGCCTGAGCATGGAATTCGCGGACTCGTCGATGAAAAAGTTTCAGATACGAAGGACGAACAGACTGCCCTTCCGATCTATTCACTGTACGGCGAATCGCGGCGGCCGAAACCCGAGCAACTGAAGGATCTGGACGCGCTCGTCTATGACATTCAGGATGTCGGCGCGCGTTTCTATACTTACATTTCGACGTTGGGTTATCTCCTGGAAGAGGCTGCGAAAATGAAACTTCCGGTTTTCATTCTCGACAGACCAAATCCCATTAATGGTGTCGATGTGGAGGGGCCACTTGCCGACAGCGACAAATTTTCGTTCACCTCATATCACGCGATTCCAGTGCGTCACGGGATGACCGTTGGCGAACTTGCGCGTCTTTACAACGAGCAGCGAAAGATTGGCGCTGACGTTCGCGTGATTCGCATGCAAGGCTGGCGGCGCGCAATGTGGTTTGATGCGACCAACCTCACCTGGATCAATCCATCGCCGAACATGCGGAGTTTGACGGAAGCGACACTCTATCCGGGCGTTTGCTTGCTTGAGACAACTAACGTTTCCGTGGGACGCGGCACGAACACCCCGTTCGAACTTGTCGGCGCGCCGTGGCTGGATGGGCAGAAAATGGCGAGCTACCTAAATGCCCGTCAGGTGGCCGGTGTCCGATTTGTGCCCGTTCGTTTCACGCCGACGACGGGAACACACAAAGACCAGGAATGCGGTGGCGTGAACATCGTCGTCATTGATCGCACGCGCCTTCAGGCGGTCGCGCTTGGAATTGAGATCGCCGCGGCGTTGCGTCAGCTCTATCCGTCAGATTGGAAGGTCGACGGGTTTGTGAGATTGCTGGCCAATTCCGACGCTTTTGAACGCCTAAAACGCGGGGATTCAGCGGAATCGATCGTTCGCTCGTGGAGTAATTCCCTGGAACAGTTTCGCGCCGCCCGAGCGAGCGCGCTGCTTTACGACTGAGCGATCGCAGCGTCACGAGGCAACCTGTCAGAATTACCTATAGAAACGTGAGCATAAAGAGACGAAATTCTATTGACTTGTAGCGCCGGATACTTTAGAACTTTTGGAATTCTACTCGCCAACGGGGGATACTGCGGTGAATACTCGACGATTGTTTCTGTTTCTCGCGATCGGTTTAACCCTTCTAACCATCGTATCGCTGCCCAGCAACAGGCGCTTTGCGCCATCAGTTTTGCCGGCGAATGCAGCACCTAATGAGACTGCGAGCGCCAGGCCCAGTGACACCGGACTACG
>Ga0207675_100000915_pt1 | contig 29452 bp, 29 predicted proteins | sample KBSSwiS42_FD_184305 | JGI IMG/M metagenome (GOLD analysis project Ga0207675, IMG submission 184305) | Switchgrass rhizosphere microbial communities from Kellogg Biological Station, Michigan, USA - KBS Switchgrass S4-2 (SPAdes) (version 2) | ecosystem: Host-associated > Plants > Roots >...
CCGCGCATCACCCGCGCCCAGACCATGGACGTCCTTTCGAGCCAGGCCAATCTCGCGGGTTATCGCGCCGTGATCGACGGCGCCGCCGAATATGGTCGCGCGCTGCCGATGATGATGACGGCCGCGGGCACGGTCCCGGCGGCGCGGGTCTTCGTCATGGGGGCCGGGGTCGCCGGCCTGCAGGCGATCGCAACGGCTCGCCGGCTGGGAGCCATCGTCACCGCGACCGACGTTCGCCCGGCATCGAAGGAACAGGTGGAGAGCCTCGGAGCCAAGTTCGTCGCCGTCGAGGACGACGAATTCAAACAGGCCGAGACCGCCGGCGGGTACGCCAAGGAGATGTCGAAGGAGTACCAGGCCAAGCAGGCCGCGCTCGTCGCCGAGCATATCAAGAAGCAGGACATCGTGATCACGACGGCGCTGATCCCGGGCCGTCCGGCGCCGCGGCTGATCTCGAAAGAGATGGTCGCATCGATGCGGCCGGGCTCGGTGATCGTCGATCTCGCGGTCGAGCGCGGCGGCAATTGCGAATGCGCCAAACCCGGCGGGGTGGCGGAGGTGGATGGCGTCAGGATCGTCGGCTATCTCAACGTGCCGGGCCGCATTGCCGCGTCGGCTTCCAGTCTCTATGCCAAGAATCTCTTCGCGTTCCTCGAGATCCTGGTGGACAAGACCAGCAGGGCGCTCGCCGTCAAGTGGGACGACGAGATCGTGAAGGGAACGGCGCTCACGCGCGACGGCGCGGTCATTCATCCGAGTTTTGCTCCCAAGAGTGCGGCGTGACGGCGGTTCGCGCAGGGGTGCGTGGCGGTCGGCGGCTTGCTGCTGCTGCTGTCCCTGTCGCGGACGCGGCAGCCGAGAGGTGGACGACGTGAGGAGATCGCGATGCTGACATTCATCCTGCCCGGCAGCCTGGCCGCGCTGAACACCCAGGCCGCGGTCGGGCCCGTCGTCCGCGACAGCGCTCAGCACGTCACGCCCGACATCGTCCTCGCCCAGCTCGACATCATCGCGGCGGCGAGCGGCGGGGCCATGCACGCGGCGACCAGCGCGGCGGTCGACCCATTCGTGTTTCGCTTGTCGATCTTCGTGCTGGCGATCTTCGTCGGCTACTACGTGGTGTGGTCGGTGACGCCGGCCTTGCACACGCCGCTGATGTCGGTGACCAACGCGATCTCGTCGGTGATCGTGGTGGGCGCTCTGCTCGCCGTCGGTGTTCCCCTGGTGACCAATGATGCGGGGCCGATCTGGGCGCGGGCGTTCGGCTTCATCGCGCTGGTCCTCGCCTCGGTGAACATCTTCGGGGGCTTCCTGGTGACGCAACGCATGCTCGGCATGTACCAGAAGAAAAAGAAGTGACGGGGGCCGCTGATGTCCGCTGATCTCGGCGCGGTGCTCTATCTCGTTGCCGGCGTTCTCTTCATCCTGGCATTGCGCGGGCTGTCGAATCCCGAGACCAGCCGGCAGGGCAACCTGTTCGGCATGGTGGGCATGGCGATCGCCATCGTCACCACGCTCGCCTACCAACCGCCGGTCGGGACCGGCGCCTGGGCGCTCGTCGTCCTCGGCCTTGCGATCGGCGGTGGCACCGGCGCCGTGATTGCGCGTCGTGTGCCGATGACCGCGATGCCGGAACTGGTCGCGGCGTTCCATTCGCTGGTCGGCATGGCGGCGGTGCTGGTGGCGGCCAGCGCGCTCTATGCGCCGGCCGCCTTCGACATCGGCTTCCCCGGCGCGATCCACAAGCCGAGCCTGATCGAGATGTCGATCGGCGTTGCGATCGGCGCCGTGACCTTCACCGGCTCGGTGATCGCATTCGCGAAGCTTTCCGGGCGCATGAGCGGCGCTCCGATCCTGCTACCCGCGCGCCACGCCATCAACCTCGCGCTCGCGGTCGCCATCGTCGTGCTGATCGTGTGGTTCGTACGCGCCGAAAGTCATGTCGCGTTCTGGCTGTTGGCGCTGGCTGCGTTTGCCTTCGGCGTTCTCATCATCGTCCCGATCGGCGGCGCCGACATGCCGGTGGTGATCTCGATGCTCAATTCCTATTCCGGCTGGGCCGCCGCCGGAATCGGGTTCACCCTGGGGAATTCCGCGCTCATCATCACCGGCGCGCTGGTCGGCTCTTCCGGCGCGATCCTGTCCTACATCATGTGCAAGGGCATGAACCGCAGCTTCATCTCCGTGATTCTCGGCGGTTTCGGCGGCGAGGTCGCGGGACCGGCGGCCGGCCAGGAACAGCGGCCGGTGAAGCAGGGCTCCGCCGAGGACGCGGCCTTCGTCATGAAGAACGCCGGCAAGGTGATCATCGTGCCGGGCTACGGCATGGCGGTGGCGCAGGCGCAGCACGCCCTGCGTGAAATGGCCGACCGGCTCAAGAAGGAAGGCGTCGAGGTGAAATACGCCATCCATCCCGTGGCCGGCCGCATGCCCGGACATATGAACGTTCTGCTGGCGGAGGCGAATGTCCCCTACGACGAGGTGTTCGAGCTCGAGGACATCAACTCGGAATTCGCGCAGGCCGATGTCGCTTTTGTTATCGGCGCCAATGACGTGACCAATCCTGCGGCGAAGGAAGACCCGACCTCGCCGATCTACGGCATGCCGGTTCTGGAAGTATGGAAGGCCGGCACGGTGATGTTCTCCAAGCGCTCGCTGTCGTCCGGCTATGCCGGCATCGACAACACGCTGTTCTATCGTGACAACACCATGATGCTGTTCGGCGACGCCAAGAAGATGACCGAAGAGATCGTCAAGTCGCTGTAGCTTGGAGCCAACCGAGCGCACGCCCGGCCTGGTCGCTGCGCGCCTGACACTTCACATTATCGGTTTGTTCGCGTGCCCCGGATCTCGGCGAGCAGGCCCTGCATGCTCCCGCGCAGGCCGTGCATCTGGTCGAGCAAGTGCAGGATCACCGCGACCCCTTCATCATTGACGCCGAGGTCCTCGCGCAGGTCGCGAATGAGTTGCGCCCGCGCGAGGTCGACGTCGGAGAACAGGGGCTCGGGGTCGGTTTGCGGTGGAACCAGCCATCCGGCTGCGATCCAGGTCTCCACCGCGTGCTGCTCCACCCGGGCGCGGATCACGAATTCGTGGATCGAGATCATGCAAGCCTCCCAGTCATTCAGGCTTCAAGGTGCTGGCGGGGATTCTGATCCTTGCCCGCCTGCCAGCGTTGCGCGAACTCCTCGAGTTCAGGATCGGGCCGCTCCGGCAGGACGACCTTGAGGGTCACATATTCATCCCCATGGCTCTTGTCGCTGCGCCGCGCGCCTTTGCCCTTGAGCCGCAACACCGTGCCGGTATTGGCCCCTTTGGGGACGGTCATGCGCACGGAGCCGGTGGGCGTGGGGACATCGAGCTTCCCTCCCAGCACCGCCTCCGGCAGGCTGATCGGAAGCTCGACGCGGATGTCGTCGCCATCGCGCGTGAAGAACTTGTGCGGTTGAACCTCGATCTCCACCAGGGCATCGCCCGCGGGTCCGCCCCCGAGTCCCGGTCCGCCCTTTCCCCGCAGCCGCAGAACCTGCTTGTCCCTGGTCCCTGGGGGAATGACGACGTCGAGGGTGCCACCATCGGGCAGGGTGATGCGTTTGGTGGCGCCGTTGATGGCCTCCAGGAAGTCGACTGGAAGCCGGTAAAGTGCGTCCTGCCCCCGCGCGCGAAACCGCGCTCCGCCGCCGCGGCGCGAGAACATCTCGCGCAGGACGTCCTCGTCCATGAAATCGGCGTAGCCCTCGTTGTTGCTGTAGCTGTGGGTTTCCGCGCCGGGCTCTTGGAAATCACGGTAGTAACGCTCACGCGGCCGTTCGTTGCCAGAGGCGTCGATTTCGCCGCGGTCGTAGCGCCCGCGCTTCTCCGCATCGCCCACGAGGTCGTAGGCGGCGGAGACCTGCTTGAACTTCTCCTCGGCCTGACGATTCCCGGGATTGAGGTCCGGATGCAGTTTCTTCGCCAGTGCACGGTAGGCCGTGCGGATCTCGTCCTGCGGTGCGTCCGACTTAACGCCCAGGACAGCATACGGATCCTCGCTCACGTGGCACTCCTGTCTGGCTCACTTCTCGGCGTAAGGAACGCGACCCGATGGCGGAAATCAAGCACGGCGGGGCGGATAGAATGATCGAGTGTTCCGCCGTCGCGATGATGCTATCTCAGACCTGGAATGTGCCTGCCGGAATTCGATGTCCGGAGCGTAAAACGGATAAACATTCGGGATCGTGACCATGCTCGTCGGCGTGCCGAAGGAAATCAAGGACAGCGAATATCGTGTGGGCCTTGTGCCTTCGACGGTGCGCGAGCTGACCCGGAAGGGTCACGACGTCATCGTTGAAACGGGCGCCGGGCTGGGCGCCGGCATTGCGGATGACGACTACCGCGCGGTCGGGGCGGAAATCGTCTCGGATGCCGATCAGGTGTTCGGGCGCGGGGAGCTGATCGTGAAGGTCAAGGAGCCGCTGCCGGTCGAGCGCAAGAAGCTCCGGCAGGGACAAGTCCTCTTCACCTATCTGCATCTCGCCGCCGATCCGGAACAGACCACCGAACTGATGGCCTCGGGGGTCATCGCGATTGCCTATGAGACGGTGACGAGCCCCCAGGGCACGCTTCCTTTGCTCATGCCGATGTCGGAGGTCGCCGGGCGCATGGCGCCGCATGTCGGCGCCCGTTGCCTGGAGAAGGAAAACGGCGGCCGCGGGGTGCTGCTCGGCGGTGTTCCGGGCGTGCCGCCCGCGGACGTGGTCGTGCTCGGCGGCGGCGTTGCGGGCACCAACGCAGCATTGATCAGCGCGGGAATGGGGGCGACGGTCACCGTCATCGACCGAAACCCGGAGGTGCTGCGCCGCGTCGCGAACCAACTCGGGGTGCGGGTGCGGACGGTGTTTTCCACCAGCGATGCCATCGAGACGCTTTGCCGGCGCGCCGACCTCGTCATTGCGTCCGTGTTGATACCGGGCGCCGCGGCCCCGAAGCTGATCACGGCCGAAACGGTCAAGGCCATGAAGAGCGGTTCCGTCATCGTGGACATCGCGATCGATCAGGGCGGGTGTGCCGAGACCTCGCGGCCGACGACGCACTCGGCGCCGACCTACATCGTCGATGAGGTCGTGCATTATTGCGTCACCAACATGCCGGGCGCGGTCGCGCGCACCTCGACCTTCGCCCTCAACAATGTCACGCTTCCGTTCGTGCTGGCGCTCGCCGACAAGGGCTATCGCCGGGCGCTCGGCGAAGATCCCCATTTGCGCAACGGGCTCAACGTCTACGAAGGCAGGATCACCTATCGTGCGGTCGCGGATGCGCTGAAGCTGAAGTACGTGCCGCCGGAAGCCGCCTTGCGGCTATGACCGAACTGGCGATGTCGGTCAGGAGCGATCGGGCCTCCGGCGATCACCGTCCCGTACGTCACGAGTGCTCCGAACCGAAGTTACATCACGCATAAGCGGTGGCTGCGGCGGGACTGCCGACGAAAGGCGCGCGATAGGTCTCGCGAAATCGTAGAATGGTCGCAAAGGTCACGGCGGCCGCCGCCATGATCAGGAATGCCGGTGAGATCTCGTCGCCGGTGCGGCTGACCAGCCAGGTGGCGGCGAGCGGCGTCAGGCCGCCGATCACTCCGAGGCAAATGTTGTAGCCGAGCGCCACTGCCGTGCAGCGCACGGGTGCGGGCGCGGCCTCGACCATGATGCTCGGCTGCGTGCCGCCATAGGTCCCGATCATCACGACCAGCACGAGCTGGCCGAGGAATGCCAACAATACGGAATGATGGTTCAGCAGCCAGAACGCCGGCACCGCGCCGACGAAGCCCAGCGCGGTTGCGACCAGCAGAACCGGTTTGCGCCCGATGCGGTCGGACAGGATCCCGGTCGCGATCATGAGCGGGAGCAGGAGCGCCATGCTTATCGAGTTGATTTCGAGTGCGCGCGCGGGCGCTATGCCGTCGGCGGTCTGCAGCCAGCTCACGAGATAGACGAAGCTGACATAGAAGCCGACGGCGTTGAACACGGACAAGCCGGCGAATCCGACAACGATGCGCCAATGATCGTGCAGGGTTTCCACGATCGGGGCGCGCTTGCGCGGCTCGGCGGGCACCGTATCGAGCACGTGCCGACGCAGGAAGTAGCCGGCGATGCCCACCACCAACCCGAGCAGGAACGGGATGCGCCATCCCCAGGATTCGAGCGCGGCGGTCGGCATCATCGCCGCAAAGCCCGCGCCGACGGCGGAGCCCAGCAGGATGCCGCCGCACGCCCCGCACGACGTCAACGCACCCATCAGGCCACGGCGGCCTTCCGGTGCGCGTTCGACCAGGAACACCATCGAGCTGGTATATTCCCCGCCGACCGAAAGGCCCTGGACCATGCGCAGCAAGGTGAGCGCAATCGGTGCCAGAAGCCCGAGCGTCGCGTATCCCGGCAGCAGTCCGATCAGAAAGGTCGGGATCGCCATGGCGGCAACCGACAAGGTCAGCGCGGCGCGCCGTCCGAGCCGGTCGCCGATATGGCCGATCAGCGCGCCGCCGACCGGCCGCATCAGATAGCCGAGCGCAAACACGCCGAACGCCGAAAGCAACTGGGCTACCGGATCCTCATGCGGGAAGAACTGGCGGCCGATCGCCGTCGCGAAATAGCCGTAGATCGCAAAGTCGTACCACTCGAGCACATTGCCGATCGTGCCGGCGGCAATGACCCGGAGCGTCTGTCTGGATTTCATCTGTTTCCCGCATCGTGCGAATCCGCGCGGGACTGTAAGCTTTGACAAGTGCGTGTAAAGCCGCCTTGGTATCGAGCACATGCTGAAATGGATCCTGATCATTGCCCTCGTTTGCTACGGCGGGTTGCTGGCGCTGCTCTACTTCACGCAGCGCGCGATGCAGTACTTTCCGGAGCGTTTGCGCACGGCTCCGGCCATGGCCGGCCTGCCGGAGGCGCAGGAGATCGAGCTCGATACGCCTGATGGCGAGCGCGTGATCGCCTGGCATGTGCCGCCGCGCGGCGACCAACCGGTCATCCTCTATTTCCACGGCAATGGCGGCTCGCTGCGTGGGCGGGTCGAGCGCTTTCGTGCGCTCACCGCCGACGGCAGCGGGCTTGTGGCGTTGAGCTACCGCGGTTACGGCGGCTCGAGCGGTCGGCCGAGCGAATCCGGTCTCCTCGCCGACGCCGGGGCGGCCTACGCCTTCGCGCTCGCGCGCTACCCGGCGGAGCGGATCGTGCTCTGGGGTGAATCGCTCGGCACCGGGGTTGCGGTCGCGCTCGCGGCGGACAAGCCGGTCGCACGCGTCATTCTCGAATCTCCCTTCACCTCGGCCGTGGATATCGCCGCGCGACGATATTGGTTCGTGCCGGTGCGCTGGTTGATGAAGGACCAGTTCCGCTCGGACTTGCGGGTCGGCAAGGTTGCGGCGCCGGTGCTGGTGCTGCATGGCGAAAGGGACGCCGTCGTGCCGATCGCTTTGGGCGAGCGGCTATACGCGCTGATCAATGCGCCGAAGCGTTTCGTCCGGTTTCCCGGGGCCGGCCACAACGATCTCGGTGCGAACGGGGCAGTTGCGGCCGCGAAGACGTTTCTCGCGGAGAAATCGCCCTGAGGGCGCCATCCCGCCGACAGCCGTCGGCTGCATGGTGCGACGGCTTGCTCGACGATAACGGCAGGGTTCGTTGCTATTGCACCTTGAGCCCCATGCGGCCTGCGATCAGGTTGCGCTGAATCTGCGAGGTGCCGGCCGCGATGGTCGCGGCGCGGGCATCGCGGAAATGCCGTTGCATATCAAATTCCATGTTGTAGCCGTTGGCGCCGAGCACCTGCATGCCGGCATTGGCGACCTTCACGTAGGTCTCGGAAGCGAACAGCTTGGCCATCGAGATTTCGCGCAGCGCATCCTCGCCGCGTGTCGCGGTCCAGGCCGCACGCAGCATGAGCAGCCGGCCGGCATCGACCTCGGTCTGCAGGTCGGCCAGCATATGGGCGATCGCCTGGAACGACCCGATCGGGCGTCCGAACTGCTTGCGGGTCCTCGCGTAGTCGACCGCGAGATCGAGCGCGGCCTGCGCCGCCCCACAGTAGCCGGCCGCGGTGGTGATGCGCTCCGTCTGTAAGCCCGAGAGCAGGCACTGAAACCCGCGATTGACGCCGCCGACGAGGCGCTCGTCTCCGGCTTCGACATCGTTGAAGAAAATCTCGTAGGTGCCGACCGAGCGCCGGCCCAGCATGTCGAGCTTGCGGAGCTCGACGCCGGGAGCGTCGTTCGCGACCAGGAACAACGACATGCCCTCGCGGTAATGGGCCTTGCTGTCGGTCTTGACGTAGACGTTGATCAATGTGTCGCGGGCGCCGGCGCCGGTCGACCACAGCTTCTGTCCGTTGATGCGCCAAGTCTCGTTGACGCGGCGTGCGGTGCTGCGCATGGCGCCCGTGTCCGACCCTGCGTCGGGCTCGGACATGGACACGCACATCCGGATTTCGCCCGCGAGCAGTTTCGGCAGATAGCGCGCGCATTGCTCGGTTGAGCCGTTGCGCAGCAGGTTCAAGCCGCAGAACACGCTCGCGCCGTAGGCAGTGAAGAAGTCGAAGCTCTTGCGCGCGAGCTCCTCGGCGATGATCACCATGTCCAGAAGGGTGCCGCCGAGGCCGCCATGCGCTTCCGGAAACGGCATGCGCAGCAGCCCCATCTCGGTCCAGGCGTCGTAAAGCTCGTACGGATATGCCGCCTCGCTGTCGAGGCGGCGCACGTATTGCGGCGTGGCCAACCGGTCCATCACCTTGCGCACCGATTCGCCCAGTAGCCGTTGTTCGCTGCTCAGTCCGAAATCCATGTTGCCGCCCGTCAGGTCTGCATCTTGATGACGCCTTGGCTGCTGAGCCCGCGCAATTCGTCGTCCGAGAGCCCCAGTCCGGCCAGCACTTCGCGCGTGTGCTCGCCGAGGGTCGGCGGCGGCCGAAAATCGATCTCCCGGCTGCCATCGCACCTGATGGCTCGATGCACGGAACGGACCGGGCCGGCCGCCGGGTGGTCGAGCTCGTAGAACAGGTCGAGGTGGCGCACCTGCGGATCCTCGTCGAGCTCGTTCAAGCGGCGCTCGGGCGCGAACGGCACATCGTGCTGCGCCAGGCGCTCGAGCCATTCTTCCCGGGGTCTGGTCGCGAAGATCGCAGCCAGTTCGCTGCCGATGGCCTCATAGCTGTCGACACGGCGTTTGCGGTCGGGATAGCGCTGCAGAAGATCCGGCGACTCGATGACCGCGGCGAGGCCTTTCCAGAATTTGTCCGGCGATGACATCTGAAGGGCGATGCGCTTGCCGTCCTTGCAGGTGAGGATATAGGCCTGCGACATCGCGCCACGCAGATAGAACGGCTGCTCATCGCCGGTCACGAAATAATGCGCGAGCGGTTCGACCGCGAGCGCAAGCGTTGCTTCGAGCATGCTGACTTCGACCTTGCGTCCCACGCCGGTCTTCGTCCGCTCCAGCAGTGCGCTGACGATCCCAAGGCAGGCGAAGATCCCGGTCGCCGCGTCGGAGATGGCCGGGCCCGCCACGCGGGCGTCGTCGGTGTCGTGAAAGCGCGAGAGCCAGCCGGCGAGCGCCTGGCCGACATTGTCGTAGGCAGGGCGGTTCGCGTACGGGCCGTCGGCGCCGAAACCGGTAATGAAGCAGAATACGAGCTTCGGATTGAGACGGCGCAGGGTGCCTTCGTCGATGCCGAGCCGCTGCTCCACGCCTGGACGCACATTGATGACAAGCGCGTCGGCATGCTCGATGAGCGAATGCAGCAGCTTGAGTCCGTCCGGCGTCGTATAGTCCAGGGCGACGCTGCGCTTGTGCCGGTTGTGGGCTTGGAAATGCGGGCTCGACAGGCCGCCGGCGAACCAGCGAAACGGGTCGCCGCCCTCCGGACGCTCGACCTTGATCACGTCGGCGCCGAGCTCGGCAAGCAGCATCGCGGCGTAGGGTGCCGTGATGAAGGTCCCCAGATCGAGCACGGTAAAACCGCGCAACAGCTTCATCCGTTCCTCCCTCGGGCATGTTCGGACGACGGCGGACCGGTCGGGCGCAGGGAATGCGTCATTCCGGCCTGATGCCGGCGAGCTCGATCACCTTGGCCCATCGCTTCGCGTCTTCGCGGATGAGCTCGGCGAACGCGGCCGGGCTGGTGCCGGCCGGGTCGAGCCCTTGTGGCAGCATGCGCTTCTCCTGGAACTGCGGATCCCGGATCACGCGATTGAGGCCGATGTTGAGCTTTTCGATGATGTCACCGGGCGTGCCTGCCGGCGCGACGATGCCCCACCAGGCGCGCGCGTACATTTGCGGGTAGCCCTTCTCCGCGAAAGTCGGCACGTCGCCGAACAGCGGCGAACGCTGATCGCCGCCCATGGCGAGGCCGCGCACCTTGCCGTCGCGGATTAGCCCGGCAGCGGATACGCCGACAAACGCCGTCTGCACGGTGTCGCTCAGGAGATCGGTCAAGACTTGGGCGATGCCCTTGGACGGAACATGCATGAGCGATATGCCAGCGAGCTGACTGAACATCTCCATGGCGAGATGCGGCTGGCTGCCGTTGCCGAACGATCCGTAGTTGAGCGTGCCAGGTTTCGCCTTGGCCAGCGCGACAAACTCTTCGAGCGTCCGAGCCGGGACCGAGGGATGCACGACCAGCACCAGGTCCTGATAACCGATCACGGTGATGGGCGCGAAATCCTTCTGCGGCTGATACGACAGTTGCTTGTGCAGCATCGGATTGATGGTGAGGGTGGAGTCGGTCGTGAACAGCAGCGTGTAACCATCGGATGCGGATCGCGCGACAAATTCGGCGCCGATGATCGTGCTGGCGCCGGGACGGTTCTCCACCACGACCGGCTGGCCCCACGCGACCATGAGCTCCTGCCCGAGCGCGCGCGCCATGGCGTCCGCCGTCCCGCCAGCCGGATAGGGCACGACCAACCTGATCGGCCGGTTGGGATAGGCGTCCTGTGCCTGCGCCGGCGGGGCCTGCGCGGCTTGCGCCAGCATGCCCAGCAGGACCAGCGCGGCGAGCGCGATCCGATGCATCACATCCTCCTTTCGCGATCAGCCATGGATTGGCCTGGCGAGGGTGAGCGAGGCAGTCTGCACCACAGCGCCGGCTTCGTCCTCCGCCCACAGTCGCGCGTCGTTTCCTTCGTTGCCGAGCTTGACGGCAAGGGTGCAGCGGCGGCCGGCGTATAGCGGCTGCGCCGAACGATACGCGAAGTGCGTGAGATCGGCGTCGGGCGCCGCGCGCCGCATGGTTTCCAGCAGTTGCAGCGCGATCAGCTTGCCTTGTACGACCAGCGCGGGAAGCTTTTCGACGTTCTCGGCATAGGGGGCGTCATAATGAATCCGGTGGCTGTTGAAGGTCATCGCCGAGAATCGGAACAGAGTCAGCGCATCGGGGGTTATCGCGCGCTGCCAGGTCGGGTTCGGTCGCCCCTCGCGCGTGCTCGGGGCTTTCTCCGTGGCGCCCTCCACCACCTCCATGTGAATGATGTCCTGTTCCTCGACCACGGCCAACCCGGCGGGCCCGAAGAAGCGGTGGCGCAAGGTTGCAATGGCGAGATGCGCGGTGGCGGTCGAGCGCACCTTGGTTTCGGAGAGTTCGCTTTCGCATCGCACCGGCTCGCCGACCACGAGCCGGCCGTGAAACTCGAGGCGCGCGCCGCCGAACAGGCGCCGCTGCATGGCAACGGGCGGAATGAGATCGTACTGCCGTGGCAGACCGTCGTCGCCGAGCTCCGCCCTGGGTGGCGCCTGCAGGCAGAAGATCGTATGCCATCCCGGTGGCAGAGCTTCGCCGATGCGTGGCGTCGGCAAGTCGCAGTCGAGCGTGACGGCAAGTCTTTCGACCAGCGACGCGGCGACGTAATCCTCGGTCACCTTGCGCCGGCCGACCGCCCGGCGCAGGCCGGTTTCCAAGGTCTCGAGATCCATGGCGTTCCTCGCTCGGCGCGCCCGTCTTGACCGCGGGCTCTCCCAGCTTGATATTAGCATGCTAATTTAGCCCGCTAACAAAAATTTTGCCACAGGCCGGAGGCGATGACTTGGACCATGATGACTTGGACCAGAACGAACCGCTGATCGTTGGCTTCGCCGAGACCCCCTACACCGTGGCGAGCGGGCGTAGCGTTTTCGACCTCGCGGGCGACGTGCATGCACAACTTCTGGAATCCGCCGCGCTCGACAACGATGCTATCGACGGGCTCGTGGCCTGTGCCTCGACGACCGAGGCGACCAATCCGTTCTGGTCGGTCTACCTGTCCGACGCGCTCGGGCTCGAGCTCGACTTCTGCCAGGGGATGGATCTGGGCGGCGCATCGTTCATCGCGGGCGTGGCGCGCGCCGCGCTCGCGATCCGCGCCGGCGCCTGCCGCCGTGTCGTCGTCATTGCCGCCGACGCCCCCTCCACGATCAACCGCTCCGATCCACGCGGATACCGGCCGGAGTGGCAGGACCCGGTCGGTCTCATGGGTCCGCCGGGCGTGTTCGGCCTGCTGTCCTCGCGCTACGAGGCGCAATACGGTCCGGTGCAGGACGCACTCGCCAAGCTTGCGGTCACCCAGCGCCAGCATGCGCTGCTCAACGACAACGCGTGTGCCAAGCTCCGCAAACCGTTGACGGCAGAGGAGTACCTGGCGGCGCGCCAGATTTCCACGCCGATCAACCTGCTGGACTGCGTCATGAGCTGCGACGGCGCCAATGCCGTGCTGGTGACGTCGCGGCGCGATGCCGGCGCGCTCGCGGAACGGGCCGTGCGTATCCGCGGCTTCGGCGAACGCACCAATCATGAGATCGCGGACCCGGTGCCCGACATCACCCGTTGCGGGCACGCGGTTGCCGGCGCGAAGGCGCTGCGCGAGAGCGGACTGCGCGCCGCCGACGTCGCGATGCTGCAGCCGTATGACGATTTTCTGATCGCGATCGTGCTGCAGCTCGAGGCGCTCGGGTTCTGCCGGCCGGGTGAAGGCCGTCGATTTGTGCTCGAGACTGACCTCTCGCATCGCGGTTCGCTCCCGATCAATACCGGCGGCGGACAGATTTCGTGCGGTCAGGCCGGCCTGGCGGGCGGCGGGCTCAATTTCGTCGAGGCGGTGCGGCAGCTGCGCGGCGAGGGCGGCGCACGGCAAGTCGCGAATCCGCGCAATGCCATGGTCACCGGGATCGGCTCGATCCCGTATATCCGCAACTGGAGCATGAGTGCGGTGATGGTTCTGGAGGGCTTAGCGTGAACAACGATGTGACGGCCGATGCGTGGCAACGCCCGAGCCCGGAACCGACCGGCTTCAGCCGGCCATTCTGGGAGGCCACGCGCGAGCGCCGCTTGTTGCTGCAGTACTGCACGGTGGCACAAAAATTCCAGCACTACCCGCGGCCCGTGAGCATCTATACCGGCCGCAAGACCATTGAGTGGCGCGCAGTCGCAGGTGCCGGCCAAGTCTACGCGTTTACCGTGACGCATCGCGCGCCGCCGGCGTTTCGCGGTCGCGAGCCTTACATCGTCGCGACCATCGAGCTGGACGAGAAGGTGCGGCTGATGAGCAATGTCGTGGAGTGCGGTCCGGGCGACGTTCGCGTCGGCTCGCGCGTGCGCCTGGCCTGGGCGCCCGTCGCCGGGCGTTTCAACTTCCCGGTCTTCGAGCTTTGGGTCTGACCGGCGGCGCCGCGACCAGGTGGTTGCGGTCCTTCGGCGGAGCCGGCGCGCGCCGGCCGTTGGCGATCGGCGCCGCGACCGTGTCCTTCCTTCGCACCGCGCCGAGATTGCGTTTCATGCGCGCAAGCAGCTCCAGAAGCTGGGCGATGTCTTGCGCACGCATGCCGTGCAGGGATTGGGTGTCGACCTTGTGCGCGAGCTGATGCACTTCCCGCAGTGACGGATGCGCGGTGGGCAGCAGATAAAGATACTTGTTGAGCCGGTGCGCGGGGTCGATCCGGATCTCGATCCAGCCGCGTGCAACCAGGCGATGGACGAGATTGGCGACGGTCGGGACGCTGAGTTCGAGCGCGGCCGCCAATTGCGTTTGCGTCATGCCTTCGTGACGGTGCAGGTGGAGCAGCAACTGCCATTGCGGCCGCGTGAGGCCCAGCGAATTGGCCTGACGATCGAAGCTGACTTTGAATTGCCGCGCCAAGTCGTTGACGATCGACCCGATGCTTTTCGCTGGCTCGCCATGCGGCGCAGTGTCGACGGGTCTGGATTTCGGCATGTCGTGACGGACCGGAAGGAGGCCCCCAACATACGTGACGGCGGTGCCGTTAGCAAAGGAGCGCAGGCAGCATGAGGGCGGGCGTCATACCTGCAGATAGCGCTCCATGATTTTCCGATCCAATGCCGCCGAGGTACCGGACCACACCACATGCCCCTTCTCGATGATGGTGTGCCGGTCGGCGAGCTTCACCAGCGCGCTGAGGTGCTTGTCGACGATCAGGATGGCTTGGCCCTCGTCCTTCAGGCGTGCGAGACATTTCCAGATGTCGAGCCGCAGCATCGGCGCCAGCCCTTCGGTTGCCTCGTCGAGAATGAGCAGCTTGGGATTTGTCATCAAGGCGCGCCCGATCGCCAGCATTTGCTGTTCACCCCCGGACAGCTCGTTGCCCATGTGCTGCCGCCGTCCGGCGAGTTGGGGAAAAAAATCGTAGATCGCGTCGAGCGTCCATCGCGGGGCCGCGAAGCGCGAGGCCGCGGTCGCGATCAGGTTTTCCTCGACGGTGAGCGTCGGAAAGATTTGCCGGCCCTCGGGCACGAGCCCGAGACCCGCCTGCGCGATCCGGTGGGGAGGAAGGCCGACGAGAGACAGGTCGTCGAAGACCGCGCTCCCGCCGGTGGCGGGCAACAGGCCCATGATGGTCTGAATCGTGGTGGTCTTGCCCATGCCGTTGCGGCCCAGCAAGGTCACCACCTCGCCGGCGCCGACCCTGAATCCGATGTCGAACAGCACCTGCGCGGGGCCGTAGGCGGATTGCAGATGCTCCACTGCAAGCATCGCGCCCTCACTCCATCTCGTCGCCGAGATAGGCGGCCACCACCCGCGGATCAGCACGGACCTCGGCGGGCGCGCCGGTTGCGATGATGTGACCGTAGATCAACACCGAAATACGATCGGCCAGCGCGAACACGGCCGTCATGTCGTGCTCGACCAGCACGACCGAGAACCGTCCTTTGAGCTGCGCCAGCACGCGAACGAGGCGCGCGGTCTCGTCACGGCCGGTGCCGGCCATCGGCTCATCGAGCAACAGCAGTTTCGGCTCCATCGCGAGCGCAATGGCGAGTTCGAGCGCCCGTTTTTCCCCATGCGAGAGCTGCCCTGCGGGCGTGAGCGCGCGCTCGGCCAAGCCGACATCGGCCAGCGCCGCCATTGCCGGCCCGTTCAACGCGGGCTCCGTGGCCGCGCCGCCCAGGAGGCGGAAGCTCGAGCCGCTGCGCGCTTGCACCGCGAGCGCGACGTTTTCGAGCGCCGAGAAGCCGGGAAGGATCGAGCTGACCTGGAACGTTCGCGCCAAGCCCATTCCCGCGCGCGCGTGCATCGGCAGGGTCGTGATATCACGGCCGGCAAACACAATGCTGCCGGCATCGGGCGCAACCAGCCCGGAAATCTGATTGATCAGCGTCGTCTTGCCGGCGCCGTTCGGCCCGATGACGGCGTGCAATTCGTTCGGCCTGACGTCGAAGGTCAAGTCATCGGTGACGACGAGGGCACCGAACTTCTTCCGCAGCCCTTCGAGGCGCAGCATGGCTTCAGTCACGGCCGAACCTCCGCCACAGCTCAGCCGTGACGCCGATGAGACCTCCGCGCGCGAACAGGACGACGAGCACGAGCACTGGCCCGAAGATCACCTTCCAATCCTCGGTGAAGCCGGACAGCCACTCCTCGGTCAGAAGATAGGCTGCGGTGCCGATGATCGCGCCGTTGAGCGAGCCCAGCCCGCCGAGCAGCACCATGACAATCAATTCACCCGAGCGCTGCCAGGACATGTAGGCGGGGCTCACGAACTCGCTGGCATTGGCGAGCAGGAAGCCGGACAGACCTCCGAGCATGCCCGCGATCACATAGGTCGCGAGCTGAAAGCGGTAGACGTCGAATCCCATCGCCGCCATCCGGACGGGGTTCTCTTTCGCGCCGCGCAGAACACGGCCGAAGCGCGAGCCGACGAGGGCGCGGCAAAAAAGATAGGTGCCGAGGAGAGCGACGAAGACGACATAATAGAACGCACGTTCGTTCTTGAGCAGCGGGAAGCCGGCGAACGTGCTGCGAGCCGCGATCGTGAGGCCGTCATCGCCCCCGTATGGGGCGAGCGAACTCGCCGTGAAGAAGGCCATCTGGCCGAAGGCGAGCGTGATCATGATGAAGTAGACGCCCTTGGTGCGCAGGCAGACGATGCCGGTCAAGAACGCGTAAAGCGCCGCGACCGCGAGCGCGACCGGGAGCGAGACCAGCGCATCGCCGATCCCATGCGCGGCGAGAATGCCGACGGCATAGGCGCCAAGCCCGATGAAGGCGGCGTGGCCGAACGAGATCAGCGCGCCGTAGCCGACCAGGAGATCGAGCGCGACCGCAGCAATCGCGAAGATCATCACCCGCGACCCCAGGCTGAGCAGATGCTCGCCACCCGCCAACGGCGCCGCCGCCGGCAGCACCGCGAGCGCCAGGAAGATGCCGATCGGCAAGACCTCGAGGCGTCGGCGCGTCGGCGTTGGAGATGTTGCAAGCGAAAGCGCCGGCGGCATTTCAGCGGCCTTTCGCCGGGAACAGCCCGGATGGCCGGACATAGAGCACGACCGCCATCAGCAGATAGATCAGCATCGAGGCGATCGCCGGGCCCACGGTGCGGGCGGGCGACGGCCCCATGACCAGGCGCAGGATGTCGACCGAGAACGAGCGTCCGAGCGTATCGACCAGTCCGATGAGCAGCGCCGCCAGAAAAGCGCCGCGGATCGAACCGATGCCGCCGATGACGATGACCACAAATGCGAGGATGAGGATGGTATCACCCATTCCCGGATCGACCGACAGGATGGGCGCGATCATGATGCCTGCGAAGCCCGCAAGCATCGCGCCGAAGCCGAACACGATCAGAAACAGGCGCCGGATATCGACGCCGAGGGCCGACACCATCGCGGCGTTGGTCGCCCCTGCGCGCACCAGCATGCCGATCCGGGTGTGGGACACGAGCACGTAAAGCAGCGCCGCGACCGCCAGCCCCGACCCGATGGTGACAAGTCGCCACACCGGATAGAGCAGCCCGTCGGCGAGCCGCACCGACCCCGAGAACAGGTCGGGGATCGGCAGGCTGAGCGGCGCTGCGCCCCAGACGAGCTTTACCCCGTGATTGATGAAAAGAATGATGCCGAATGTTGCGATGACGTGGTCGAGGTGATCGCGGCCGTAGAGATGACGAAACACCAGGAATTCGAGCAGCAGCCCGCACAGCAGCGCGGCGGCGAGCGCCAGGATGAGCGCCGCCAAAAAGCTTCCGGTGAGCGCGAAGAAGGTCACCGCGAGATAGGCGCCGAGCATGTACTGGACGCCATGGGCGAGATTGATGAAATCCATCACGCCGAACACCAGCGTGAGGCCGGCGGCGATCAGGAACAGAAGGACGCCGAGCTGCAGCCCGTTGAGGGTCTGAACCACGAGAAGGGTGGTGGACATGGATGAGTGATCCGCGAGCGGGTCGCGATCTCGGCGCGCGCCCTTGAGCCATCCGAACTAGTGCGCCGAACCCGAAGTTCGCGCACATCGCGCCGCAAGTTCAATCCCGAGGCGTGGGTCGAAAGCCGCCCGTGCGGGCGGCGCACCTCACTTCATCGCACAGTCCTTGGCATGGGGATCGGCATAGTTCTCGAACACCTTCTTGACGATCTGGGTCTCGAACTTGCCGTCGGCGCGCTTGGCGACCTTGACCAGGTAGAAGTCCTGGATCGGATAATGGTTGGTGTTGAACTTGAAACCGCCACGCAACGAGGCGAACTCGGCCTTCATCATGGCGGCCCGTAACGCCTCGCGGTTGGCGACGTTACCCTGCACCTGGCGCACGGCGCTGTCGATGAGGAGCGCCGCGTCATAGGCCTGGAACGCGTAGGTCGCGGGGACCGCGCCGAACTCCTTCTCGTAGGCGGCGACGAAGCGCTTGTTCTGCGGATTGTCGAGATCGGGCGCCCAGTTCGCTCCGCCGAAGAAACCAAGCGCGGCATCCTGCTGGGCCGGCAGCGTCGATTCATCAACGGTGAAGGCGGAAAGGAACGTGACGTTGTTGGCAAGCCCCGCCTGCCGGAACTGCTTGACGAAATTTACGCCCATTCCGCCTGGCAGGAAGACGTAGATGGCATCGGGCTTCGCGGCCGCGATCTTGGCGAGCTCGGCCGAGAAATCGAGCTGGTTCAACGGTACGTAAACCTCGTCCGCGATGTCGCCCTTGAAGAAAGCCTTGAAGCCTGCAAGCGCGTCCTTACCCGCCTGGTAGTTGGGCGCCATCAGGAACGCTTTCTTGATGCCGGTGTCCTGGGCATGCTTGCCCGAGACCGCGAAGACCTGATCGTTCTGGTAGGAGGTGACGAAGAAGTTCGGGTTGCACTCCTTGCCGGCGAAGTTCGAGGTGCCGGCATTGGGGCTGATCAGGATGGCGCCGCCCTCGGTCACGGGTTTCATGATCGCCGCGAGAATATTGGAAAAGATCGGGCCGACCACGAAATCGACCTTGTCGCGATCAACCAACGCCTTGACCTTGTTTACGGCGAGGTCGGGCTTGAGCTCGTCGTCCGCAACGATCACTTCGACATCGCGCCGGCCGAGCTTGCCGTTGAGATCCTTGACCGCAAGATTGAAGCCGTTGCGAAGCTGCTGACCGAGCACGGCCGGCGGCCCGGAGAGCGTGGCAATGATGCCGATCTTGAGCTTTTCCTGCCCTTGCGCCCCGGTCCCTCCCAGAATGACCGCCGCGGCGGCGAGCAGGACGAATGTCTTCATGTCCATCTCCTGTCAGGGTCTGTCTGGAATAAAGGGGATCATCTGCCCAGTCGGGTGATCCGCGATCAATCAAGCGTTGTCGATAGTCTAGATTCGAAACCCGTCCCGTGGGAAGGGCGCTTGGGGTCGATGCGCGTGCAAGACGCGTGCCGCTGGCTCGAAACAATCCGGCAACCTAGCGCCGTTTCCTCTGGTTTCGGCGACGGGTCTTTCGTGGTTGAATGGCGCGCGCGGTCCTTGTGATTCCGCCGTTCGCATCGGAGCGTGCTGCCAAATATGCGAACGTCGGAATAGGGACACGAGAGAGCGACAGACCAGCCAGGGAGTTCGCGCGTAATGCAACCGCTCACCGCAGGCATCACCAAGGCCAATACCGGCATCGACGGCATCGTCTGGAACATCCTCGGTCAAACCTACGTACCGAAGCAGCTCAGCGAGAATTCGTTTGCCTGGCACGCCATTTTTCCACCCGGCACCTTCGTGCCGCCCCACATCCATCCGACGCAAGACGAGTTCATCTATATGTTCGAGGGTCGCTTCGACCTGATGATCGATGGCAAGGATTTCGTGGCCGGCCCGGGTGACCTGATCAGGCTGCCGCTGGGCATCCCGCACGGCATCTTCAACAAGTCGGATCAGCCCACGAAGTGCTTCTTCTGGGTCACCCCCACGCGCGCCCTGTACGACCTGTTCTGGGCGATCCACAGCATGAAGGAGCAGAAGCCCGAGGAGGTGGTCGCACTCGCCGCCAAGCACGAGGTGATGTTCCTGCCGCCGCCGGCCTAATGCTGCGACAGCGGTTCGTCTTCAACGGTTCAGACCGCACTCGCGAGCGTATGTCGGCCGATGGGCTCCGCCCGGAGGCGGCGTCAGGCCGCTTTGTTGACCTGTTCCTGCGCGAAGCCCGCGGTCGAGGCATAGCCGCGCACGATGGCCTTGCGCTGCTCGAATGACAGCACATCGTCGATACTGCTGAAGCCGTCAGGCGCACGTTCTTCGACTGCGTCGATGACGCCCTCGGGGCCGCCTTTGCGGTTCATCCGCACGATCTGGGCCGTCATCGGCAGGCGTTCCTGCTCGTACATCCACAGGCCGTGCAGCACGTGCTCGGCCGACTGCAAGCGATCGGCGAGGCAGCGGGCGTCGAGGATCGCCTGGGATGCGCCGTTGGAGCCGACCGGGTACATCGGATGCGCGGCATCGCCCAGCAACGTGACGCGGCCATGCGACCAGCGCGGCAGGGGATCGCGATCGCACATCGGATATTCCCAGAATTCGGGTGTCGCCTCGATCAACGCCTGCGCGTTGACGTAGGGGATGCGAAATCGCTGGACGTGCGGCATCAGGTCTTCGAAACGCCCCGGTCGCGACCAGTCCGCCTTGTTGGGCGGCGGGGTCGAGCCGGTGCCGACACGGGCGACCACCGCCCAGTTGGTCAGGCGCCGGTCGGGCCGCGCCGCTTCGGCGATCGGATAGACCACGAGCTTCGCGGCCATGCCGCCGGCGATGACCATCGAGCGACCGGTGAGGAACGTCGGCCATTCGACCGCGCCGCGCCAAAGCATGGCGCCGTTCCACTGCGCGGCCCCTTCGCTCGGATAGAGCGTGTCGCGCACCAGCGAATGAATCCCATCGGCGCCGACCAGCACGTCGCCGTGCGCGGCCGCACGCTGCGAGCCGTGACGATCGAAGAAATACGCGGTCACGCCGCCTTCGTCCTGGCGAAACGCGCCGAGCCGATGTCCGGTATGGATGCGCGACTCGCCAAGCCGGGCGCGCACCGCCTGCCAGATCACCGCCTGCAGCCGGCCGCGGTGGATGGAGAATTGCGGGACGTCATAGCCCGCATCGGTCCCGCGCAGCTCGCGCCAGATCTCCTGGCCGAAACGGTTGGTGTAGAACAGCTCGTAGGTTCGGATCCCCACAGCATCGAGCCGATCGAGCAGTCCGAGCTCGGCCAGTTCCTTTATTGCGTGCGGCAAGGTGTTGATGCCGACGCCGAGCTCGCGGATGGCGTCCGACTGTTCGTAGATTTCGCAGTCGATACCGCGCGCATGCAGCATCAGCGCCGTGGTCAGGCCGCCGATTCCGCCCCCGACGATGATCACTTTCATGGCTCAACCCGCAAGAAACGCACGCATCCGAGCCCGATAATGGTTCGCGAGGCCACGCGGGCGCAACGATTTTCGCCCGACGTCGTTGACGGCCCGGCGGCGCCGGTGCTGCCGCGCTGCTTTCGTCTGCTATCTATCGGGAAGGGCTGGGGAAATGCGTGCCCCGCAGGCGGGCGCGGGGGTGCCGACGATTGGCGCGTGGCCGCCCCTTCACGCCCGTTTTCGGAGGATCGGGCTAGCGCTTGCGGTCCATCGCGTGGCAGGTGGCGACCACCGATTTGCCGCCGCCCACGGCGTTGTGGGTGTAGCACTTCTCCATCCGATCGGGCGAGACGAGGGTGATCAGGAAATAGCCGTCCATGTCGGCGCCGACGATCGTCTTGTTGTCGCTCGAAATGGCCCAGGCGAACGGCTCCTTGGTGTCGGCGACCGCCGATGCCGAGCGGCCCCAGACGAGGCGGCCGTCCTGACCCTCCACCACATAGGTCGCCTCGATATCGCGCACGCGCGGCGGGTCATTGGGAGTCTGACTTCCCGGATGGTGGGCATGGCTGCCGAACACGATCGACTTGCCCTTTCCCGACCAGGTCCCCTTGAGATCGGGAATCGCACTCTGCGCTTGCGCGCCGGTAGCCATGGCGCCGAGCAGCGCCAATGCACAGACAAGATGTCTCATTTGCTTCCTCTCTGGAGGTGAACCGATCTCAAAATCTGCGCCGGAATAGTGACAGCAGCAACTCCGCATCCGGCGTTGCTGCGGGTCACGGTCGGTCGATTCGGATCCGCGTCACATCTGTCAGGCAGCGGCCCGCCGCTTCACTTTTCGCTTGGCGGTGCCTTTTCGCCTGGCGGTGCTTTTTCGCGATGGCCGCTTCGCAGTCCGCGGCCAGAGCTCCTTGCTGGCAAGGCGGGCACCGTCGACCAGCGCTTCGAGCTTCGCCCACATGATCTGCGGATGCACGCGGGCGAAATAGGTCACCTGCGCGAAGCCGCAGTCCGTGCTTGCGATCACGTTCTCGCGCCCGACGAGGCGGGCCAAACGGACGATGCGCTCGGCGACGAGTTCGGGATGCTCGACGATGTTGGTGGCGTGGCTGATCACGCCGGGAATCAGCACCGCATCCTTCGGCAGCTTGAGCGTTTCCCACAGTCGCCATTCATGCTCGTGCCGCGGATTGGCGAGCTCGATCGAGTATCCGCCCGCGCGTACCTTCAACACGAGGTCGGCGATATCCTTGAACGGGACGTCGGACGCGTGCGGGCCGGGCCAACTTCCCCAGCAGATATGGTATCGGATCTTGTCGCGCGGCAATCCCTTGATGGCATGGTTGATGATCTCGACCTGCCGCGCGAGCCAGGTGCGGTACTCCTTCAGACTCTTGGGCGGCACCATCCGGTCGTAGCTCACCGCGGCGCGGGCATCGTCGAGCTGCACCAGGAAGCCGGCATCAATGATCGTCTTGTATTCGGTGTGCATCGCCTCGGCGATCGCCTGCTGCAGATCATCGTCGCTGGCGTAATGTTCGTTCTTGCGGTCGGGGATCACGCTCGCCGGCGCCGCCACCGGGAGAAAAGCCTCTTCCACATCGACCCCGCGCAGAGCCTGCTTGAAGTTGTCGATGTCCTGCTGCAGCTCGGCCTTGCCGGCATAGGTGATCGGCGCCACCGCGACCGAATCCATGACTGTCTCGACCTTGTCGCGCGAATCGAGGTCGGCGTAAAACTCCGCAAACCGCGTCCGGTCGAGGCCCCGCGTGAACGGATTGGCCGAGGCCTTGAACGGCCGGCGCTCGAAACCGCCGAGGCGAAACAGCGCGTATTGCGCCCAGCTGATCGCCTTGCCGAACTCGCCGTCGCTGATCACGTCGATGCCGATGTCGGCCTGCTGCCGGACGACCTCACCGACTGCATCACGCAGGCATTTCGCGTAGGCGCCCTCGTCGAAGGATTTGCCGGCCTCCTTCGCGCTCAGAAATTCGCGCAACGCCGCCGGACGGATAAGGCTGCCGACATGGGTGGTAAGAATACGATCCGTGCTGCGCTTCATTCGTCCTTCCCCGATTTATTCCGGGCGGCGGTCCGCCCCGGCTTATGATGGTCGGGACAAGGTACTGATTGCGACAGCCAAAACAACAGCGCGGGCCCCAGGGGGCCCGCGCTGTATCAATGTGCACGCCGGCGCCGGCAGAGCCGGGCAGGTAAACCGGTCAGAAGCTCGGACGGCGCGGAGCGCGCGCCGGAGCGCCGCCGGGCCCGGTGGTGGGCTTCGGCTTCATCGGCAACAGGCCTTCGCGCTGCATGCGCTTGCGCGCAAGCTTGCGCGCCCGGCGGATCGCTTCCGCCTTCTCGCGCGCTTTCTTTTCGGAGGGCTTTTCGTAGTGGCCGCGGAGCTTCATCTCGCGGAAGATGCCCTCGCGCTGCATCTTCTTCTTCAGCGCCTTGAGGGCCTGATCGACGTTATTATCACGGACGAGAACCTGCACGCGTCGTTCCTTTGCTGTGGTCCTGTATGGTCCTGGATGTGCCGGAGCCCGCCGATCCGCGCCAAAGCGCGACGCGCGGGCTCCCGATTAGCTGCGCCTGTAGCAGAATCAACTTGCGGAGTCCACCGGCTGGAGGAGACTGGCTGTCAGAATTCGGTGATCGGGCGGCAGCCTTGCCTGCCCACTCCGACCGCGTCGCCAGTCGCCTTTCGAGATCGACGCCGCCCCATGGGGGCCGTCACCCCCGGCTTGTGGGAAAAACCTGCGTCACGTGACCCATCTTGCGGCCGGGGCGCGGGGCACCCTTGCCATAGAGGTGGACGCTCGCCCCCGGCACGGTGAGCCACCGGGCGTAGTCCTCGACCTCGGCGCCGATCAGATTCGTCATTTCGATCCGGCCGTGCCGGAACGGCTTGGCCAGCGGCCAACCGGCGACCGCGCGCACATGCTGCTCGAATTGTGACACCGTCGCCCCATCGATCGTCCAGTGGCCGGAATTGTGCACGCGCGGCGCGATCTCGTTGACCAGCAGTGCCTGCCGCCCACCCTCGGCGACCACGAACATCTCGACCGCAAGCACGCCGACATAGTCGAACGCCGTCGCAATTGCTTCGGCGATGCGGCGCGCGTCGTCGGCGACGGCGGCGGACACATTGGCGGGCACGCGCGAGAGCTTGAGGATGTGGTCGCGATGCTCGTTCTCGATCAGATCGAAACACTCGATCCGGCCGTCGCGCGAGCGTGCCGCGACGATCGAGACTTCGCGCTCGAAGGGCACGAGCGCTTCGAGAATTGCAGGCTGTTCGCCGATCTGCCGCCAGGCCGAGGCCGCGTCGGCCTTGTCGCGCACCTTGACCTGGCCCTTGCCGTCGTAGCCGAAGCGCCGCGTCTTGAGGATCGCAGGCGCGCCGGTCGCGCCGAGCGCGGAAGCAAGCTCCGCGGGCGAGCAGACTTCGGCAAATCGCGCGGTGGCGATGCCGAGACCGGTGATGAAGTTTTTCTCGGTCAGTCGATCCTGGGTGATCGCCAGCACCTGCGGGTCCGGCAGCACCGACGTGCGCGCGGACAGGAAGGTCGCGGTCTGCGCCGGCACATTCTCGAACTCGTAGGTGATCACATCGACATCAGCGGCGAAGCGGTCGAGCGCGGCGTTATCGGCATAGTCGGCGCAGGTGACCCGATGCACCACATCGAAGGCGGCCGCGTCCGGACTGGGAGCGAAGACGTGGCATTTGAATCCGAGGCGCGCGGCCGCGAGCGCGAGCATGCGGCCGAGCTGGCCGCCGCCGAGAATGCCGATCGTCGAGTCGGGGGAGAGCACGTGCGATTCTAATCCTTCGGGCGTGCGGCGACGGCTTCCGTCTGGCGTGCGCGCCATTGGTCGAGCCGCTTGGCGAGCCGGGAATCGGAGAGCGCCAGCACGGCGGCGGCGAGCAGCGCGGCATTGATCGCGCCGGGCTTGCCGATCGCGAGCGTGCCCACGGGAATGCCGGCCGGCATCTGCAGGATCGACAGGAGGCTGTCCTTGCCTTCGAGGGCGTGGGTGTTCATCGGGACGCCGAATACCGGCAGCGATGTGAGCGAGGCGGTCATGCCGGGCAGGTGAGCGGCCCCGCCCGCACCCGCGATCACCACCTTGAAGCCCTTCTTGCGCGCGGATTTTCCGAACTTGAACAGGCGGTCCGGCGTCCGATGCGCCGACACGATCAACGGCTCGAAGCCGACGCCGAGCTCGGCCAGCGTATCGGCGGCATGCTTCATGGTCTGCCAGTCGGACTGGCTTCCCATGATGATCGCAACCGGCTTCCCCGCCATCGGCCCCCTCGATCGGCCCAAAAAGGAAGCGCGGGATTATAGGGGCGGTCCTTGAGGTGACAAGGCGGCCGGGAAAAACCCGAATTTCGGCTTGCCATGCCGGCCTGCGCCTCAAAAATAAGCCAATTGGGATGCATTGCTCCGGCCGGGTTGGGGGCGAAACGGGCGACTATTGACGCTCCCGGCCGAGAGCATTAAAAGAACGAACGTTCATTCTCTTTAATGCGCTAAAATTACAGGGTCGGGGGACTTCTGTCATGCGCCGGGCAAGTGCCCAGCTTCAGTCCGATCGTCGGGCCGAGATTCTGGCCGCGGCGCAGCGCTGCTTCGTGCGCGCCGGCTTCCACGGCGCCTCGATGCAGGATATTTGCGCCGAAGCCGGCATGAGCCCGGGCAATCTCTATCGCTACTTCCCCTCCAAGGAAGCTCTCATCGCCGGCATCGCCGAGCGCGACCGCGCCGAGATCGGCCAGCAGTTTGCGCGCGCCGACCTCTCCCGCGGCCTGTTTCCCGTGCTCGAGGGCCTGGCGCACCATTTTTTCGCCGAGCGGCCGCGCGAGCAGGTGCTGCTGTGCACCGAAGTCATGGCCGAGGCGCGTCGCCATCCGGACATCGCGCGGATCTCGGCCTCCTTCGATGTCGATGTGAGGAAATGGCTGGGGGATCTGCTGCGCGCCGCGGCCGAACGCGGCGATATTCCCGGCGACATCGATTTCGACGGCGTCATCACCATGCTGATGGTCATCGCCGACGGGGTGTGGTGGCGCCGCGCGCTTGATCCCGATTTCAAAGCGGAAGCCGTGCTTCCGATCTTCATGAACATCACGCGCCAGATGCTGCGCGGCGGCTCGCCAAAGCCGACCGAGAAGCCCGCGCGCGTATTCGACATCAAGGAGAGTGCTCGATGAAAGCCAGCCGCCTGACCGCCGTCGGCCTCGTTGCCGCCGCCGGGCTTTGGATCGCGTCCGGACATTTCCTGCCGCACGAATCGGCGGAGAGCCGCGCGGCCGTTCGCAGCGGCGAAGGCGAGGCAAAGAAACTGTTCCGCGTCGCCGTGGTCGGCACCACGGTGGTGCCGCATAGCCGCAAGCTCACTGTCGCCGGCCGGACCGAAGCCGACAAGCGCGTCACGCTTACGGCGCGCACCGGCGGCATTCTGACCGAGCTCAGGATCAAACGTGGAAGCTGGGTTCAGAAGGGCGAGGTCATTGCCGTCCTGTCCGACGAGGCGCGCGAGGCCCAGGTGGCGCAGGCGGAGGCGGTGGTCACGCAGAGACGCACCGAGCTCGACGCCAAGCGCGCGTTGATCCTGACCGGCACGCTCCCGCGGCTCCAGCTCGTCGATCTCGAGGCGCAGCTCAAGGCAGCAGAAGCGGCGCTCGCGGGCGCCGCGGCCGAGCGCGACCGCGGCGTGGTGCGCGCGCCGTGGTCGGGCGTCGTGCACGACGTGGCGGTCGAGGTGGGCCAAGCCGCGTTCTCGTTCGCGGGCCGTGAGCTCGCGACGCTGGTGGCGATGGATCCGATGCTGGCGGTGGTCGAAGTGGCGGAACGCAAGCTCGCGGGGATCAAGGTGGGCGATACCGCGGATGTGCGGCTCGTGACCGGCGAGATCGCGAGCGGCAAAATTCGCTTCGTCGCCAAAACGGCGAGCCAGACCACGCGCACCTATCGGGTCGAAATTGAATTGCCCAATGCCGACGGCAAGATCCCGGACGGCATTACGGCCGAGGTCGCCATGCCGCTATCGCCGTTGCCGGCAACGCGCATCGCGCGCTCCGCGCTCACCTTTTCCTCGAACGGCAATCTCGGCGTACGCGCCGTCGGCGCCAACGACACGGTCGAGTTCGTGCCCGTCAACGTGATCGAGGACGATCAAGGTTACATGTGGGTCACCGGCATCGCCGAGGGCAGCCGCGTGATCGTGCAGGGACAGGATTTCGTGCGTGAAGGCCAGCAGGTCGAGGCGGTGCTGACGCCCGCTCTGACCGCTGTCGCACGCTAGCATTGCTACCTCATGCCGGCGAGCACGCCGCGAGCATGAGGCCGGGGAGATGCTTTTCGCCATCGTGGGGCTGAGGGCGGGAAGTTTGGGGATGAGGCTCTAACGCGAGCGGGTAATGTCCAGGTTCATTGATTACGCCATCGACCACGCGCGGCTCACCATCGCGACGCTGATATTCCTGCTGGGCGCGGGGCTGGTGGCCTATGTGACGATCCCGAAGGAAGCCGAGCCGGATATCAAGATTCCGATCATCTACGTTCAGCTTTCCCAGCGCGGCATCAGCCCGGAGGATTCCGAGCGGCTGTTGCTGCGGCCGGTCGAGACCCAGCTCAAATCGGTCGGCAACGTGAAGGAGATGCGTTCCACCGCCTTCGAGGGCGGCGGCTTCGTGCTGCTCGAATTCGAAGCCGGCTTCGATTCCAAGTCTGCGCTCGCGGACGTGCGCGCCAAGGTGGACCAGGCCAAGCACGATCTGCCCCGCGACGTGGACGAACCGCAGGTGCTCGAGGTCAATCTGTCGCTCTACCCCGTGCTGGTGGTGGGCCTGTCCGGAGACGTCCCCGAGCGCACGCTGCTGCGCATCGCCCGCTCCGCCAAGAACGCCATCGAGCAGGCGCCCGGCGTGCTGGCGGCCGAACTGCGCGGCGCCCGCGACGAGGCGGTCGAGATCATCCTCGATCCCAAGCTGCTGGCGAGCTACGGCATGTCGCTCGATCAGCTCGGCTCGGTGACGCAATCCTTCAACACGCTCATCGCCGCCGGCGCGATCGAAGGCGAGACCGGCCGCTTTGCGGTCAAGGTGCCGTCGCTGTTCGAGAAGCCGCAGGACATCCTGAAGATCCCAATCATCGCGTCCTCGAAAGCGTCGGTGACCTTGCTCGATATCGGCGAGGTCAAGCCCACCTTCAAGGACGCGACCTCGGTCACGCGGGTCAATGGGCGTCCCGCCATGACCATCGAGGTGTCGAAGCGTTCCGGCGCCAATCTGATCGAGACGGTCGACGCGGTGCGCGCGACGGTGGCGGAGCTGCAGAAGACCTGGCCGGAGGCGGTGCACGTCACCTTCACCCAGGATAAGTCGAAGGTCATCCGGCAGATGCTCGGCGACCTGCAGAACTCGGTGGCAACCGGCGTGTTGCTGGTGGTGATCGTGATTCTGTTCGCACTGGGTTTCCGCGCCTCGCTGTTCATCGGGATCGCGATCCCCGCGTCGTTTCTGGCCGGCGTGCTCGGCCTGCAGCTCGCGGGACTGACTGTCAACATCGTCGTTCTGTTTTCGCTCATCCTGGCGGTCGGCATGCTGGTCGATGACGCCATCATCGTTTCGGAGTTCGCCGAACGCCGCATGTCCGAGGGCATGCCGCCCAAGGAAGCGTATTCGCTGGCGGCCAAGCGGATGGCCGGCCCGGTGATCGCCGCCACCGCGACCCGCGTCGCCGCGTTCTCGCCGCTGCTGTTCTGGCCGGGCGTGGTGGGCCAGTTCATGAAATATCTGCCGATCACGCTGATCGCGACGCTCTCGGCCTCACTGGCGGTGGCGCTGTTCTTTACCCCCACGCTCGGTGCGCTGCTCGGCAAGGCGTCGCCGGTACCGCACGACGACCGCGCACGCGACAGCGGACCCTATATGCGCACGGTGCGGCTGGCGTTGCGCCGGCCCGGCATGACGCTCACGCTGGCGGCACTGCTTCTGGTCGCGGTGCAGGTGGGCTACGGAAAGTTCGGCCGCGGCGTCGAATTCTTCCCGAGCGTCGAGCCCGATTACGGCCAGGTGATCGTGCACGCGAGGGGCAACCTCGCGCTCGAGGAGAAGAATCGCCTCGTTGCCGAGGTCGAAAAGAGAGTGCTCGCGTTCGACGGCCTCAAGACCGTCTATACCCGCATCGGCGAGCAGCCGCGCGGCATGGGCGAGCTGACCGAAGATACCGTCGGGGTTATCCAGTTCGAGTTCGCGGACTGGCGAGTCCGTCCGCCCGCGCACGAGATCATGGATGCCATCCGCGCCAAGACCGCGGACCTGCCCGGCGTCCTGATCGAGGTGACAGCGCCGCGCGCCGGTCCGGCGACCGGC
>Ga0207675_100000916_pt1 | contig 29421 bp, 22 predicted proteins | sample KBSSwiS42_FD_184305 | JGI IMG/M metagenome (GOLD analysis project Ga0207675, IMG submission 184305) | Switchgrass rhizosphere microbial communities from Kellogg Biological Station, Michigan, USA - KBS Switchgrass S4-2 (SPAdes) (version 2) | ecosystem: Host-associated > Plants > Roots >...
GGGGGACGGGAAAGCGTGTCATTCCTCGCGCTCGGGATGGCAGCCTTCGTCGCCAGTCGCCAGTCGCCAGTCGCCAGTCGCCAGCCGCTACGAACGCAATGCCTCCGCGGGATGCACGCCGGCAGCGCGGCGGGCCGGCAGCCAGCTCGCCACGATCACCGCGACCACCAACACGACGACGATCGCAACGAGCGTGGCGGGGTCCGACGGCGCGACGCCATAGAGCAGCGATCGCAGCACCCGGGTCGTCGCCAACGCACCCATGACACCTAACGCCCCACCAATCACGGCCAAGCCAACCCCCTGACCAACGACGAGGCGCAGCACATTCTGCCGCGTCGCTCCGAGGGCGACCCGGATGCCGATCTCCTTCGTGCGCTGCGACACCCCGAACGAAATCACCCCGTACGTGCCCAACGCCGCCAGCGCGAGCGCCACCATCGCGAACGCCGCGAGCAGCGTCGCGCTGAATCTCGCGTATCCCATGGCGTCGGCCACGCGCTCGCGCATGGGCCGGACATCGTAGAGCGGCACCCCTGGCGCCAACGCCGCTACCTCGCGACGCACGGCACCGATGACCGACCGGGGATCGCCCGCCGTTCGGACGAACATCATCATCCGCCCCCGTGCCGACTGATAGTACGAGAGATAGACGTCGGGCTCCGGGAGTGAATCCAGCGTGCCGAACCGAACATCGCCGACCACACCAACCACATACGCCGTGTCTACGTCGAATCCCCCCTGGAAGACGCTGACAGGCCGCCCGATGGGATCCTCGCCCGGCCAGTATCTCCGGGCAGCGGTCTCGCTCACCACGACCACCTTTTGAGTCCCGCGGCGATCGCTGTTGGCGAACACCCGTCCGGACCTGAGCGGCACTCGCATCGTGGTGAACCAGCCGGGTGTTACCCAGTGGACACCGACGTTAGGCTCGGCCCCCGGGGCGGGTGCGGGTCGATCTCGATGAACGAGTATGGTTCCGTTGCAGCCGCCGTTGAGCGGCGGGCAGTCGGCAAGTCCGACGTCCGTGGCTCCGGGAATCGACCCCAGACGCGTCACGAGCTGGTCGTAGAACGCCGGCATCGAATCCTGCCCCACGCCGATCAGGTTGAACCGCATCGTGAGCACCCGCTCGGCGTCGAAACCGGGGCGGACCCCGATGAGGTTTGCGAGACTCCGGATCATGAGCCCCGAGCCAGCCAGCAGGACGACGGCCAGCGCGATCTCGACGACCGCCAGGGCGTTGCGACTCGTTAGGCCGCGCGTGCCGGCGAACCGGGCGGTCTCGGTCTTCAGGTCACCCGCGAGCGACGGACGCGTCGACTGAAGTGCAGGCACGAGCCCGAATACCAGTCCCGTCACGATGGTGAGCCCGGCGGCGAAGGCGAAGGCGGCGGGGTCGAGCCGAATCGACTGGAACGAGATCGCGCCGATGCCGCCGAGGTTGATGCGGAGCGTCTTGGTCGGATCGAGCGCGGCGAGCAGTTTTACCCCCCACCACGCGACGACGATGCTGGCCACCCCGCCGAGCATGGAGAGCACGACGCTCTCCGTCAGCAGTTGCCTGACGAGTCGGCGCCGTCCCGCGCCGACGGCGAGGCGAACCGCGATCTCCCGTCGGCGGCCGGCCGCGCGCACGAGAAAGAGATTCGCCACATTCGCGCACGCGATGAGCAGCACGAGCCCCACCGCACCTAACAAGACCAGCAGCGAGCGCCGCACGACCGGATCGACGCGAGTGCGGTCGAGCTCTCTGGCAATCGCCCCCCACCGCTCGTTCTTGATCCGCGGATTTGGAAACGCGTCGGCGACCACCCCGCCCAGTTGGCGCACGACGACCTTCGCACGCTCCGGCGTGACGCCAGGCCCGAGCCGCGCGATCATGTCCCAGCCGTGTGAAAACGGTTCGTTGAGCATCTGGGCGTCCTGCGACATGTAAGACACGAACAGTTCGGCGCGGCCCGAAATGCCTCGGAACCCGGCAGGCAACACGCCGACGATCGTGAACACGTCCCCATCGATCGACACCGAACGGCCAAGCACCGCGGAGTCGGCGTTGAACCGTCGCTGCCAGAATGCGTCGCTCAGGATCACCACCTTCGCTCCACCAGGCGTCGCGTCCTCCTCGGCGCTGAAGTTCCGGCCGATCGCCGGCCGAATGCCGAAGGTCGGGAGGTAATGCCCGTCGACGACCTCGTAGTTCGTGCGCTCGGCGTCAGCTCCCACGCGGATCGTGCCCTGCGAGGCGCTCCAGAGTGTGATGTCCGTGAAGATCGTTTGGGCCTTCCGAAACACGGCGAACTTCGGGTACGACCACGGGATATCGTCGCGCCCGGGTGAATCGCCGCGGGCCGGAACCGTTAGGCTCACTTGCATCAGGCGGTCCGGTGCTTCGAACGGCAATGGCCTGAGAAGCATGGCGTTCACGGCGCTGAAGATCGCCGTGTTCGCACCGATGCCTACCGCGAGTGTGAGCACGGCGACCGCGGTGAAGCCGGGCGAGCGTCGGAATGATCGCAGTGCGAATCGCACATCCTGCTCGGTCGTGTCGAAGAATCCGAGACCAGCCATCTCGCGTGCCTCTTCCTTGGTCGTCGTGAGGTTGCCGAAGCGCCGTTGTGCCGCCCATTGCGCGTTTGTTGCGGACAGCGCGCCGCGGGCCGCGTGCTCGCGCTGCATCGACTCGAGTGACAGGTGGAAGCGGATCTCCTCGTCGAGCTCACTCGCGTGGCGCCCCGGATGGAGCAGCACGCGAAGGCGATAGCGGAGCATGTCCAGGAGCCGCATGCCTAACGTCAGGCGCGCCGCATGACGCGGTTGATCGCCAGCAGCACGCGGTCGAAGTCGGAGATCTCGTCGCCGAGTTGCCGACGACCGGCCGCGGTGAGGGTGTAATACCGGGCGCGCCGCCCCGTGGGCGACTCCCCCCACTTGGACGTCACCCAGCCACGCTTCTGGAGGCGCTCGAGGGCAGGGTAGAGCGACCCCTGCTCGACCGAAAGCACGGCATCGGACAGGAGCTCGATCTGCTGGGCGATCGCATAGCCGTGGAGCGCCTGGACGGTCAGCGTCTGCAGGATGAGCATGTCGAGCGTGCCCTTGAGGAGCTCGCTCTTGGACGGTCCCGTGGATTTGGTCACAGCCTCAATGGGTAGGAGTTCTACATGTAATATGTAGAACTCCTACCTAAATTCGGCAAGGGAGTCTTGCTGCTTGCTGGTAGCCGACGGCTGTGTGCTACTGCCGCTTGCTACCGCCGCGTCGCCCGTCGCCCGTCGCCCGTCGCCCGTCGCCCGTCGCCCCGTCGCCCGTCGCCTGCCGCCTGCCGCCTAAAGTACCGAGACCGGATCGCTGACCGCGCTGACCGCAGACGCCACCCCGCCAGGCCCCTCGACCGACATCCGCACCACCACCCGATACCGCCCCGGCGCGAGCGCGGCGGGCAACTCCGTCGCGCCGGATCGCGTCCCGTGCGGGTCGAGGACCCACGCCTCCATCGTGCACATCCGCCCCGCCTCGGACACTGCGCTCCACGACCCGCTGCTCTCCCGCTCGACCGACCGCTGGCACGGGTTGAACGTATAGCTGCTCGCACTACGGTTCTCGAACGTCAGCGTCATCTGCTCGCCCGAGCGATACTGCACCTTGTCGGTGCGCAGCATGACCGAATCGGTTCTTACGGTGCCTGACGCGGCCGATGGGCCGGTGTCCGACTTCGTCGACGGCTTCGCCGTATCGCTCGGCGCGCCGCCCTGCGCGCCCGGACGACACGCCACATGCGCGGCCAGCATGAGACCCAGCCCCGCCAACGATAGACGTGGGTGACCGATTCGCATTGATTCCTCCGAGACGCGAATCGCATTTTCGCTACACGTCTCGTGCCGAGAGTCGGCGGCTTCGGAGCGCGCGAATGTTGCGTTCGCCACGTCCCCGCGCGGCTTGTCCCACGGTAGTTGTCGACAGACGGTCCGCGATGCGTCCGTTCAGCCATTCTCTCCCGGCAGACTCAATGTCCGACCGTCATCGTCCGTCCGCCGCAGAGGTCCCGATCTCGCGCCGAGACGCGCTCAAGAGGACGACGCTTGGCGCGATAGCGCTCGCGACGGGCGCGTGCCTCGGCGGCACCGACCCGAACGCTGGCGCGGGCACCGGTCGTCTCTCCGCGCGGGTGGCCGATCCCACGGGATCGACCGCCCCCGGGATCCATCCGCTGGGCCTCGAAAGTGGCCGTGACGGCCTACTGTACGTCCCAGCGAGCTATAACGCCGACACACCTGCGCCGCTCGCGCTCGTGCTCCATGGCGCCGGCCGCGATTCATCGGAGCTCGTGACGCCAATGCGTCCACTCGTGGACGCCACGGGCCTGGTGCTCGTGGCGCCGGACGCGAGAGGCGCCACGTGGGACGCTATCGGAGGCTCCTTCTCCTGGGACGTCGATTTCATCAACCGCGCTCTGACGTCGGTGTTCTCTCGCGTGCGCGTTGACCCGGCACGCGTCCGCATTATTGGCTTCTCCGACGGCGCCACCTACTCGCTGTCGCTCGGGATCATCAACGGCGACCTGTTTTCCCGTATCGTCGCATTCTCGCCCGGCTTCGTCGTGAGCCGCACGGCGACCGGCAAGCCCAAGATTTTCATCACGCACGGTACGAGCGACACGGTTCTCCCGATCGACCAAACGAGTCGCGTGATCGTTCCGCAGCTCCAGGCCGCCGGCTACGACGTCGAGTATCACGAGTTCCCCGGCGGGCACGGGTTCACGCCGGATCTGCTGGATCAGGCGGTCACGTGGGCCTCAGCCTAACGCGTAACGCCTGTCGCCTGTCGCCTGCCGCCTGCCGCCTTGTAGTAGCCGCTAGCCATTGGCGTAACCCTTATAAAGCGTCCGCCGCGTCATTGCCATGAGCCGTTCGCCGACCTGCTTCGGCGTCAGGCTCCGATCGCGATAGAACTGCCCGAACGTCTCGAAGCTCGTGATGAGCCACAACACGTCCGCGGCCTCGTCGACCGTCACGTCCTCGCGGAGCGCGCCCTGGTCGTGCATCCGCTGCGCGATCTTCCGCATGCCGTCGCGACGGCCGCGGTTGAGCCGCGCCGCCGCGCTCGAAGCATCCCTGTCCACGGCAGCGAGTGAGAGCAGAGCCCAGCTCACCTCGTGCTCCTGCGAGTACAGCTCCATCGCGACGTCTATGCTGGTCTCGAACGCCCGAACCACGTCAGGACCGCGCAGCGCCTCACCGATTCGCGCGAACCCACCGCGATCGAGCAGGTCTTCGGCCACGGCGACCATCAGCCCTTCGCGAGACCCGAAGATCGTATAAACCGTCGATCGCGCCACGTCCGCCTCGGCCGCGATGACCGGCAGCGACACGCTCTCCAGTGGAGCGCGCGTCAGCAGCTCGCGAGTAACCTCGATGATCCGACGCCGCGTCTCCGCGGCGCTCTCTGCTCGAGCCTTCTGGTTGTACGAACGCGTGGGGATTGACTTTTTCAAATTGATCGGACAGGTTGTAGCGTGAAATTAACCGCTCCAGCGCCAGAGGCAAGCGGCAGCGGAGCCAACCATCGACACGAGTGAGGGATATCAGTATGCAGGTACCTATTCTGATTGTCGGCGCCGGCCCAGCCGGGCTGTGCAGCTCGATCTTCCTGTCACGCCTCGGTGTCCGCTCGCTCGTCGTCGAGCGCCACGGATCCACTTCGATTCACCCGAAGGCCACCGGCATCAGCACCCGTACCATGGAGCTGTTCCGCTCTTGGGGAATCGAGCATCACGTTCGCGCCGCGGCGATGTCCGCCGGGTTCTCCAACTCCATCCGCAACGACCTGTCGGGCCCGGAGTTGGAGCGTCGGTCACTCGGCTATCCGACCGCCGATGAGGCCGCGGCGTTCAGTCCTACCTGGGCCGCGGTGTTGGCGCAGGATTACCTCGAGCCGATTCTGGTCGATCACGCCCGGAGCTATCCGGGTGCCGAAGTAAGGTTCTCGACCGAGGTCGTGGATCTCGATCAGATCGATAACGGCGTTCGCGCGACGATTGTGAATCGCGTCACGGGAGCGCGCACCGAGATACGATCGCGGTATCTCGTGGCCGCGGATGGCGCCAACAGCCCGATTCGTCGCCGGCTGGGTATCGCGACGCATGGAGTGGAACGCATCGGTGAATACCTGAGCATCCTGTTCCGGGCGGACATCGACTCGATCGTGGGTCCCGAGCGGTGCGGCCTGTACATGTTGCAGGGCCTGGGTGGACCCGCGCCATCGGTTGCGGTGCCAACCAGCGACGACGGACGTTGGCTGCTGGCGACGCCGTGGCGCAGCGACGTGCGGCCGATCTCGAGCCTCGGCCTTGATGACTTCATCGGTATCGTTAGGCGCGCGGCCGGCAGGCCGGACCTCGAGGTCGAGGTCCAGGACTGTCAGGTTGTCGAGATCGGGGCCCAGGTTGCCGAGCGTTTCCGCGACGGCAACGTGTTTCTGGTGGGTGACGCGGCCCATCGGACCGCGCCAACCGGCGGCACCGGCATGAACACGGCGATCCAGTCGGCGCACAATCTCATGTGGAAGCTGGCAGCCGTTCTGTCGGGTAACGCCGGAGATGAGCTGCTCGACTCGTACGACCCGGAGCGTCGTCCCTCCGGCGAACGGAACGTTCTGCGCTCACTCGGACGCCTGCAGGGCGTGTCCGCCCTGGCGGCGGACCTGGGCGTTGTCTACAGGTCAGGCGCGATCGTGGCCGGGGCCGAGTCCGAACCGCCTGCGGTGATCGAGCCAACCGCGTCGGCGTGTGTCGGAAGTCGGGCGCCGCACGCCTGGGTCGATCTCCAAGGCGATCGGAAATCGATGCTGGATTTGTTCGCAACGAATTTCGTGCTGGTGACCGGCACCGACGGCATCGCGTGGCACGAGGCTGCCCGCAACGTCAGCCACGCGCTCGATATCCCGTTAGGCGTGGCGGCGATTGGCGGGCCGGAAATTCAGGTCGTCTCGGACGAATGGCGCTCCGCCTACGGGATCGATCCCGACGGTGCCGTGCTCGTACGCCCTGACGGATACATCGCCTGGCGATCGGTTGGCGCAGCGGCGGACGCGACGGCGACGCTCGAGCAGGTCATCGCCCGAGTGCTTGCGCTGGACGTCGAGGAACGTCGTGACGCCATCGCATCGCGTGCCGGTATGGCCGGCAGGAGGTACGGATGACACGCGCGCTGCTGAAGTGGACGGGACGGCTGCTTGCAGCCGTCCTCGTTCTCGTGCTGGTTGGCGCAGGCGTCATCTACGCGGCCAGCGAGCGGAAACTGCGACGGACGTACGACGCCGCAGTCGACTCGGTCAAGGTTCCGACCGACGCAGCGTCGATGGCGCGCGGCGAGCACCTCGTGCGCAACGTCATCGACTGCACGCTCTGCCACGGTGAGGATCTTGGTGGCGCCGTGTACTCCAGCAGCTTTGCGATTGGCACCATGGCCGGCCCGAATCTCACTCGCGGGAAAGGAGGCGTCGGAGCTGACTACGCCGACATGGATTTCGTCCGCGCCATTCGGCGAGGCGTGCGCCGCGATGGCCGTTCGCTCATTGTGATGCCGAGCGAAGTGTTCACGCATCTGAGTCAGGAAGACCTCGGCGCCGTGATCGCCTTCATCAGACAGCTACCGCCGGTGGATCGCGCGGTGCCGCGATCGGGGTTCGGGCCGGTCGGGCGTGCGCTGCTCGCGACGGGCAAGATGAACATTCTGGTTGCAGGGAAAACTCCACACATCACGCCACCGGTCTCCGTGCCCGCGGATACGACGGCGGCGTACGGCAAGTACATCGCCGATATCGCTGGCTGTCACGGATGTCACGGGTACGGCTTGTCCGGTGGGCGCGTGGCCGGTCCTCCGGGTCTGCCGCCGGCGTCGAACCTAACGCCGGCCGGTATCGGGAGCTGGACTGAGGTGGATCTGACGCGAGCGATGCGCGACGGCAAACGGCCCGACGGAAGTCAGCTAAATGAGTTCATGCCATGGAAGGTGTTCCGCGGCATGACGGACGCGGAGATTCACGCGATGTGGCTGTATCTGAGGAGCGTGCCGCCCAAGCCATTCGGCAACAAGTAGGTGACTCGCGGCCGCTGGCACGCACGCATCTGCCCCAGTGCGTGTCAGCGCGCCGCGCGGCCCGAGCGATACGCCGCGACCGCCTCGTCGATCGTCGCGAAGAACCCCTCCGCCCCGAGTCGCGAGAAGAGCCCGAAGCGCTTCAGCTTGTCCTTGACCGGATCCTTCATCTCCGCGAAGCACAGCTCCGTGCCTGCGGCGTGCAGCGTGTCATCGAGCTCTGCGACGACGTCGGCCGCGGTCACGTCGACGCTCGTCACCGGTTCCGCCGCCACGACGCAGCAGCGCACCGGCCATGGCGCGGCGGCGATCGCGGCCTGCACGCGCTCGGAGAAAAGCTCGGCGTTCGCGAAGAAGAGCGGTGCGTCCCAGCGGAACAGTAGCAGGCCTGGGATCAGGGTTGCGTCTGGATAGCGCGTGGTATCGTGATAGCCCTCGACCCCGTCGACGCGGCCGAGCACGGCCGAGTGCGGGCGCCATCCATCCCAAAGGAATTCGATCACCGCGATCACGATCGCGAGCGCGATGCCCTGGATCGCCCCCAGTGTCGCGACGCCCACGAAGCAGACCATCGATAGCCAGAACTCCCAGCGCTGGATCCGATAGATGCGCCGCAGATCGGCCACCTCGAACAACCCGATCGCGGAGGCGATCACCACCGCGGCCAGCGCCGCGTTAGGCAGATTCTTCAGCAGAGCGGGCGCAAAGAGCAGCAGCACGCAGATGGAGAGGGCGCCGACCACGCCAGTCAACTGCGTCCGCGACCCCGCCGCCTCCGCGACCGGCGTGCGCGAGGAACTGCTGCTGATCGGGAAGCCCTGGAAGAATCCGGCGGCGAGATTGGCCGCGCCGAGGCCGACCATCTCCTGGTTGGGATCCACCGGCGTTCGAAGCTTCGCCGCGTAGGTCCGCGAGAGCACGCTGGTGTCGGCGAACGAGATGAGCGCGACCGCGATCCCGCCGGTGACCACCGGGACGAGATCGTCGATCCGAATGAGAGGCAGTGTCGGTACGGGCAGGCCCCTGGGCATCGCCCCGAGCACCTTGATCGCGCCGCCCGAGCCGAGGTCGAGCAGCGTGACGGCGAGCGTCGCCCCGACCACGGCTACCAGGATGCCCGGTACCCGCGGAAAGCGCTTGAGCCCCAGGATCGCGACGAGAGTGGCGCCCCCGATGGCGAGCGCCACCAGGTTGGTCTTGCCGTCGACAATCCCCTGCCCGATCGCCCACATGTTGCGGAATGGCCCCGCAGATTCGATCGAGAAGCCCAGCAGCTTCGGGGTCTGACTCAGCAGCACGGTGAGCGCGATGCCGTTCATGTAGCCGTAGCGAATTGGCTTCGACAGCAGCTCGGTGATGAAGCCCAGGCGTGCGACCCCGGCGACGACGCACACGGTCCCCGACACAAGTGCCATCGCTCCGGCGACCGTGACCGCTCGTCCGGCATCGCCTCCCGACAGCGGGGCCACGGTGGCGAGGATCACCGCGGCGAGCGCGGAGTCCGGTCCCAGCACCAGGATGGGGTTGGGCCCGAAGACCGCGTAGGCGAGCAACGGGACGATCGTCGCGTACAGCCCGTAGATGCCCGGGACGCCCGAAGCTTCGGCGTAGGCGATGCCGACCGGCACGAGCATGGTCGTCATCACGAGGCCCGCGACGAGGTCGTAGCGCAGCCAGGCCCGCTTGTAGGTCCGCGCGACGCGGAGGCCCGGCAGCCAGCGCGTCCAGCCGATGTCGGCGGGGCGCGCGGTCCGCGTCGCGGCGGGAGGCCCGGCGATCGTCGAGGTCAACGGCAAAACTCGGTTGCGGCGGCGGTGAGTATATCAGTCAGTTGACCTACTGAGGCGAGGTCGACCCACTCTTCGAGTGCGTGGGCGCCTGCGCCGGAAGGTCCGATGACCACCGTATCGATACCCGCGTCGGAGAGCAGTGCGGCGTCCATCCAGTACGGCTCTCCGATCACCTCGGGCTGCGCTCCGAGGACGTTGGTGGCGGCGCCGAGGATCGCGTTGACGATCGGAGCGTTACGCGCGACCTCGAACGAACCTCGCGTCAACATGGCGCGGACGTTCGCGCGGAACGTCGCGTCGTCCGCCGCCAGCGCGTCGGTGATCGCGCGGATCTCGGACAGCACTTGCTCCTCGGTCTCGCCCGGAATCGTGCGCCGTTCGATCTCGAGCCGGCATCGGTCGGCATAAGTGCTCGTCCCCGTCCCGCCGTGCAGCACCGCCGCGTGGAGCGACGGCGGACCGACGAGCGTGTGGGGATTCCGCGCGCGGAGGTCCTGCTCGAGCTTGTCGAGGCGGGCGAGGAATCGTCCCATCCGCATGTTGGCGTCGATCCCCAGATCGAAACGACTGCCGTGCGCGGCGACGCCTAACGTCTCAACCTCGATCCAGCTGAATCCGCGGTGCGCGAGACAGACCCGCAGCTCGGTGGCCTCGGTCACGACGGCCGCGTCAGCGCGGACGTGTTTGAGCACGTCGGCCATCCCGATGCTCGCCACCTCCTCATCGGCAACGCACACAACGAGGACATCGCCACGCAGCCTGGCGCCGGCATCGCGAAGCGCCTTGACGGTCGCCAGGCATGCGGTGACACCACCCTTCATATCGTACGCACCGCGGCCATACAGCTTGCCGTCTCGGATCGTGGCCGAGAACGGCTCGGGCATGGCGGCAACGCCGACGGTGTCAACGTGACCATACAGCAGTAGCGATCGCCCCCCGCCACTTCCCGGCAGGCGGCCGACGACGCTGACGCGTCCCGGTTCGGGCTCGTACTCGGTGGCCTCCATGCCTAACGCACCCATCATCGTACCGAGTCGGGTCGCGATCTCGCGCTCGTCGCTTGGCTCACCATCGGCGAACGCCGGGTTGATGGACCTGGTGCGAACGAGGTCCGCGAGCGTCGATGCGATGTAGTTGGCGTCGGCCATAGTCGGGTGGACGTGGTCCAGAATGCTAGCCATTCCGGACCAATCCGGAATGCCCTCGTCGGCTGTCCCTACGGGTGCGCCCGTGCAATTCGCATCGCCCGGGGTGCCATTCGTGCCAATTTCCGGACCCGGCCCCTCCACCATCCGGTACCATGTTGCGAAGTACCCGGGGCGGTGGTTGCCGCCTCGGACCTATCCCGTCAGGCCCGGCTCACTCGAGCACGGCGCCAGCGCGGGCGACATCTCGCAGTAGGGAGACGAAGCACATGCGTAAGACCCTGACCAGAATGGGATTCGGCTTGGCCCTTGTCGTTGGCGCCGCCGGTGCGGCTGCCGCGCAATCCACCCCGAATGCTCGGCCCGACACCACGCAGCGCGACCACCGCAAATGGGACGGCGAGCATGGCGGCCGTCGCGGCGGCCCGGGTGGCATGCTCCTCAAGGGCATCAACCTCACGGACGCGCAGAAGGACCGGCTCAAGGCGATTCGGAAGGAGCAGGAACCGGAGATGAAGAAGACCCGCGAGCAGTTCGGCGTGGTCATGAAGGAAGCACGTGAAGCGCGCGAGCGTGGCGACACCGCCACCGCACGTGCGAAGATGGAACAGGTTCGCGGACAGATGGAGCGTCAGCGCGATCAACAGATCGCCACGCTGCGGACCATCCTGAATGCCGATCAGCAGAAGCAGCTCGACGCGAACATTGCTGCCATGAAGGAGCGGCGCGAGCAGGGTGGACATCGGAACCACGGTGACCAGTCCCGTGCTGGTGGCGACAGCCGCTAGCCGATCGACGGGCGACGAGGGACGGACGACGGCGTTTACTGCGGAGTCCGCAGTTCTCCCTCGTCCGTCGTCCGTCCCCGGCAGTCCGCGCCCGTGGTCCTCAGCGCTGCGACACGATCAACGAATACGCGCCGGTGACGGACCCGGACAATGTGTTGGCCCAGACGCGATATGTGCCGGCGGGGACCTGGCGCTCGATCCGTGCGTTCCGACCTCCGCCGGAATTGTCATCCTCCGCGAGGAGGGCACCGCCGGCGTCGAACAGTCCCAGGTAGGAATCGACGTCACCGCTCGTCATGTCGACCTGGATCGTTCCGGCTGCCGGCAACGCGATCTCGTAGATATCGACGTACGAGTCATCGAGTGTGTACTCGCAGTCACCTAACGCGAGCGTGCCGTCGGCCCGCTCGCCGAGCGGCAGCGTCCTGACGAATGGGCAGACCTCGGCCGCGTACGCGACGCGCACCTGTGCGCTGCCGGTCCGCCCTTCGCTCGACGCCACGACGGTGAGCGGCCCGCCCGGGGCGCGCCCGCGTAGGACCCCGGCAGCCGATACATCGACGACGCTCCGGTCGGGCGTCGTCCACGTCACGGTCCGGCCGCGAATCCGACGGCCATTCGCCGACTGGAGCTGCACGACGAGTTGGCGTGCGAAACCGACATAGACGACCGGCGCAGCGGGGAACACGGTCACGGTGGCCACGGCCGGCCCGCTCACCGTCACCGGGACGGTCGTGCTGATCGTCGTATCATCGGTCATCCGCACGATGATGCTCGCCGTCCCGTTGGTGACGCCGGTGACGTCCCCTGCGGCATTGACGGTGGCGATCTCGCTATTCGACGAGAACCAGGTGACGGTTCGTGCTTTCGGGTTCCGCAGCCTTGCCGTGAGCGTCGCCGTCTGCCCATCCTCGATCGTCAGCTTCGCCGGTTCGACGAACACCGCGGGCGGCAACGGTCTCGTCGAGTCGCAAGCCTCGAGGCCCAAGCCTATCGCCAGGGCGAGCAGCTCGAATCGGTGCATGCTTACAGAGCTACAGCGCGGATCATGCAAGCGCGAGAGTTCTGTGACGAAAACGGTCGCGCGCAAGCCGCGTGCTGCCTTGACGCGCGGAACGCGACACCTCACCTTGCGATCATGTCGCAGAGACTCGCGCCCGTCTTCCTGAATACCAACGATTCCGACGCCACCCCGCGCACGGGGTGGGGGCGGAGGCGCATGCGGGCGTAGTACACGCTTCGAGCAGCGACAACCGAACCTCATGGCCCGTGGATATCCACGGGCCTTTTTTTCGTTCCGATTCACCCAGCGTTCATGCACCGCTCGGCCATAGCAGCCCTCAGGGGCCAGAACCAGCTCGAGGCGACCGTCGCCGGGTTCGTTGTCACGGTCCGTGTCCTCAAACGGATGATTTTCGTCGTCGTGCAGGACCGGAGCGGGCGCGTTCAGGTGACGATCGAGCGCTCGCAGCCACCCGCCAGCGCGAGCGACCTCGAAACGACCGCGCTCGGCCTAACGAGTGGATCGGCTGTCCGGGTGAGCGGGACGGTCGTGACCAACGCAGCGGTGAAGACCGGCGGCGTCGAGCTCGTCGCGCGGTCGCTGGAAGTTGTCGGCGCCGCGGAACCGGGGCTACCGATTGACGAACATTCGGCGTCCGACCTCCAGCTCGACTGGCGGTTCCTCGCCCTCCGCCGGCCGGAAAACCTGCTCGTCTTCGACGTGCAGGCGACGGTCGAGCGTGCGATGCGCGACTACTGGACGACCCACGAGTTTCTGGAATTGCACTCGCCGAAGCTCATGCACAGCGCCAGCGAGTCGGGAGCGGACACGTTCTCGACCCGGTACTTCGATCTCGGGAGCGCGTATCTCGCGCAATCGCCGCAGTTCTACAAGCAGATGGCGATCGCGGCGGGCTTCGAACGGGTGTTCGAGATCGGGCCCGTGTTCCGCGCCGAACCCTCGCTCACACCGCGCCACGCCGCGGAGTTCACGAGTGTGGACGTCGAGATGGCGTGGGTGGAGTCACACGAGGACGTGATGCGGATGGAAGAAGAGTGGCTGCATTCCATCCTCTCCGAAGTGCGCCGTCAACATGGCGAAGCAATCGAGCGAACGTTCGGTGTCCCTGTGATCGTGCCACCGTCGAGCTTCCCGCGTCTGTCGATGCGTGACGCGCACGTCCTGTTGCGCGAGCTCGGTCACGAGATCGCGCCGACGACGAAGGCGGGTGACATCGATCCCGCCGGCGAGCGAGTGCTCGCGCAGTGGGCGCTCGACACGCACGGCAGTGAGTTTCTCTTCCTGACGGAGTATCCGACATCGCTTCGGCCGTTCTATCACATGCGGGCCGAGCATGATGCGTCACTGACGAAGAGCTTCGACCTGATGTGGAAGGGCGTGGAGATCACGACCGGCGCGCAGCGCGAGCATCGACACGCCGTCCTGTCTCGTCAGGCGGAGGAGGCGGGCTTACGCACGTCAGTTGCGTACTACCTCGATTTCTTCCGCTACGGCTGTCCGCCGCACGGCGGGTTCGGCCTCGGCCTCGCTCGACTCGTCATGCTGATGCTGGGGTTGCCGAGTATTCGCGAGGCGACGTTCCTGCATCGCGGGCCGACGCGCCTGACGCCCTGACCGTCGTCAGCTCTGCTTGGTGGCGTCCAGGTGACAGAGCGGCTCCCACGTCTCACCGTCGCTCGTGATCTCCCAATCGATGGTCATGGTCTGCCCGTCATGGCCGAAGGCCCAGGTGGCACGCTCCCAATCACCGGTGAACGACCAGACGCCCTCGCGCTGCGTCACCCGATACGTTCGCGCGAAGCCCAGGTTGTCAACGTTGTACGAGGAATACTGTTCGGTCGTTGCGTCGTACCGAATGATGTTGAGGCCGATGTGGTGGTCGCTACCAACCCGATGGTCCCAGTGGCCGAGGAGGAAGAAGCGTCCCGGCAGCCACGTGTAGCTCTCCTCGCCGGTGACTGGTGTGGTCGGAGCGTTAGGCGCTGCACCTGACTCGTGACCGGCGACCTTCCACGTACCGATGAATGGCTCGAGGCGTCGATGCGCCTCGGTGATCACCGGCGCGGGCTCGGGGTTGGTGTGTGCCGTAGCGGGGAAGACACGGGGCGGGTGCTCACCCTGATGGTTGATCGGATCGAAGGACTCCATCGTGACACCTCACATCATCTTTGCGGCGAGTGCTATCAGCCATCGGCCATCAGCTACTGCCTAGCCTTTGGTCGCGGCCGCTGACTACCAGCTAAGGGCTATTAGCTCTTAGCGTACGACAACTTCGGGTACCACGACGTCCCGCGCCCTTCCGGCGTAAAGTCGAAGAGATTCCACAGCGGCCAGATCATGTCCACGTGCCGGAAGTCCTGGCCCGGCTCGCTCGGCGCGTAGAGCAGCTCCGTCGCGTACGAGTGATATACGCCACCATCGCGCTTCACGAACACGTTCAGCATGGGCATCTGAGCGCCGTCCGCCGTCTCGCCGTGATAGTCGTGGTTGTAGCTGTTGCGGGACGAAGACACGAGGCGAAGGTTGCGCCAGCCGCGGTCCTTCGCGACCTGCCTAACGCGCTCGATGGGTGACTTCGCCACCACCGCGAAGCTGACCCGGTCGCGGACGTGCGGAGCGCCACCGTCCAGGCCGTCGAGGATCGATGTACACATGTTGCACGGCGTCGCCATCTCGGGGCCGTACATGTAACTGTAGACGAGCAGCGTCTGCTGGCCAGGCGCGAACAATCCGGACAGCCGAACTGGTTGGACGCGCTCCGCGCCCGACGGATCGACCACGATCTCATCGAACTCGTAGTCCTCGGGCACCACGCCGCCCGCCGGCATCCCGCGCCGAAGCGCGGCGACCTCCTCGATGTTTCGGCGCAACTCCACCTCCGCCGTGAGCAGCGCCTCGCGCGCGTCACGGTACGCTGGGGTCTCGTTCGGGAACCTCACCGAGGATTTCGAGGGCATGAGAACGCTCCCGTTAGGCGTCGACCCGCCGTGGTGATTCAGCCGCCAAATTCGCGGTACCAGGCGCTGAACGCTCGCTCGAAGAACACCTTGTTGAACAGCGTCCATTCGCCGAGGGACGCCGGCAGCGTGAACGCGGCGCCGGCATCGGCAGCGGAGGTGCCGGCGTCGTGTGCCTTGCGCGCCGCCCGTTCCACTTCGCCGAGCATCGCGACATACCGGTTGAACTCCGGCTCACTCGCCAGCGCGCCATGGCCTGGAACGTAGACCGATTTCTTGTCCCGACGCAGCGCGTTGACTGAAGCGGAGAGCTTCGATGGGATCGCGTCGACGTAGTTGGGGAACATGTTGTTCCACACGAGGTCGCCACAGAAAACGACGCTCGGGTCATCGACCTCGAGCGACAGGTCGCTGTCCGTATGGCCGCTCCTCGGGACGATGCGCACGCGGCGATTCCCCAGGTCGATCGTGCTCTCTCCGGAGCCTGGCACCAGGACGGTCTGCTGCAATGCCGCGGTGCGCGCGTCGTCGGCAGGCTGATTCCTTTGAAGCACGAGGTCGCGCGTACGCTCGGTCGTGCGCACCGCCGGCTTTCCGTTCGCACCGTCCGGCGAGAGGTAGCCGGCCACGCCGTTCGCGTGGTCGGCGTGATAGTGCGTGACGACGACGTGCGTTGGCCAGCGGCCCGTGAGCTCACGGGCTTTCGCGCCGAGCCAGGCAGCGCCTGCCGGCTGGTTGAATCCCTCGATCGCGACGACACCCGAGCGGCCAGCGATGATGCCGCCGTTCGAGAGTGTCGTGCGATCGCCGCCTAACGGCGTCGAGATCAGGGCCCAGATGCCGTCAGCGACCTGTTCGAGCGACCCGAACGGCTCGCTGGCGACGACCGCACCAAGTGGCGTTCGAGCCCACGCGGCACGCAGCGCCTCAGGCGCGACCGCGGCGGCGAGAGCAAGGTGAGCGGCACACGTGCCGGAGCGGACGACGAAGTCGCGACGGGATATGGTTGACATGGCTGTCGAGGCTGGACGTTGAAGCTAGAATACCGTGAAGGGTGTACGAGAACCAGCAGCGTCCGAGCTAGAGGAATTCGTCATGAGCACCGTCACGGGAATTCATCACGTTACCTGCATCGCCGGCGATCCGCAGGAGAACGTCGACTTCTACACCGGCTCGCTTGGCATGCGGCTCGTGAAGAAGTCAGTGAACCAAGACGTGCCGGACACCTACCACCTGTTCTATGCGGATGGTGAGGCGCACCCCGGCGCCGATCTAACGTTTTTCCCGTGGCCAAAGCTGCCACCGGTGCAAAAGGGGGTTGGGCTCGCGGTCGAGGTCTCGCTGGCGATTCCGAAGGGCTCGCTGGAGTACTGGGAGGATCGACTTGCGTCAGTGGGTGCGAACATCGGCGGTCGGGAGGTTCGCCACGGTGAACACGCGGTCCGCCTGACGGATCCGCACGGGCTCGAGCTCGCGCTGGTGGAGACCGCGGACGAGCGCGAGTTCGCGGCGTGGTCGCAGAGCCCGGTGCCGGCATCGCATCAGATTCGCGGACTCCACGCGGTGCGGCTCTGGGAACGCGACATCACGGAGACGGCGAGCTTTCTCATCGAGACGCTGGGCTTCGCGATGGTGGGTGAGGAGAACGGCTGGCGTCGCTACGCCATCAACGGCGGCGGGTCGGGACGCCACCTCGACATCCGCGCCGTGCCTAACGAGCAGCGCGGCTCGTGGGGGACGGGCGGGATTCATCATGTCGCGTGGCGCGTGCCCGACGACGCCGCGGAGCTCGCGGTGCGGGAACGCATCTCGGCCGCACGGCGCCGGCCCACAGAAGTCATCGACCGGTTCTGGTTCAAGTCCGTCTACTTCCTCGAGCCCGGCGGGGTCCTGTTCGAGATCGCTACCGACGGACCCGGATTCACGGTCGACGAGGACCTCGCGACGCTCGGCGAGCACCTGGTGCTGCCGCCGTGGCTCGAGCAGCATCGGCGGGAGATCGAAGACGCGTTGCCGCCGTTGGCGGTTCGCGTCTAGCGGGCTGCTGCCTGCTTGCTGGGCTGACGGTCGGCATCGTGGCCTGGTCGGCGGGGCATCGGGGTTCGTCGGCGGCGCCGGCTGCGAGCGCGCCGCACCGACGAGGCTGCGCCCCGCGCTCCTGGCGCGATGATCCAAACGTGCCCCGAGCCACGATGATCTCAAACAAGCACTGGCGTGACCACGCGACCCGTGTCCGAGTTGTCTGATGGGCCAGGCGAGACCGATCATCCGAGATGCCACGAAAGAAACCCAAGCCAGCTGCGTCCAGGAACACGGCGAAGACCAGTCCCCCGTCGGTCGTGTTCGAGCCCCGCCACCCGACACTGACCGCGACCGCGTGCTTCGTCCTCTGGATCGCGCTCATGTCGCTCCCGATGCTCGGCGGTGCGTTCCTCGCCACCGAGTACAACGACCAGTACTCATCCGGCTACGCGTACCGCGCGTGGGCAGCCGAATGGTGGAAGCGGCTCGGGCACGTGCCGCTGTGGAATCCGGAGATCTTCGGCGGCATGCCGTTCGTCGCCGGCATGAGCGGTGACCTGCTGTATCCGACCGCTTGGCTCCGACTCGTCCTGCCTACCCACGTCGCGATGAACCTCGGGTTCGTCATCCATTACGTGCTCGCCGGACTCTTCACCTACTGGTTCCTGAGACGCTGGCGAGTGTCGTGGACCGGCGCGGTCGTCGGGGGACTCGCATACCAGCTGGCCGGTGTGATCGGGTCGTACGTGAGCCCGGGCCATGACGGCAAGCTGTTCGTGACCACCATGCTTCCGCTTACACTCACTGGCCTCACGATCGGCATTCGCGACCGGCGCCTCGAGGGGTACGCGATCGTCGCGTTGGCGGTAGGACTGATGATGCTGAGCCCTCATCCACAGATGGCGCAGTACGCCCTGCTCGCAGCGGGAATCTTCGCACTGTATCTGGCGTTAGGTGATGGGTCGGTCACGACGCCAAAAACGCGCGTGTCATCGCTCGCGCTTGCCGCGGCGGCGGTGGTCGTAGGCGTCGGCGTCAGCGCGATCCAGTACGTGCCGTTCTACGCGTATATCCCATACTCGCCCCGCGACAGCTCGGTGCTTCATAACTTCGAGTGGTCTGCCGCGTACGCGATCCCGTGGGCACACGTGCCGGAGCTCGTCATCTCCCGATTCACCGGCGAGACGTTCAACGGCACCTACTGGGGGCCTAACGGGCTCAAGCTCCACTCGGAGTACCTCGGGCTGCTCATCGTCGCCCTTGCCATCGTGGGTGCAGCGGACAAGCAGCGCCGGCGGATGATCCTCTGGCTCGTCGGCATCGGGCTCCTGTTCCTCCTCGTCGCGCTCGGCGCGTCGACGCCGTTCTTCCGCCTGTGGTGGGAAGTCGTTCCGTTCTCGAAGTCCATGCGTGCGCCCGGCATGGCGCTCTTCATCGTCGCGTTCGTGACGGCCGTGCTGGCGGCGTTCGGAGCGGATCGCGTGGCGAGTGGCACGGCGCCGCGATTCGCGCGCGTCGCGCTTATCGTCGGGGCGCTCGTCGCGCTGCTCGGGCTCACCGGAGCGCTCGGTGCAACGGCCGAATCGTTAGGTCGAGGGGTCGAGGGGAAGCTCGGGCTGCCACAGCGTGGGGCGATGGCGGCGGCCGCGGCTGGCACGATCCAATGGAGTGCCCTCGTCGCCGGACTGATGCTGGCGAGCGCCGGCGTGATCGCGTTCGCGCGCGCGCGAGGTCTTGCCGCGCCGCGCGTTTTCGCGGGCTTGCTGATCGCGTTGGTTGGCACCGATCTCTGGCTCAACGACCGCGCGTTCTGGAACTACAGCAATGCGCCCGAGGAGCTCTTCGCCGGCGACGCCATCAAGACGCGGCTGCGCTCAGCTCCGCGGCCGTTTCGCGTGTGGGATGTGGACGTCTACCCCGGCGCGGCACTCATGGCCGACGACATTGCTCAGCTCTACGGTCATCACGGCAACGAGCCGCATGCGTTCGACGTCGTGAACGCACGCGAGGGGGAAAGTCTATCGTTCGCGCGGGCCGGCGATCCGCAGATCCTCGATCTCTTCGCCGTCAACTATCTGATCGTTCCGGCGGCATCGGCGCCCGACACACTCCCGGGCTTTCACCGAACCGTAACGAACGGTGCGACGTCGGCCGGCGCGCCGGCTACGTTGTTCGAGCGTGAGCAGCCGATCCCCTACGCGCGCTTCATTCCCGCCGCGGCGGTGCCGGCATCCGCGTCGCAAATTGCGAGCACGGTGGTCGACCCGCAGTTCGCCATCGACCGCGTCGTGCTGGTCGATTCGGCACCCGGCGTTAGGCGCGGCGCGATTCCGAATCCATTGCCCCCCGCATCGAAGCTGGCCGTCACCGTTGGCGACTGGAAGCCAGGCTCCATGCGAATCCAGTTAGGCGCCGGCGCGCCGTCGGCCGGTTATCTCCTCGTGAGCGAGAACTGGGACGCGGAGTGGGCCGCGACGGTGGACGGAAAACAAACTCCGGTTCTGCGCGGCGATGGCACCCTCATTACCGTGCCAGTTCCGGTCGGCGCCCGCGAGGTCGCGCTCGGCTACGAGGGCAGGGCGTATGCCCGCGGGCGTGCGGTGACCCTCGCCGCACTCTGCGTCGTCGCGTGCGGTCTCGTGCTCCCGCCGGCATTTCGGCGTCGGCGCACAACGCATGCGACCTCATCTTGAATTCCGATCGCCGGTGGAATCAGTTAACTCGTTGCTTACGTTGTCTGCCCCTTCTCCGGAGCCCAGATGCTGAATCGTTTCTGGCTGCGCCGCGTCGTGTGGGTGCTGGCACTCGGTGTTAGGCCGCTCACGAGTCAGACACCAACGCGGATTGCTGACACGTCCGCCGTGATCGCGATCAAGGCCGGCCGCCTCATCGACGGCCGAGGCGGCGCGCCGGTGCCGAATGCGGTGATCCTCGTGCGCGGGGAACGGATTCAGGCCGTCGGAGCGAACCTCGCTGTGCCTGCGGGAGCTCGTGTGATCGATCTCTCGAGCGCCACCGTGCTCCCCGGGCTGATCGACTGCCACACGCATATCACCGGCGCGCCCGGTGAGAGTGGCGATCAATTCCGCCGCAGCTTCGTCGACGCGGCGATCATGGCGCCGACGTACGCGAAAGCGACACTCGACGCGGGCTTCACCACCATCCGCGACCTCGGGGCGTCCGGCTTCGTCGACGTCGCGCTGCGCAACGCGATCAACCGTGGCGACATTCCCGGTCCGCGCATCCAGGCGGCGACGATGCCGATCAGCGCCACGGGCGGACACGGCGACGTCAACGGGCTCTCACCGTACGTCCATTTCGATGACATGTCGGGCGTCGCCGATGGCGTCGACGCCATTCGGCGGAAGATCCGCTGGGAAGTGAAGTACGGTGCCGACATCATCAAGGTCATGGCGACCGCGGGCGCTATGTCCGAGGAAGAGTCGGTCGACGCGGCGCTCTACACGCAGGACGAGCTGAACGCCGTCGTCGACGAGGCACGGATGTGGGGACGGAAAGTCGCCGCCCACGCGCATGGCACCGAAGGGATCAAGCGCGCCGTACGTGCCGGCGTGGCGTCGGTCGACCACGGCACGTTCCTCGACGAGGAGGGCGCTCGCATGATGGTGGAGCGCGGCACGTACCTCGTGAAGGACTCGTACGAGGATCGCTGGTTCCTGGAGCGAGCGCCGGGGTGGGGCTACCCCAAGGTCATCGTCGACAAGCTCGCGAAGATCGTGCAAGGACACGAAGCGGCGTTCAAGCTGGCGAGAAAGGCCGGGGTGAAAATCGCCTTCGGCACCGACGCCGGCATGCTCCCACACGGCGAGAATGCGAAGCAGTTCCGCGACTACATCGCCTGGGGCATGCCGCCGATGGAAGCGATTCTCACCGCCACGCGGAACGCCGCCGACCTCCTCGGCTGGGGCGACCGCATCGGTGCGGTGGCGCCGGGGTACTTCGCCGACATCATCGCCGTCCCGGGCGATCCGCTCGCCGCCCCGACGCTACTCGAGCAGGTGAGCTTCGTGATGAAAGGCGGGGTCGTGTACAAGCGACAGACGGGAGGAGTGGACCGTTGACCGACGCCGCCTAACGCGGCGCCGGGTCGAGGCGGGCGCGGGCTCCATATCCGCGCTCGCCGACCACCTGTAGCCGGTCCACCCACATCTCCTCGAGCACGCGCAGATCGTCCGTGGGATCGTAGTCGGGCTGCCGCTCGGGCGCTTTGAGTGTGTCGAGCACCTCGAAGACGAACGCGTCGGGGCCGTGCGTCGCCCAATCGCGCTGCAGCGCGGCGTTCGGATGGCTGCCGAACCGCAGCGCCACGCGCTCACGATTGAGAATCGCCGGCAGGTCGACGGATCGGCCGACGAGTGAGCGATCATCCCGCGTGTTGTGGATGCGATACACGCCCATGGGGCGCGGCGTTTCCTTGTAGGCTCGAATGAGTGACTTCCGGTCCATGAGCGCAGCCTGAGCTCGAGAATGGCGATATTATATCCGGGTAAAATATAACAGTCAATAGTACCCGGCTATAAATCGCTGATTTTCAAGGTGTAAACGCCTTGGTCTCAGGCTTTGAACGGCTCTGACCCGGTGACTCCTTCAACCCCCACCGAGCGCTCATGTGCAAAGGCGATGATGGGTGACGTCTCCACGGGTGACGATACCAGGAGCCCCAAGATGTTCGCCCTCTACGTGCGCTCGAGCGTCGCCTTGCTCGGCCTCACCGCTACGCCACTGCTGTCGCAGACCATCGTATCCGGCGTCGTGCGCGCCGAGCGCGGCAGACCCCTCGCCGGTGCGGCCGTGCAGATCAAAGGCACGCACGCCGGTGCCACGACGAACGAAGCAGGTCAGTATCGGCTCGTCGTTCCCAATGATGGATTCGCGACGGTCGACTCTCTGTCCGTCATTGCGCGGGCGATCGGCTACGAGCCGATGAGTCAGCGGGTTGCAGCTCGCCCCGGTTCGTTCACGGTGGATTTCGGGCTCAAGGCCACGACCCTGAGGCTCGAAGCAGTCGTCGTGACCGGCGCGGTGGGAGCAAGCGACGCCGTGTCGTCGCGAGGCGGCAAGGATGGAGCGCCGCCGACGGTCGCGCGACGCAAGTCGAGTGCTGCGGAGTTACGCGACGCACCGCGACCGATGGCGCCAGCCTTGGCGAAGTCTCGTGCCGACGGGAGTCGAGTGGCCGGTCGCGCGTCGGCGGGAAGTGGCGAGCGTCAGGACCCGAGCCCGGGTATTCTGACGGCGGCGGTTTGGAACGACGCCGATCATTGGCAGCAGTACTCGCGCTTTCTCGACCGTTCTCGCGAGAATGCATGGAACCCTTGGGGACTCGAAGTAGGCCAGCCGCGAGTCCAGCGTATACGCGCCGAAGTGCGACCGCGCTCGACGCGGCGAGCGCTGGACCTGGGGTTCCTGGTCGACGCGACCGGCTCGATGGGTGACGAGATGACGTTCCTCCAGAGTGAGCTCAAGGACATCGTGCGGCGCGTGCGCAGCGTCGAGCCTGATCTCGACATTCGGATGTCGGTCGTGTTCTACCGCGATCGCGGTGATGCCTTCATCACCAAGTCGCTGCCGTTCACACGCAGCGCGGACGACGCCGTGTCGTTCATCTCGAGCACGACGGCGGATGGCGGCGGCGATTTCCCCGAAGACATGAACTCAGGGCTCGAGGCGATGATGCGGCAGCACTGGTCGCGTGACGCAGTGCCGCAGATGCTTTTTCTGCTCGCCGACGCTCCGCCGCAGCAGTACGCGGGGCAGGACTACACATACCACGAGGCGATTCAGGACGCGGCTGCGAACGGCATCGCGATCTACCCCGTGGCCGCGAGCGGCGTCGACAAACCGACTGAGTTTCTCTTCCGGGCGATGGCCGTGATGACGGGAGGGAAGTACGTGTTCCTGACCGATGACTCCGGCGTGGGCAATTCGCACGAAGAACCGGACATCACGGGATACAAGGTCGAGAAGCTCAACGACCTCATGGTGCGTGAGATCCGCTCATACGTTGCCGCGCACACGACACCGCGGAGCGTCGCCGAAGATCGTTAGGGCTGGTCTGGTCCTTCGGCGCGTGCCACACCTCGCGCGCGGGGCGGTGCCCAGTCATCTTGGGTAGCCCATTTTCGAGGTGGCTATGGCTCGCAGCGTCGTTCTCGTATCCCTGGTCCTCGCGTCCGCGCTCGGCGCGGTCGCCGAGCCGGTCGCGGCCCAGGATTCTGCTCGCACCGTTGCCGCAGCCCAGCAAGGTCGCAACCGCGACCTCCCGCTGGATGCCGCGCGGAACATCACGATCGACACCGACGAGGGCTCATGGCTCTCCGTTGACGTCTCGCCCGACGGGAAGACGATCGTCTTCGACCTGCTCGGCGACCTGTACACCATCCCGGTCGGCGGGGGCGAAGCGACGCCACTCACGAGCGGCATGCAGTTCGATGCCCAGCCGCGGTTCAGCCCGGACGGCAAGACCGTCGTCTTCACCTCCGACAAGGACGGCGGCGACAACGTCTGGACCATCGAGGTCGCTACCAAGACGCTCAAGCAGATCACGAAGGGCAAAGGCAATCGCTATCGGTCGCCCGAGTGGACGCCCGACGGCGACTACATCGTCGTCTCCAAGTCGACGACGCCCATCGGCCCGTCGAAGCTCTGGATGATTCACAAGAATGCGGGCGGCGGAACCCAGCTCATTCGCGATCCGCAGCCCATGCTCGCCGGCGCCAATCCGGTGAGTACCGTGGGCGCGGCATTCGGCAAGGACGACCGCTACATCTGGTTCGCGCAGCGGTTCGGTGCGTGGGAGTACAACGCCGGCTTGCCACAGTACCAGATCATGACGTTCGACCGGCAAACGGGTCGCCGGGAAGCGCGCGCAAACCTGTACGGCTCGGCATTCCGTCCCGCGGTGTCGCCCGACGGGAAGTACCTCGTCTACGGGTCTCGCTATGAGACGCAAACCGGGCTTCGCATTCGCGACCTCGAGACAAGTGAGGAGCGGTGGCTGGCGTACCCGGTGCAGCACGACGAACAGGAGTCGGTTGCGCCGCTCGATGTGCTGCCGGGCTACTCGTTCACACCGGACTCGAAGGCCATTGTCGTTTCTTACGGTGGCAAGATCTGGCGCGTTCCGGTGACGTGCGCATCGGCACAGGCCCCGGGGGCTGCCGCGCAAGGCGGGCGACCTGATCCCTCCTGCGCCGCGACGAACATTCCGTTCCATGTGAAGACGCAGATCGGCATCGGGCCGAAGCTGGCGTTCAACTACAAGGTCGACGACGCACCGGAGTTCACCGTTAGGCAGATCCGTGACGCGGTCGCGTCGCCGGACGAGAAAAAGCTCGCGTTCGTCGCGATGGACAAGCTGTACGTGATGGACTATCCGAGCGGGACGCCGCGAAAGATCAGCGACCTGCCCGGGAACGACGCGCAGCCGGCCTGGTCGCCGGATGGCCAATGGATCGCGTTCGTGGAGTGGTCGCGCGACGGCGGCAGCCTGTATAAGGTTGCGGCCGCGGGTGGAAAGCCGATCCAGCTCACCACGGGCAATGCCCTCTACGTGCAGCCCGCGTGGTCGCCGGACGGCAAGCGCGTCGTCGCGATGCGCAGCCCAGCACAGACGGTTCGCGAGTCCGGCGGCTTCTCGGGGCCGGCGGAGCTCGTGTGGGTTCCGGCCGCCGGGGGCAAGACGACGTTCATCACCAGCGCGTTAGGCAGGAGCGGGCCGCACTTCACGAAGGACACGACCCGCATCTTCATGTACAGCCAGGGCGAGGGCCTCGTTTCAATCCGATGGGATGGCAGCGACCCGCGCACGCTTCTCAAGGTGACCGGCGCGCGGTTCCCGGAGCCGGCACCAGGCGGGCCGGCCGGAGCACCGGCGGCAGTCGTGAGGATGGCGCCCGTCGGTGAACAGGCGCTCGCGCAGATTTCGAACGACCTGTACGTCGTGCCCGTGCCGTTCAGCGGCGAGGCGCCGACCATCTCGCTCGCGGATCCCACGTCATCGGAGTTTCCGGCTCGGAGGCTCACCGACGTCGGTGCGCAGTTCCCGTCGTGGAGCGCGGATGCCAAACGGATCCACTACTCGATTGGCAATTCGCACTTCGTGTATGATCTCGACCGCGCGCAGCAGTACGACGATTCCGTCGCCGCTGCTCGCCGAGCTCGTGGCGACACGGCCGGTGCGCCGGCGCGGACGGATACCGCACAGCGTACCGCCGGTCCGGCTGCCAACCCGCGCGGTTATCAGCCGACCGAGACGCGCATCACGCTCAAGACGAAGCGCGACACGCCGGAGGGCGTCGCGGTCTTCCGGAACGCACGCATCGTCACCATGAAGGGCGACGAGGTGATCGAGCGTGGCGACATTGTGACGCGGAACAATCGCATTGTCGCCGTCGGCCCGGCCGGCTCCGTGCAAGTGCCCGCTGGCGCGCGCGAGTTCGACGCCACCGGAAAGACGATCGTGCCCGGCTTCGTCGACACGCACGCGCATCTGCGGCTGAACCAGGGCGTGCACCAGCAGCCGTGGTCGTATCTCGCCAACCTTGCGTACGGCGTGACGACGACACGCGACCCGCAGACCGGCACCACGGACGTACTCACCTACGAGGACGCCGTGACCGCCGGGTCGGCCGTTGGTCCCCGGATCTACTCGACGGGGCCGGGACTCTTCGGAACCGGGTACATCCCGCAGCTGGGCGAGGACATCAAGGACCTCGACCACGCGCGCCGCATCATGCGCCGGTACAGCCAGTACTACGACACGAAGACCCTCAAGATGTACATGGCCGGCAACCGCCAGCAGCGGCAGTGGATCATCATGGCGGCGAAAGAGCAGAACATCATGCCGACCACCGAGGGTGCGCTCGACTACCGGTACGACCTAACGATGCTCATGGATGGGTACCCCGGTCAGGAGCACGCGCTGCCGATCTATCCGCTGTACAAGGACGCGGTGAAGCTGTTCGCCGAGAGCGGCATCACGTACACGCCGACGCTCATCGTCGCGTACGGTGGTCCCTGGGGCGAGAATTACTTCTACACGACGGAGAACGTCTACAACGACGCGAAGCTGCGACGCTTCACTCCGTACGAGGTACTCGCGGCGTCGGCGCGACGCCGCGTGCGCTCGAGCTTCCCGGGCGGTGGGAACTCCGGCGGCTGGTTCATGAAGGAGGAATATCCCTTCATGGACGAAGCGAAGATCGCGAACGAGATCGTGAAGGCCGGCGGCCGCATCGGTGTCGGGAGCCACGGTCAGCTGCAGGGACTCGGCTATCACTGGGAGCTGTGGATGGTGCAGAGCGGTGGCATGTCGAACCACGACGCGCTGCGGTGCGCCACGATTTTCGGTGCCGAGGCGATTGGTCTCGGTTCGGATCTCGGCTCGCTGGAGGCGGGGAAGCTCGCCGACATGGTCGTGCTGGACGCGAATCCGCTGGAGAACATCCGGAATTCGAACACGATTCGCTATGTGATGAAGAACGGCCGGCTCTACGACGGCAACACGTTGGATGAGGTGTGGCCGCGCCAGAAAAAGATGGACGCGGTGCCGGGGATTCCGGACAGTCCGCAGGCGCCTGCCGGGATTTTGCAGGGTGGTGAACCGGCGGGAACGAAGGGAAAAAACTGAGAAGAGCCGAAGCGGTCATGTTGGTCTAATAACCGCCGGGGTAGGCTCCGACAGCCTACCCCGGCTTCCTCTTTCCGCGGAGCATGTGTGAAGTCTTTTCGGTCAGTGCTTTCATGGTTGGCCATCGCGCTGGGCGCTTGCTCGTCAGCGTCACGATCAACGGAGGCTGCCGCGCCGAGCGTCGCGACCGCGGCGCCTGCAATACCTAACGAGTTGCCGCTCAAGTACGTCGGTCCGCCGACGCGGCCGGCCATCGCCGCGGCGGACATGATGACCCGGCTCTACGTCCTCGCCGACGACTCGATGATGGGGCGCAGCGCCGAGACCGAGTACAACGCGAAGGGAGCGCTCTACATCGAGCGCGAGGTCAGGCGGTTGGGGCTCGAGCCCGCGGGCGAGAACGGGACCTATTTCCAGTTCCCGCTCGAACAGCGCGAGATGGACCCGGCAACGAGCGTCACCGTGGGCGACCGGCCGCTCACGATCTGGAAGGATTTCGCCCCGCGGGATCAGGGCGACGGTGCTCGCACGTTCGACGGCGCACCGGTCGTGTATGTCGGCTCGTTAGGCGACCCGCAGCGGCTCCTGCCGCCGTCGGCGGTCGCCGGGAAGATCGCGCTCGTCACAGTCGCGAAAGACGCTCAGGGGCGGGGCAACTTCAACGTGAATCGGGCGCAGCTCACGGCGCACTTCTCCGAAGCGGCCGCCATCGCGATCGCGAGCCTGGACTACCTGCCGCCAGGCTACATGCAACAGTTCTACTCGGTGCAGGTCGCGCCCAAGGGATCGTCCGATTCGCGGCCGAGGCCGAACTATTTCTATGTCTCCACGGCGGTCGCGCGGGCGATGCTCGGTCGAGACGCGGAGTCGGCGCAGCCGGGTACTGTGGGCGGCGTAGTACACGGACAGGTCCGATACGTCGTGAAGGAAGCTCCGGCACGAAACGTCGTCGCGATCATCCGCGGGTCGGACCCGGCGCTGCGTGGGGAATACGTCGCCATCGGCGCGCATAACGACCACGTTGGTTACAACAACGAGCCCGCCGACCACGACTCGGTGAAGGCCTTTCAGATGGTCGCGCGTCCCCAGGGCGCGGACAACGAAGAGACGCCCGTCAGCGACGCCGACTGGACGCGCATCCGCCACATCGCCGACAGCCTGCGCGCGCGGCATCCGGCGCGTCGCGATTCGATCTACAACGGGGCTGACGATGACGGCTCGGGGACGACGACGGTGCTGGAGATCGCGGAGGCGTTCGCGAACGCCAAGGTCAAGCCCCGGCGCTCGCTGCTGTTTGTCTGGCACACGGGAGAGGAGCTCGGGCTGCTCGGCTCCTCGTACTTCACGGATCATCCGACGGTTCCGCGCGACTCGATCGTCGCCCAGCTCAACATCGACATGGTTGGCCGCGGCGGAGCGAACGACATCACGGGCGTAACGAAGGCCGGCGCGCTCATTCACGGTGGCCCCGGCTACGTGCAACTGATCGGATCGCGACGGCTATCGACGGAGCTTGGCGATCTCGCCGAGAAGGTGAACACGGAGCAGCGAATCGGTCTCGCGTTCGATTACTCGCTCGACGCGAACGGGCATCCGCAGAACATCTATTGCCGCAGCGATCACTACATGTACGCGCGGTACGGGATCCCGATCATCTTCTTCACCACCGGCGGTCACGCCGACTACCATCAGCTGACCGACGAGCCGCAGTACATCGACTACAACCGTATGGAGCGCGTGGGGAAGCTGGTGTACGGGATTGCGGAGCGGGTCGGGAACCTGGACCACCGCGTCGTGGTCGATAAGCCGAAGCCGAATCCGCGAGGTGGGTGTCAGCAGTAAAACTGCCGGGGACGGGGGACGGACGACGGGCGGCGGCTAGAAGCGAGAACCCTCGGGATGGTCATCTCACTGAGAGGCTTCCCGAGGGTTTCCGTTCTTTCA
>Ga0207675_100000921_pt1 | contig 29319 bp, 34 predicted proteins | sample KBSSwiS42_FD_184305 | JGI IMG/M metagenome (GOLD analysis project Ga0207675, IMG submission 184305) | Switchgrass rhizosphere microbial communities from Kellogg Biological Station, Michigan, USA - KBS Switchgrass S4-2 (SPAdes) (version 2) | ecosystem: Host-associated > Plants > Roots >...
GCCCGCGCGAGGGCGCGTTCGGTAGGCGGTTCCCCGGACGCCAGGTCGCCTGACGGCGACACCGACGATTGCTAATGAGTCCTCGCCCAGCCTGACGTACGCAGGCTGGCGTTGAAGCATGCAGCCCCACAACGCTAGGGCGACGGCCAGTCTGGTGGTGTCACCAAGTGTTAAAACGTTCTTCGACAGTTCGGTGTCACCACTTATTGAAAACGTTCTACACCGGTGTGGGTGGCTGGGCCGACCGCCAGTTGCCCGACGGCACTGTCATCTGGACGGCCCCCTCGGGACAGGTGTACACCACCAAACCCGGTGGCGCCCTGTTCTTCCCCGCACTGGCCACACCCACCGGCCAGCTGGTTCTGCCCGAATCGTCTGGTCCCGCGCAGGCCAACCGTGGGTTGATGATGCCGACCCGGCAACGCACCCAGGCCCAAGAACGCGCATACCGCATCGCCCTGGAACGACAACACAGCGCCGCCCGCATCACCCGAAAACGACTCCTCCTCGCCGAACGCATCGCCAGAGACGACCAACCACCACCGTTCTGATGCTGTCGCTCAGGCGTTGCCGAATCCGGTGTGGCTGCGGATCAGGGGCAATGTCGCCATGGTGGCGAAACCGGGCGCGGCGTCGCACACCGCAGGTACCGCGTTGAGCACCTGCATCGCGGTCGCCACGTTCGCCGAGCGCACGTGTTCGGAGATGCTGGCAGGGCGGGTGAAGCTCGCCAGCGAGAAGAAGTGCGTGCGCATGGATGGATCGCCCTCGATCGTCAACGTCCAGCCGTCCTTCGGGCGCGGCCAGTGGTCGGGGTATTCGCCGCCGACGGTCCACAGCGTCTCGATCTCGATCAGCGGTTCGCCGACGCGGCGCCCCACCCAGTTCCACCGCTGCCCCGCCGTCGTCCCCGCCCGCAGCACATGGTCGAAGATCTGGTGGTCCTCCCGCGCGGCGACTGCTTCCACCGTCGCGGTCACCTCGTCGATGCCGGCGTTGAGGGCATCGGCGAGGAGCCATACCTGCTCGGTGAAGATCGAACTGTTGAACGCGAGGAAGTCGTTGGTCGTCGGGCTGATCTGCTCGACGGGCTGACCGAACGCCATGTTGTCGAAGGTGATGCCGGTGCTCTCGTACATCGACCAGTCCGCGCGCTCCTGCAGGGTCATCTTGTCGATGCTGCGGCTCATCCCCGACAGCGCCAGCGGCAGCACTCCCGACAGGTTGCCCGGGTTCAGACCGCTGCCGTGCACGCTGCTGCCGCCTTGTTCACACGCGGCATGCATGCGGTCCCGGTCCGCAGCGGGCAGCCGGCGCGGGTGGAACAGGAAGGCGGTCGTGGCGACGTTCTTGCCGCTGGAAAGGATCGCGCACACCTCGTCGAGGTCAGCGGTGCGCGGCGTGTAGAGCACGCAGTCGGCCTGCATCGCCAAGGCCTCTGCGGTGTCGGCGGTGGCGAGCACGCCCACCGGGTCACGGCCCACGAAGGTGCCGACGTCCTCGCCGTGCTTGGCTTCGGAATACACCTTGGCCCCAACCAGCTCTAGGTCGTTTCGGTGGTCGAGGATCGCAGTGATCATTTCGGCGCCGACCGCGCCGGTGCCCCACTGGATGACTTGGTATCGCGACTTCGGCGGCGTCACACCGAGGCACGCTACCGCTGATTCGATAACAATTCGGCCAACATCGAAATCACGATCAATTAAGGACTTCCGGCAAAATTTGAGAGTTTTCAAGATCTGCGCCCAGATCTGGTCGATGACTTACCGGAATCACGCCATTTTGAGGGGGATATCACTCTCATTAGGCGTAACGCTCTTCGCTTGACCGCCGCGCATTCTCCGCGGTGAGTTTGGAGAGTTTTCCTATCGGCTACCTTGGCTTTGAGGGTCGGGGAAATCAGCGACAGAATCGCAATTCGAAGGAAGTAATTGATCATGAATTTCAGTGATATCACTGCGCGCCGGCGCTTCGCCGGTGTCGCTGCCGGTTGCCTGCTCGGGGGCATAGCCGCAGCAACCATCGCCGCGCCGAACGCGGCAGCAGCGCCCGACTGCTCTGCGGGCGGGGTGTCCAACACCGTCAACACGACGTTGGGCGCCGCTCGCGCCTATCTGAACACGCACCCGGGTGCCAACCAGGCCGTCGGGGCGGCGTTCACCCAGCCACGCGACCAGGCCGCAGGCACACTGCGCGGCTATTTCACGGCCAACGCGCAGGAGTACTACGACCTGAAGGGCATCCTGGCGCCGATCGGTGACACCCAGCGCCAGTGCAACGTGTCGGTGCTGCCGGCGGATCTGGCTTCGGCCTACAACGAGTTCATGGCAGGCTAGTTCGACGCCTACTGCGAACCCTCCGCTGCGGCCCCGCCGTAGTGGGGGGTTTTCGTTAGCTCGGCTTAAAGACTAAGCTGCTGGCATGAGGTCGACAAGAACCGCCGCGGTTGCGGCAGCGATCGTTCTCGTCGGCTCCGCCGCCTTGACCGCGACCGCCCAGGCGGATCCCACTCCGGCGCCGGCACCGGGGCCGGGGTCCGCGCCGGGACCGGCACCGGGACCCACCAAGACGACCATCGACGCCGACGGCACGTACACGGTCGGCACGGACATCCAGCCAGGCGTCTACAGCTCGGCGGGCCCCGTCGGCGACGGCGCGTGCTACTGGAAACGTGTCAACGGGACCAACATCGTCGACAACGCGATGTCCAAGAAGGCCCAGATCGTTCAGATCGACCCGACCGACACGGCGTTCACGACAAACCAGTGCCAGCCTTGGCAGCTGACCGACGAGCCCCTTCCCCCCCAGCCGGGTCCGGGTGATCTCCTCGGCCAACTCGCCCAGCTCGCACCGATCATCGCCCGCAACCCGGGCGGCCCCCCGCCGCCGAGCAATCCCTGAAATTCAGCGGATCTTCTCGCCATACACGCGGTCGACCGTCATCGCCATCAACACCCTGCGATCGGACACCATCACCGCGCGGTAGTCGTCCCAGTCCGGGTGCTCGCCCGCGGCGCTGCGGTAGTAGTCGACGAGGGCTTCGACCGCTGGACCGTTGGGATCGGTGCCGGGCCCTGTTAGCGTCACGGCGCCTTCGGCCGTCGCCCACGCCCACCCATCGGAGCTGGTGACCTCGAGTGCGGCGCGTGGATTACGGCGCAGGTTCGTCGTCTTGGCGCGGCCCTCGGTCATCGAGACGTAGATGACGCCGGCGTCCCGGTCGTAGTAGGGGGTCACTGGCGAAAGCTGCGGTAACCCGTTGGACTTGATGGTGGCCAGCACGCCGAGCCGGCTCTCGGCGATCAGCGTGTGCGGGTCGAAAGTGGTCGCGGTCATGTCAACGGGCAACCCACGACCGCATGCCTGCTATTCCGTGTCACCCCGAAAGTCGCCGTACCCTGACGGACGTGGCCGATCTCCATCCCAGCATCGCAGTCCTGGAACCCCTGCTGGGCACGTGGTCGGGCCGCGGCGCGGGTGAATACCCGACGATCGAGCCGTTCGGCTACCTCGAGGAAGTGACATTCGGTCACGTCGGCAAGCCGTTCCTGGTCTACGGCCAGCGGACGAGGGCCACCGACGACGGCAGGCCGCTGCACGCTGAAACTGGGTATCTGCGGGTGCCGTCGGCGGGTCGTGCCGAGCTGGTGCTGGCCCATCCGACCGGCATCACTGAGATCCAGGAGGGAACGCTGTCGAGCGCGGGAAGGACGCTGGAACTGGAGTTGACCGCGACGGCAATCGGTCGCACATCATCGGCCAAAGAAGTGACGGCACTTAGTCGTTCGATTCGGGTCGACGGTGACGAACTGGCCTACACACTGCGGCTGGGTGCGGTCGGTCAGCCGCTTCAACATCACCTCTCCGCGACGCTGCACAGGGCCCCCGCATGAGCACCGACGGCAGGATCCGGGTGGCCGCCGATCTGGACGCGGTCACCGCTGTCGCCGACGAAGACCACTCCGACATCGACTCGGCGGCCGTCGAGCGCATCTGGCAGGCCGCGCGGCACTGGTACCGGGCGGGCATGCATCCTGCGATCCAGTTGTGCCTGCGGCACAACGGCAAGGTCGTGCTCCACAGGGCGATCGGCCACGGCTGGGGCAATGGCCCGGATGATCCGCCGGATGCAGAAAAGGTCACTGTCACAACGGACACACCGTTCTGTGTGTATTCCGCGGCCAAGGCGGTCACCACGACCGTCGTGCACATGCTCGTCGACCGCGGCGTCTTCTCCCTCGACGACCGGGTCTGTGACTACCTGCCCAGCTACACCAGTCACGGCAAGGACAGCACCACGATCCGGCACGTGATGACCCACAGCGCCGGGGTGCCGTTCGCGACCGGGCCGCGGCCGGATCTCAAGCGGATGGACGACAGTGAGTACGCCCGCGAGATGCTCGGCAACCTGAAGCCGATCTACCGGCCGGGTCTCGTGCACATCTACCACGCGCTGACGTGGGGCCCGCTGGTCCGCGAGATCGTTTCGGCCGCCACCGGCAAGAACATTCGCGACGTCCTGGCCGCCGAGATCCTCGACCCGCTCGGCTTCCGGTGGACCAACTACGGCGTTGCGGAAGCCGACCTGCCGCTGGTGGCACCGAGCCACCCGACGGGTAAGCCGTTACCCCCGCCCATCGCGGCGGCGTTTCGCACCGCGGTCGGCGGCACGATGCACCAGATCATCCCGTTCTCGAACACGCCGAGGTTCCTCACCGGAGTGGTGCCGTCGTCAAACACGGTGTCGACCGCCGACGAGTTGTCCCGTTTCGCCGAGATCCTTCGCCGCGGAGGCGAACTCGACGGCGTGCGAATCATGCGGCCCGAAACCCTGTACGCCGCGACGAGGGAGTGCCGGAGGCTGCGGCCGGATCTCGCGACCGGGCTGGCGCCGCTGCGCTGGGGGATCGGATACATGCTCGGGTCCACGCGGTTCGGGCCGTTCGGGCGCAATGCGCCCGCCGCGTTCGGCCACACCGGGCTGGTGAACATCGCGGTCTGGGCCGACCCTGAACGCCGGCTCTCGGCGGGCCTCATCAGCAGCGGTAAACCGGGCAGACACCGTGAGGCCAACCGCTATACCGCCCTGCTGGACCGCATCGCAGCAGAGATCCCCCGAGTTGCGTGAGATTTGATGTTTGGTAATCGGTTGATTTGGGAACCGGGTGGTAGCCGCTGGACCGCGCACGCCGGGCCGCCGCGGTCCCACGTGATGGTCGGAGGTGATTGTGGCAAACCAGCCCGCAGCCAGTAGCTGCACGATCGAACAACAGCGTATCGGCCAGATCGAGGTGCTGACCGTGGCGGGCGTGGTGGACATGCTCACCGCTGCGCAACTCGAGGAGGCCATTGCCACCGCGGCCAAGGAGTCGCCGCAAGCTGTCGTCGTCGACTTGGGCGCGGTCGACTTTCTGGCCTCGGCAGGCATGGGCGTCCTGGTGGCCGCACGCGATGAGCTACCGGAATCCATGCGATTCGCGGTCGTCGCCGACGGTCCCGCGACCAGTCGGCCGCTGAAGCTGGTCGGTGTCGCCGAAATCGTCGGGTTGCACGCCACGCTCGACGAAGCACTTGCCGCGCTGACTGCATAAACAGGCCACCGACTGGGTAGCCACAGGCCAAGATGTCATATTCCGAAAAGCCCTGCATCAGCATGCAGTTCGTACGGACGGACGTGCTCGCCGATCCGGTGCACGCCGCAACCGTCCGCCGCGAGTTTTCGGAGTGGTTGCGCAGGCACTTCACCCTCGACGCGACGAAGACCAGTGATGTGGTGCTTGCCGTCAACGAGGCGATGGCCAACGCGGCAGAGTTCGCCTATGTGACCCTGAAGCGACCCGGCACCATGCGCGTGCAGGCCGACTATGACGGGGGCGCGGCCACGCTGACAGTCACCGTGACCGACGAAGGCGCGTGGCGGCGTGCCGACTCCGCCGTACCACAGCGCAAGCGAGGACGTGGTATCCCGCTCATGCATGCACTCGCGGATCGGGCCACCGTCGACTCGTCACAGACAGGCACCAGGGTGTGCCTGGAATGGACGCACGTCGCGGCGCCGGCCGGGGCGTGTGACGAGGCGCGCGCCTAGGGCTGCGGCAGCCGCACCACCTGGACGAAGAATTCGTCGATCTGCCGGACCGCGCTCATGAACTGGTCCAGATCGACGGGTTTGGTCACGTACGCATTGGCGTGCAGCTTGTAGCTGCGGAGAATGTCTTCCTCCGCCGACGACGTGGTCAGGACGACGATCGGAATGTGGCACAGATCCGGGTCGGACTTGATCTTCTCCAGCAGCTGTCGGCCATCGTATTTCGGCAGATTCAAATCGAGCAGGATCAGGTCGGGGCGGGGCGCAGCCTCGAACGCGCCGCGTCGGTAGAGGAAGTCAAGTCCCTCTTGGCCGTCGTGGGCGACGTGCAACGTGTTCTTGATCTTGTTGTGTTCGAACGCTTCCCGGGTGATCAGCTCGTCGCCGGGGTCGTCTTCGACCAGAAGTACATCGATCACTCTTGCTGCTCCGCCTTCCGATGTCATTCAGACGCTCCTTCTAAAACTGCCGCCGGATCCTGGTCCGGCTCGATCGTTGATGCAATGGGCAACGTGAAACGGAATCGCGTTCCCTCGGTGTGCGAGGTGTCGATCCAGATTGTTCCGCCGTGGTGTTCGATGATCTTCTTGCACAGCGCAAGCCCAATACCCGTTCCGCTGTAGGCGTCACGGCCATGTAGGCGTTGGAAGATGACGAAGACTTTGTCGGCGAACTCCTGCGGGATGCCGATGCCGTTGTCGGACACCGTGAAGATCCAGTCGAATTCATCACCGCGGATGCGTCGGCCGCAGTCGATGAGAACCCTCGGCGCGACACCCTCGCGGCGGAATTTCACCGCGTTGCCAATTAGGTTCTGCCACACCATCACCAGCAGGGTGGGATCTCCGTCGACATGGGGCAGTCCGTCCTCCGGCCTGATGATCTCCGCGCCCACCTCGTCAATCGCGGTGGAAAGGTTGGACAGGGCGGTATCCAACGCCGCGTCGAGGTCGACGTCGGTCGTCGTGGGGTTGAGCCGCCCGACACGGGAGAACGTGAGCAGGTCGTTGATCAGCACCTGCATGCGCTTGGCACCGTCGACCGCGAATCCGATGTACTCGGTGCCGCGCTCGTCGAGTTTGTCGCCGTACCGCTTCTCGAGCAGCTGACAGAAGGAGGCGACTTTGCGCAGCGGTTCCTGCAGATCGTGCGACGCGACGTAGGCGAACTGCTCCAGTTCGGCATTCGACCGTCGCAGTTCGGCGGCCTGCTCATCGAGACTTGCTTGAGCTGACCGCGTCGCCTCCAGTTCGTCGACGATGCGCTGTCGCATATTCTCGACGTCGAGCGCGATGCCCCGAATGTCTCTAGGGCCATGCACAATAATGCGTTCTCCGAAGTTCCCCTCCGTGATGCGCCTGCACGCCGCAGCCAAGGTCTCCAAGGGCCGGGTGACCCCGTTTCGCACCAGCACCGCGAGCAGAAACGCCATGGCGACGAAGGCGGCGATCAGCCCCACCAGCATCTTGTCACGCCATGCGCGCACGCTATGAAGGTCATCGACGCCTGCTTGCCGTGCAGCTGCCAGATGCTCGTTCTGTGTATCGAATAATGCACGCAGATGGTCGAATTCGGCCTTGCCGCGTTCCGCTGTCGCGTTGTCCACCACGGTCGGGCGCCCAGGTGTCACGCCGGCGATGAGCGGGTCCGCGTACGTCGCCCGCCAGTCGGCAGCCGCTCGTTCGATCGCTTCGAGGTCACCGATTGCCTCCGCGCGGTAGCCCAATCGACTTCTGATTTCGTCGGCCGCCGATCGTTCATTGCGTTGCCCCTCGAAGTAGGGCTCGAGGAATTGCTTGTCGGCCGCGATCGCGTACCCACGCAGCGCCGTCTCCTGATCTCGCAGAGCTGCCTGCAACTGGTAGGCCGCCACTCGGGCGGGCTGGATCTTGTCGACAAGCTCGCTGGACACCTCGTCGGTGCGGTTCAGCAAGATGCCACACACGATCGCGCCGGTCAGCACCAACACCCCCATGACAGCCAGCACGAGGTTCTGCCATCCCTGGACTGTCAGGCCGCGCCCGGACCGGGGAGCCGTCATCGTGTCGTCCGCTCGACGCGCACGACCGCGATGTCATCGGTGTGTCCGCCGTGCGTGCGCGCACGCTCCTCCACTCCTCTGATAAGCGCATCCACAAAGGCGTCACCGGGCAACCCACCGAGCGAACGGGCCAACTCGAGCAGTCCTTCTTCGCCGAGGCGTTCGTTGCCGCGTCCGGAATGACCCTCGAAGAGGCCGTCGGTGAGCAGCATCAGGCCGTGGCCTTCTGGCAGCTCGAGTTCGGTGACCGGCCACTCGTGGGCCCCCAGACCGAGCGCGGAGCCCGCAGGCGGTTCGAGCCACTTCACGTCGCCATCCCCGTGCACCAACATGCCGGGATGACCCGCACGGACGGCGGTGAAGCGCAGGCTGTCAGGAGCGAACGCAAGGCTCAGGAGCGTCGCGAAGATTCCCTTTGCCGGTCGTTCGGCGAACAGAATGCGCTCGAGCTGGCGCATCCGCTCGTTTCCGCGTAGGCCGGCGAAGGTGAGAGCGCGCCAGCCGATTCGCAGCGCGACGCCGAGGGCGGCCTCGTCGGGCCCGTGTCCGGCGACGTCACCGATCATGACGTGCACGGTCCTGTCCTGGGTCTGCACGACGTCGTAGAAATCTCCGCCCAACAGGGAATATGCGCGGCTGGCCCGGTAGCGGGTGATGATGTCGACGCCCGGGTTGTCGAGCAGGAGTGGCGAGGGCTGCAGACCCCGCTCGAGCCGGGCATTCTCGCCGGCCCTGAGTTGGCTGGCATGCAGTTCGACTGCGGTCAGCTCGGCTCGCTTCCGCTCGATCGCATACAGCAGCGAGCGGCGCAGGGTTTCGGGTTCCACGCGGCCTTTGACGAGATAGTCCTGCGCGCCGGAGGCCACCGCGGAGATCCCGAAATGCTCATCGTTGAGCCCGGTCAACACCACGATCGGAATGCTGGGATCGCTCTCGCTGATGCGCTCGAGTGCGCCGATGCCGCTGGCGTCGGGCAAATTCAGGTCCAGTAGCACGCAGTCCGGGCGGTTGCGTGCCAATTCGTTCTGAGCAGCAAATATCGAAGGCGTCCAGGCGAAATCGACATCGATAGCCGCGTCGGCTATCAATTCTTCTACCAGTAGGGCGTCGGCCCGATCGTCCTCCACCAGCAGCACCGACAGGCGCGGGCCAGTAATCGCCCGGGTGCCTGCGGGAGTGTCCTGCGGGTAATGCGGCGCGCGCATCGGCCATCACGTCCTTCACGTAACGTCACCCCGGTCGCGCTGACCCCTGCTTCAGTGACAACCACCCGACCATACCCAGTCCATTGAGGGTGTCGTGCGGGGATTAGGTGGTAACGCCCTTCGGCCAGTACGCTGGCCCGCGGTTCCTCGTCGCCCAGGAGAAATCATGCCCACCCAGTCCTTCTCAAGGACCGTCTCCGCACAGCCAGTCCGCAGCGGCCGTTCGGTTCGCAGGGTTCCCGGTCTGACCGCAGGTCAGTGCTTCGAGATCGAGGTCAGCCCCGAAGTCACTGGCTGGCTGATCCGGATTCCGGAGATCGGCTGCGCCACCCGGGCCAGCCGCCGGGCCGCGGTCGAGACCGTCGCACGCAAGTACATCGCCGCGCGTACCGGTATTCCGATCGGCTACATCACGGTGTACGTCCGCGTCTGACCCCAGACATGACTAGAGGGGCACCCGATCCGGGTGCCCCTCTAGTTTTTGGGGGGTCTTGGTCAGCGGCTCTGCTGAACGCTGGTGTCGACTTGCGGCACGTTTACCTGTTGCTGGATGTCGTGCACCCAGTCGTGGTGGACCACATCGGCCTGGGCAGGTGCGGCGAAGCCCAGGACAGCTGCCGCCAGCCCGCTGGCGATGATGGTGGCAAATCCGAACTTCTTCATTTTGGCGCCTTCTTCTGTGTGTCTGTTGGCTTTTCAGCCGTTCTGACTTCCAAAACACACAGGTCAGTGCATTAATTCCGACGGCAGTAATTGATCGACGGTTGGCAGGAATCAACCGCTTCCGGCAACGGTTCCTTACGCGTGGTTGAGATAGATGTGCTTGGCCTCCACGTAGTCCTCCAACCCGCGAGGGCCGAGCTCACGCCCGATGCCCGACTGCGTGAAACCGCCCCACGGTGTCTGTACCGGGGCGATCTGTGAGTCGTTGACCCAGACGACGCCTGCGATCGCCGCGGCCAGGTCGGCGTCGGGAAAGACGATGTTCGGTGACTTGCCGCCGAGCTCGACGCTGACCCGTTTCATCGAGTCGGCCGCCGACCGCAGCACCAACCGGCCGGTGGCGGACGAACCGGTGAACGACACCTTGTCGACACCGGGGTGCGCGACGAGTGTGGCACCGGTGCGCGCGCCGCCCGTCACCACCTGAAGCACGCCGTCGGGCAGGCCGGCCTCGGCCAGCAGCTCCGGCAGTCGCAACGTGGTGAGCGGGGTCTGCTCCGCGGGCTTGAGGACGACGCTGCATCCCGTCGCGAGCGCAGGCGCGATCTTCTGCACGGCCAGCATCAACGGGTAGTTCCACGGCGTGATGGCCGCGACCACCCCGACCGGCTCGTGCACGACGATGCTCAGTGCGTCGGCCGAAACGGGGAAACTCTCACCTGCCGCCTTCGTCGGCCACCCGGCGTAGTACTCCACCATCCGCCGTTGTCGAAGGCGGTGCGGGCCCGGCCGACCGCCGCATCGACCGCGGCCTCGGCCATGTCCTCGATCAACCCGATCGGCCGCGCGGTCGCCGGATCGAGCACCTCGATTTCTGTGATCTCGCTGACTCCGGTCATCCCCGCACCAGCGCTTCCCGCGCCGCCGCACGCCCGGTGCGCACCGCTCCCTCCATGTAGCCGGCCACCCATTGATCGGAGCCGCACACATAGAACGGTGGCTCGTGGCTGCCGTGCAGTGGCCCCACGCGGTGCACGTCGCCGGGCCGCCACTGGGTCACGTAGCCCTGAGTCCAGGGATCGGTTCCCCACAGTCGCTCGAACGTCGCCAACGGGTGGCGCGCGTCGGGTCCGAACCAGTCGGCCAGTTCGGCCAGCGCTTCCTGCCTGCGGTGCCGTGCCGAGGCGGAGAGGTAGGCGGCGAACCGCTCGGGCGGGACGAGGCATGACAGCACACCCTCGTTCTGCGGCCAGGACGACCCGAGGATCCCCTCGGATTCGGTCAACCCGTTCTGCCCGCGGTCGCGCCAGAACGGCCGGTCGTATGCCGCAACGAATTTCGCGGCCAGGGCGTGCCGCTGCCGATGCAGCGACTCCATACGCTCATCGGAGACGCCGTCGACGATGATGTCCCGTAACGGCCCGGCGGGCAACGCGCTGACAACCGCGGCCGCCGATACGGCCTCGCCGGATTCCAGCTGGACCGTGCAACCCCCTGGCGCGACCTTGACCGCCCGCACAGGCGCGCTAAACCGGATGCGACCGTCGAGTTCGGCAGCCATCCGCAGCGCCACGGTCGCCGATCCCTCTGCGACCCGCAGGTTCTCCCACTCGTCATACGAATACAGACCCTTGGTCGACGTGCTGGCACATTTGCGCAGCAGCGCCAGCAGCGACGTGCGCTCGAAGGAGCCAGAGGACAATCCCAGCTGACCGGCTTCCAACGCGCGGACCACGTTGCGCGTCGCGCCGACGCTGGAGAGCCACCGCGTCACCGACAACTCGTCGAGAGCGACCGCGTCCGGGTGCGACCACGGGTCGCCCGGGTCGACAGTGGCTGCCAGCGCGGCGAATTCCTGCTCGACGTATGCCATGCTGCGGTGGTCGGCGTCCGAGAACCACGTCGGCGTATCGCCGACGAAGGTGCCCTCGTGCAGCACGTAGGTCAGCTCGCCGGGCTCGGCGACGTAGCTCGGGATCAGGGTGAGGCCCAGCTCGGCGACCAACTTTTGATATGCGGTGTGCGAGTTACCGATGACTTCACCGCCGACCTGCACGATTCGGCTGTCGTCGAGCGTGACCTGCTCGACGCGACCGCCGACGCGATTGCGGGCCTCGAGGACCAGGACGTCGGCGCCACCACGGACGAGATCGCGCGCTGCGGACAGGCCGGCCAGCCCGGCCCCGAGTACGACGAGGTCGTAAGACATTGGGAGAGCTCCTGATTCAGATCAGCGGGGCGAGGCTGTGCTCGGCACGCCAGCCGATGCGGACCCGTTCGCCGTCGACCCACCGCTCCTCGGTCCGCGCGGAGTGCAGGTTCTGCTCGAGCACCGAAACCTCGACACCGGGCGCGATTTCGAACAGATACGTCGTGGTGGCCCCGCCGTAGACCGTGGCCTTGAGAATGCCGTCGGTCTGCACCATGTCCGGCGTGAGGTCTGACAGCCACATCTTCTCCGGCCGCACGGCGATCGACACCTCGTCGCCGATGCCGCAGCCGTCAAGCGGACCCGTGTGCAGTGGCACGCCGCCGGCCAATGTAATGCCCGTACCGGTGTAGCTGCCGGACATCAGGTTCGCGGTGCCGATGAACTCCGCCACGAACCGGGTGGCCGGCCGCTCGTAGATGTCCTCGGGCGTCCCACACTGGTGCACCCTGCCCTCGTTCATGACCGCGATCCGGTCCGACATCGTCAGCGCTTCGTCCTGATCATGCGTGACGAACACGAACGTGATCCCGACCTCGCGCTGAATGCGCTTGAGTTCGACCTGCATCGCCTTGCGCAGCTTGAGATCCAGTGCGGCAAGCGGCTCGTCGAGCAGCAGCACCGAGGGCCGGTTGACGAGGGCACGCGCCAGCGCGACACGTTGCCGCTGCCCACCGGACAATGCGTTCGGCTTGTCCTTGTCGCGACCGGTGAGTTGGACCAGTTCGAGCATCTCGCCGACGCGCCTGGTCATCTCGGCCTTGCCGACCCTGCGCCGCCGCAGTCCGAACGCGACGTTCTCCCAGACGGAAAGGTGGTCGAACAGCGCATAACTCTGGAACACTGTGTTGACGTCGCGGCGGTTGGGCGGCAGGTCGGTGACGTCTTTGTCGTGCAGCAACACCTCGCCGTACGTCGGGTCGACGAAGCCGCCGATCATTCGCAGGGTCGTGGTCTTGCCGCACCCCGATGGGCCGAGCAGGGAGAAGAACTCACCGCCCGCGATGTCGAGGTTCAAGTCGCGGACGACGGTGCGCTCGCCGTAGGACTTCGTAATGCCTCGCATCGAAACCGCGCACGCGGTCGTGGTCAACGTTGGCTCAAGGGTTGCAATGGACATAGCGGGTTATCCTCCGAACAGGTCGAAACTGTTGCGCCGTCCGAACAGGCGCGGGATGAGCAGGGCGATGGCGATCAGTACTAGCGAGCCGACGAGCATCAGCGTGCCCACGGCGTTGATGGAGGGCTGGATGCCGAAGCGGATTGCGGAGTAGATGCGCACCGACAGCGGTTGCGGGTCGACGCCGCTGGTGAAGAAGGCCAGCACGAAGTCGTCGAACACGATGGTGAAGATCAGGATGGCGGCTGACATGATGGCTGGCCACATCACGGGCAGCGTCACCAGGCGCAAGGCCTGAAACCTGCTGGCGCCCAGGTCCATTGCGGCCTGCTCCACCTCCGGGTTGAGCTCTGCGACGCGGGCCCGCAGGATCACGGTGACGTACGAGATCGAGAAGGTGGTCTGGGCGAGCATCAGCGTGGTCAAAGAGGGTTGCAGCCCAACACCTTTGAACAGCATCAGCGATGCGACACCCGTGACGATCTCCGGGGTGATGAGCGGGATCAGCATGATCACATTGGCGGCGCCGCCCAATCGTGAACGGGCGCGCACCAGGCCAAAGGCCAGCAGCACACCGATCACCACCGAGCCCACCATCGCGACGGCGGCCACCACCAGGCTGGTCTGAAGCGACTTGGTCAGCTGGGCGTCGTTGAAGAACGCCTCATACCACCGCAGCGACCAGCCCTCGAAAACGGTCAGCGATTTCTTGGTGTTGAACGAGAACAGCACCACTGCGAAGATCGGCAGATAGAGCAGGACGAAGAACGCGATGGTGACCGCGATGGCGAACCGGGGCTTGCGGTTCATCCCCGAGCCCTTCCGGCGCCGTGCCGGTGCGGTGTCTTCCGACAGCTCGGGTTCGGCTGCGACGAGCGTGGTCATCGGCGTGCCTCCTTGGCATCACGGGCGGTCTGGCGCAGGTAGGCGAACATGCAGATCAGCAGCAGCACCATCAGCGCCATCGTCAAAGCGGCACCGAGCGGCCAGTTCTGCCCCGCGAAGAACTTCTCCTGGATCAGGTTGCCGATCATCAGGTTGTCCGGGCCGCCGAGCAGCTGGGCGCTGATGAAGTCGCCCATCGCAGGCAGGAATACGAGTGCCACGCCCGCGTAGGCGCCGGACCTCGAGGCCGGGACGGTGACGGTGAAGAACGTGCGCAACGACGAGCCGTACAGGTCGCGGCCGGCCTCGATCAGCGCACCGTCCATGCGTTCCAGCGACGCGTAGAGCGGCAGGATCATGAAAACGACGTAGCCGTAGACCAATCCGCCGATCACGGCGGGGGCGGTGTCGAGAATGTGAAAGTTCGCGGACACGCCGAGTCGGCGCAGCCAGGTCATCAGCATGCTCTCGTCGGACAGCAGCGTCTGCCAGCCGTACATCCGCACCAGATAGTTGGCGAAGAACGGCACAACCAGCAGGGCCACTAGCGCGTTCTTGTAGCGCCCACCGTGTCGCGCGATCGCGTATGCGACGGGATAGGCGATCACCAGGCAGATAGCCGACGCGGCAACGGCATAGACCAGACTGCGGACGATCACTCGCAGGTAGGTCGGATTGAAGATACCGACGATGTTGTCCAGCGTGCTGCCGAACCGGGGATTGCCGAGCGCGTCGGTGGTGCCGAAGGACAGCGCGATGAGCAGAAGCAGCGCGGAGACGAAGAAGACCGACATCCACGCCGTACCGGGCAGCAGCATCCAGGTCCACAAGCGCTCTTTGCGCGCCTGCCGCGGCGGGTGTGTTTCTGCGTACGTCGTCGTTGCAGATGTCATAGTCCGACCTTCATCTCCGTGTACGCCGCGTCCCGGCCCTGCGTCTTGGCCACGCTGTCGTTGGTGAAGTAGAGGTTGCGGCCCAGGTCGCCGACGGTGACCGTGCACTCCGGGTAATCGGCCACGATCTCCTGATACGTGGCCTCGGTGCCGTGCACCGGCATCGGGTAGCCGATGTAATTGATGTTCTTCTCGACGTTTTCGGGCCGCAGCATGTAGTCGATGAACAGCAGCGCGGTGCCCGGGTGGCGGGCGTTGATCGGGATCGCGTAGGTGTCGGAGTTGATCGGGGTGCCCTGTGACGGCGCCTCGAACCCGTAGATCGACGGGTCCTCGGCCTGCGAGAGTAGCGCGGCAATGTCACCGCTCCACATCTGGTGCATCCAGGCGTCGCCGGACAGCAGGTTGTTGTAGTCGTCGCTGGAAAACCCGCGCAGAAACGGCCGCAGGCTGCGGAACCTGTCGACGATCGCGCCGAGTTCCCGGTCGTCCGCGGTGTTCATGTCGTAGCCGAGTAACAGGGCCAGCATGCCGAGGACCTCGTCACGGTCGTCGAGGACGAATGTGCGGCCCTTGGCCGTCGCGTTCCACAGATCCGACCACCCACCGCCCAGGGTCTCACCGAGTTTGTCTTTGCGCCAGGCGATTCCGGTCTTGTACATCGAGAACGGGATCGAGTGGGCGGACTTCTGGTCGTACCACGGATCGGCGAAGTACGCGTAGTGGTCGAAGATCAGCGGGGCGTTCTTCAGTGTCGATGGGTCGATCGTGTGTAACTGATTGGCGGCGACCAACTTCTGCACCCATTGTGCGGACGGGAAGATGATGTCGTACTGGTTGCCTGCGGCGAGCTTGGCCTGCATGCCTTCCATCGAGTCGAAGTTCGACTGGATGATCTTCACGCCGTATTCGTTCTGAAAGCCCTCGAACACAGCGGGATCGACGTAGTCGGCCCAGTTGAAGTACACCAGGTCGCCGTCGATCTTGGGCTCGACCGGTTTGGTCGTCGCCTGCTGCGCCTTGGGTGTCATGTACGCGCAGCTCGGCGCGGCGAGCAACGCGGCCAAGCCGGCGCAGCCGAGGAGGAAGCGCCTGCGATTCAGTTCGGGTGTTCTCATCAGCGGCCCTCCTCGGGGAATTGCTCGCTGATCCCGAGCACGCGCGCCGTCTGCGTCCAGATCGTGGCGCGCGCGGAATCGATTGTCAGCGAGGGATTTCCGAACATGAGCTGCAGGCCGAACCCGTCGCACAGGGAGCTGATCAGTCGGGCGTGCGCCGCCGTGTCAACGGCCTTGAACTCTCCCGACGCGACGCCGTCGGCCAGCGTCTCCTCGATCCAGCCCTGCTGCGCGCGGTTGAGCTCGACGGCCACCGCACGCGACTCCGGCTCTCGGTTTGCCCGGCACCACAGCTCCTGGTACATCGCCCACTCCCGGCGCAGGTGCTCCGTCGTCGGCAACGAAGCGGAGACGATGCGCGCCAGCCGGTTGGTCGCTGAGTCCAGGCTCGACCGTGCCTCGTACACGTCGCGTCCGGTGTGCTCGAACGAGTACCGCAAGGCCTCTGCGAACAGCTTCTCGCGCGTGTCGAAGTGGTAGTGCAGCGCTGCTGTCGACACCCCCGCCCGCTCGGCAACGATGCGCATCCGCACGTTCTCGAAGCCGATGTCGGCGATGACCTCACAGGCGGCGGCGAGGATCGCCTCCTTCGTCTCGGCGGCGATCTCGGCACGGCTGCGTCTGGTCATGGTTCCGGAGTCTGTCATCGTTGCAGCTCCTGCTCCAGATCGCCGAGATCGGCGCGGATGCGGCCTGCAAACCAGGCCACCCCCTTCTCGCGCAGCGACAGCGGGCCCGGCTGAAAGTCGGTGTTCCCCAGGCCGATCTGCATTCGGTGCACGAGGTCCTCGTCCTCGTGCGTGGTGATCTTGCTCAGGTAGAGGTTCAGTCGCTGTGCGATGCGGGTGCGCAGATCGCAGTCCTTGCGGCGCAAGTACGTACCGGGAACGACGACCTGATCCACGCCGCGCGGGTTCATCTTCCAGATCAGCACGTGGTCGGGGTACAGGTCGATCACGGTGTTCGGATAGATCGCGATGTACCTGAAGATCCGCTCGTCTTCGGCGTCGAGTCCGGGCATCGGGCGGACCAGCCGCTGGTAGGCCCGCTCGGCCCAGTTGTCAGACGGCTTGTCCCGCAACGGCGCGTCGTACACCGCGTACGCATGCGCGGTCTCGACCGAGTAGCTCTTGTAGTCGAGCAGCCGCATCAGCCCGGGGTGGGCGACCGGCACGTGGTAGCCCTCGAGGTAATTGTCGACGGCGATCTTCCAGTTCGACTGCTGGGTGTGGTCGGGATCGTCGAGATGGATGCGGGCCTCGCCGAACGGTTCCATGTCGCCGCCGAGGTAGCGCTCCAACAGCGGCAACACCCCTTCGAGCTGGGGCGCCAACGGCTCCGCGGCCATATCGAGGTTCACGAAGACCAACCCGCAGACCACCTCGGCGCGCGCGCCGAACAGTGCCAGCTTCGACTTGTCCAGGCAGGGGATGGTGCGGTTCTCGGGTGCGCCGACGAGGGTTCCGTCGAGGTGGTAGGTCCAGCCGTGGTACGGGCATCGCAGCGCCTTCTCCTCGCCGGGACCTGCCACTAGGCGGGTGCCCCGATGGCGGCAGGTGTTGAGGTGCGCGCGGATGCTGCCGTCCTCTGCGCGGACGACCACGACCTCCTTGCTGCCGACCGAGCCGACGATCCGTGAACCCGGATTCGGCAGATCCGTCACATGACCGACGAGCTGCCAGGTGCGGTCGAAGATGCGGCGCTGCTCGAGATCGGCCACCCGTCGGTCGGTGTAGTAGCTCGAGGGCAGGCCCGGCTCGAGCTGTTCGAGTTCGACCCTGGGCCGCCGCGGCCGCGCCTGCGTCTGCGGGCCGGCTGACGTACTGGTCAGAGCTGTCTGGTTCATCGCGTGGAGCGTCCGTTCTGAATCTGGGACTGGCTGACTAACTGATTAGTTTGTTACTGTGCCAGTGCTCCACATCACATGTCAAGAGAACCGGAGATCCAGTGCACACACGTTTCGACTCGGCCACCGCGTGGCTGGGGCTGACCCCAGAGCCGGAGCGGTCGCTGCCCGAATTGCTCGCCTACCTGCAGGACGATCCGTCCGAATCGGCGATCAGTACCGAGCAGGGCCGGGTGACGGATCTCGTGCTGCGCGGCACCGGCAGACGCTGGCTGCAGTACCTCGACGAGGCCGTCGAGCTCGCACTCGGCGTCGCCGACGGCAGCCGTGACGGGGACGCCGAGATGGCGCTCACCGTCGCGCAGGTGGTGCTCGAGCACGACCGGATGCTCATCGGGCTGCCGGGCAGCGCGTACTACCGCACCGCAGAACGGCGGCGGCGTCTGGCCGCGGCCATCCCGGTGCTGGAGGCGCGCATCGATTCCACCAACAACCCCTTGGAGATGTCATGAAACTCGTCCTCGATACCGGCACCTGCCAGGGCTACGGCCTGTGCCTGCAGGCCGCGCCCTCGCTCGTCGACCTCGACGACTCGGGGTATGCCGAGCTGATCGGCGACGGCAGCGTGCCGGCAGGCGAACAGAACAATGCGCACGACGCCGTATCGTCCTGCCCGGCCCGAGCCCTGCGGGTGGAGAAGTGAGCCGCAACCTGCGTGCCCTGTTCGACCCTGCGTCCATCGCGGTCGTCGGTGCCAGCGCCGACCCGGCCAAGTGGGGCAATGCCGTTGCAGTGCAAGCACTTCGCGGCGCCGACCGGCACCGCATTCAGTTGGTGAACCGGCGCGGCGGCGAGATCCTCGGCCGGCCCACCGTAAGCACGGTCGACGACCTCGACGGGCCGGTCGACCTTGCCGTCATCGCGGTGCCCGAGGCCGGCTTCGAGGACGCGGTGCACGGCGTGCTGGCCAAGGGGGCCCGAGCGATCGTTGCGATCACCGCGGGTCTCGGCGAATCCGGCGCCGAGGGCCGCGCCCGCGAGGACGCCCTGATCGCGCGGATCCGCGACGCTGGTGCGCTCCTGGTCGGACCCAATTGTCTTGGGCTGGTGGATAACACGACGGCGACGTACCTGTCGTCGAACCAGTTCACGCCGGGCAGCGTCGCCGTGCTCAGCCAGAGCGGCAACCTCGCCATCGAGCTCGACCGGCTGTTCTCGGCACGCGGACTGGGCATTTCGCGGTTCGTGTCCCTTGGCAATCAGGCGGACGTGTCCCTTGTCGAGCTGATCGAAGCGTGCGCCGCCGACCCCGCGACGTCGGCGATCGCCGTCTATGTCGAGGACTTTCGCGACGGCCGCGGATTCGTCGAGGCGGCCGCCGCCGCGGTCGCCGACGGGACACCGGTCGTTGTGCTGGCCGCCGGGGCAAGCACGGCTGCGGCCCGCGGTGCGCAGTCCCACACCGGCTCGCTGACCAGCGATGCCGCCGTGATCGCCGTGGCCTGCGCGGTCGCAGGCGCGATCCAGGTGCAGACCCCGCGCCAGCTCGCCGACGTGCTGCTGGCCCTGCGGGCGAAGACACCGTCGCGCGGACCGCGGGTCGCGGTGCTCACCGACGGTGGCGGCCATGGCGTGATCGCGTGCGACGTCGCCGAGGCCGCCGGGCTCGAGGTGCCCGCGCTGTCGGCGGCGACGCAGGCCCGCCTGCGGGATGTCCTCTGGTCGCAGTCCCAGGTCGTCAACCCCGTCGACCTGGCAGGCGCCGGCGAGATGGACCCGGACAGTTATGCCCGCGCATACGCGGTGCTGCAGGGCTGCGACGAGGTCGACGCGATTCTGATGACCGGGTATTTCGGCGGCTACTCCAGCGGCGAGGACGGGCTGACCGGCCTCGGCCCCGCGGAATGCGCGGCGGCGAAACAGATTGCCGCCGACGTCGGCGACAAACCCACCGCGGTGCAGTCGATCTTCCCCGACGCCCCGGCCTGCCGGATCCTCGCGGATGGCGCGGTTCCGGTCTTCGCCGCCATCGAGGACGCGGCGGCGGCGCTCGCCGTCGTCGCAGTGCCTGCTCGAACCGCAGCGGTGCTGTCGTTGCCCGCGCCCGCCGAACCGGTGGTGGCGACCGATTACACTGCTGCCCGAAATGCGTTCGCCGGAGCGGGAATCCATTTCGTCCCCGCCCGCGAGGTGCGCACCGCCGAGGAGCTCGCGGCCGCTGCCGATGAGCTTCGGCCGCCGTACGTGCTGAAGGCGCTCGGGCTTCTGCACAAATCCGACGCAGGCGGCGTCGTGGTCGGGATCGATTCGCGGGAGGCGCTTTTCGATGTGCACGACGAATTGGTGACCGAGCTCGACCCACCGTCGTTCTCCGTCGAGGAGATGGCCGAGCTGCGCGGCGGCGTCGAACTGATCGTCGGCGCCCGGTTGGATCCACGGTTCGGTCCGATCGTCCTGGTCGGCATGGGCGGCACCGCCACAGAGGTGTTGCGCGACGTACAGGTGGCCCTTTCCCCCGTCGACGAGGACGAGGCCACTCGCATGATCGGCCGGCTGCGCACTTCACCGCTGCTCGGCGAGCACCGCGGGCGTCCTGCAGTCGACACCGGCGCAGCCGCACGTGTGGTGAGCCGTCTCAGCGCGTACGCCGCGGCCCACCCCGAGATCGCCGAGCTCGAGATCAATCCGCTGCTCGTCACCCCGTCGGGAGCGACCGCTCTCGACGCCCGAATTGTCAAGCACCGCTAGGAGATACCGATGGACTTCGCATACACCCCCGCTCAGCAGGAACTGAAGGCGCGCGCGGCCGCATACGCCGAACTGTTGATGGGCTACGAAGACGAGTCCGAGCAGGCCGGTGGCCCGCTCCCCAAGGAGACCGTCGACAAGCTCACCAGGGCGGCGATGGACGCGGGCATGTTCGGCATCAACATGCCGGTCAAGTGGGGCGGGGCGGGTCTGACCCTGCTCGAGCAGGTGATCGTCGAGGAGGAGTTCGGCAAGGTCACGAACTGTCTGTGGGACATTCCGTGGCGGCCGGCCAATGTGCTTGCCCTCGCGTCGGAAGAACAGCGCGAGCGCTACCTGTTGCCGATCCTGCGCGGTGAGCGGTTCGACGCGTTCGCCACCACCGAGCCCGACGCCGGTTCCGATGCGGGCGCGATCGCGACCACCGCGACACCCGTCGACGGTGGCTGGCTGATCAACGGCGAGAAGTGGTTCGTCACATGCGGTGACGTCGCGAATTTCCTTCTGGTGCAGGCGAACGTGCTGCCGGGCAACGAGTCCACGCTGTTCTTCGTCGAGAAGGACACTCCCGGTGTGCGGATCAGCCGCACCCCGCATTTCATGCACTCCGCGGTCAACGGCCATCCGGAGTTCGTCTTCGAGAACGTCTTCGTCCCCACCGACGCCGTCCTCGGCGAGGTCGGGCAGGGCTTCGAACTGACCAAGGACTGGTTCACCGACGAGCGGCTGATGATCGCTGCGCGCACCGTCGGCGTCGCCGAGCGCGCGCTCCGGCTGGCCCGCGACTGGGCGATACAGCGCAAGCAGTTCGGGGTGCCGATCAGCGACTTCCAGATGATCCAGGCGATGCTGGCCGACTGCGCCGTCGACATCGCGGTGAACCGGTCGTTCACCCACCAGGTCGCGTGGGAGGCCGACCACGGTGTGGACCGAAAGACGCTGCACGCCAAGGCGTCCATCGCGAAGCTGTCCGCCAGCGAGGCGGCGGGGCGAGTGGTCGACCGCTGCCTGCAGATCTTCGGCGGCCGCGGCTATGACCGGTCTTATCCCATCGAGCGGATGTACCGCGAGGTGCGGGTCGACCGCATCTGGGAGGGCACCTCCGAGATCCAGCGCGTCATCATCGCCAACGAGCTGATCAAACGCGGCACCGCGTTCCTCGATCTTCCGGTCGAGTAGATGACCGACGTACTGCGCCGAAACGTCCACCGCGGCACGGTCGCGGTAGTCACCGGCGGGGGCACCGGCATCGGCCGCGCCGTCGCGCTTCAGTTTGCCCGCTGCGGCGCCGACGTCGTGATTTGCGGCAGGCGCCCCGAGCCGTTGGAGAAGACCGCCGCCGAGATCGAGGCGCTGGGCGCACGGGCACTCGCGGTGCCCGCCGACATTCGGGACGAGGAGCAGGTGGCCGGGCTGGTCGAAAGCACGCTCGAGCGGTTCGGCCGGATCGACACCCTGGTCAACAACGCGGGCGGCCAGTACGCCGCACCGGCCGAGCAGATCACCGGAAAGGGTTGGCGCGCAGTGCACCGCCTCGCCGTCGACGCGGCGTGGGCGGTAACCCGCGAAGTGGCGGTCAGGGCGATGATCCCGCAACGCTCGGGCGCGATGTTCTTCATGGCGTTCTCACCGCGGCGTGGCATGGCCTCGATGGTGCACGCCGCCTCCGCTCGCGCTGCGCTGGAGAATCTGGCCGCAGGGCTCGCCCTGGAATGGAGCCGGTTCGGGTCCGGACCATGTGCATCGCGGCCGGGACGATCTCGACCGAGGCCATGCTGTGGAGCTACCCAGAAGAGGACCGTGCCCGTTGGCAGGCCGCGGTGCCGCTTCGCCGGTTCGGCGCCCCCGACGAAGTCTCCGGGCTGATCGCCTTCCTTGCCTCTCCCGCCGGCGCCTATGTCACCGGCACGACCATCGTCGTCGACGGCGGCGCTGATGCGTGGGTCAACGGATATCCGTCACCACCACTGGTAACAACGAAAGGAACTGTCGACTAATGGAATTCGCATACACACCGCGGCTGGCCGAACTGAAGGACCGCGCCCGCGCGCTCACCGAGAAGATCATCGGGTTCGAAGACGAATGCGAACGTAACAACGGGCTCTGCGCCGAGTCGCATGCATCGATCAAGGCGGCGGTGCTCGACTCGGGCCTGCAGGCGATCAATACGCCGACCGAGTTCGGCGGCGCCGGCCTGTCCGTGCTCGAGCAGGTGGTGGTCCAGGACGAGCTGGGCAAGCTCACCAACGCACTGTGGGATACCGTCTGGCGCCCCGCCAACCCCCTCGCGCACGCGACGCCCGAGCAGCGCGAGCGCTATCTGATCCCTGGTGCGCGCGGCGACCGTCGCGACGCGGTCGCGATCTCGGAAGCCGATGCCGGATCGGACTTCTCGGCCGCGAGGACCACGGCGATGCCCGACGGCAAGGGCGGTCATGTGATCAACGGGGAGAAGTGGTTCGTCACCGTGGGCGACGTCGCCGACTACCTGATTGTGCTCGCTTACGTGCAGCCCGAGCACGCCCCGACGATGTTCCTCGTCGATGTCGACACACCCGGGGTGAAGATCACCAACGTTCCCCGCTACACCCACACCTTCGTCTACGAGCATCCCGAGTTCACCTTCACCGACGTGCACGTCGGGCCGGAGACCGTGCTCGGCGGTGTCGGCGCGGGTCTCGAACTGACCCGTGACTGGTTCACCGAGGAGAGGTTGATGATCGGCGCCCGCACCATCGGTGCGGCCGAGCGGGCCCTGACGCTCGCGGTCGACTGGGCAAGGGAGCGCGTACAGGGTGGCGAGCCGTTGATCAACCGGCAGCTGATCCAGGGCATGATCGCGGACTCCGTCGTCGACATCACCACCAACCGCGCCTACACCCACCAGGTGGCCTGGGAGTTCGACCAGCCCGACTCGGGCGATCCGGACCAGCGAAAGACACTGCACGCCAAGGCAGCCGCGGTCAAGCTCGCCGCGTCCGAGGCATCCAACCGAGTCGTCGACCGGGCTGTGCAGATCTTCGGCGGTCGCGGCTACATCCGGGACTACCCCGTCGAGCGGCTGTGGCGCGAGCTTCGCGTCGACCGGATCTGGGAAGGCACCTCCGAGATCCAGCGGCTGGTCATCGCCAACGAGACCAACAAGCGGGGCCTCGAGAAGCTGCTGTCGTTCCGTGGCTAGCGAGGTCACGGACGGCACGGTCGACGTCCGGCGCGACCGCGATATCGCCATCATCACGCTGCGGGCGAGAGCGCAAGTGCAATGCGCTCTCCACGCACATGGAGACCGAGCTGCTGCGCGTGCTGCGCACCGGCGAGGTCACAACCAGCCTGGCGGTCGTGGTCACCGGTGGGCACCTGGGGTGGGTTTCGACGTTGCTGGTCAGAGCACGAAAACCGCCTCTGCGCTGCGGCGATTCATACCAGGTGGTTACAGAGCATGACCGGGTTTTGCGCCGGTTTGTGGCCAAAGTGTGTCCACGGCGTGTCCACGGACGCCCATCGGCACGACCGCGTCGGTGCGACACTGACGACCGTGGCCGGAACCGCGAACGCCCAAAGCATCCGTGAAACCAACGTCGAAATCGTCGCGCTCAGGTTGTTCAGGGACGCCGATCGGGCGGGGGTGCTGATCACGAGGAGACACATCGAGTCGAAACTGACCGAACTCCGCTCGCACCCGAACGACTGCCGCCGATGCAGCCGACTGTGTCAGCTCGCGCGAAAGGTGAACTCCGCGAGCGTGTTTCGCTGCGCTGCGGCATGGCAGGTGCAGATCAACACGACGCGCAGGCTGGCTGGTCGTTGATGGACGAACACATGAGCATGGCGGCCCGGCTCATTACGGCCAGCATGAACGACACACGAGACGAACTCGCCCGCGAAATTGACCACAGCATGAACCCGGTGATCGCCATAACGGACTCGCTCACTGACATCGCGCAAGGCGCACTGCGGGAATGGGCGCTCGGTTGAGGTATGGGCGGCTTACGGTGCCGACATGAGCAGTACTTCGCCCGGGCCGGGTTGGTGGTTGGCGTCAGATGGCAAGTGGTACCCCCAGAAATGGGAGTACACAACGAGATCCAAACATGCTGCCCATATGGAAGAACTGTTGCGGGAGGCGGACTCGCTAGGCCAACAGGGATGGGAGTTGGTCAATGTGATGACCATGGGGGGTCTCACTGCTGTTAGTTGGGCTTGGTTCAAACGGCCACTCGCGCCGTAGTCGCTTGCCCCGGCACCGCACAGGGTTGAGCGGGCCCCATCATAGTGTGCCTGATGGCCCTGCTGGATTAGCGAATCACGTTGTTCTCATCGAGTTTCAGCATGTCACACGGCCGGCCGGCTGCGGGCGCCGACATCGGATGCCCCGGCGGCAATTCAAATCGGCGAAACGAGACAGCCTGACCCGTCTCGAGCGCATGCACCCGAGGTGAGAGTTGTTGATGTGCGTATCGCGCCGACTCCGGACCATCTTCAAGCAAGGTGCTGACCATCTGGTTCAGGAACGCCTTCGCCTCCGCGAGCAGATAGGTGCGCACCGCTGCGTCGGCGTCCGGGTCAGCTAGCTGAGCCATGCCAACGCTTCATCGCCGCGTCACGATGGCGTGCGCTCTTCGCCTGCACCTCCATCGTCGGGTCCAGCGACTTGATCAGGGCGTGCATCGACACCTCGTACTGGCGCGCCACATTGGCCAGCATGCTCACCTTGGATGCGGACGTGTCCGGGTCGGCGATCGCGGCGTCGGCACGCTTGCCCAACGCGTCCAACCGATCCGCCAGCACCTCGATGCGGCCGAGCGTGACCCGTTCGATACCGGGCGTTTTCATGGGCTGATTATGCGCCGATCGAAACCCGAATGCGATGCGCGCTTTGGTCAGCGGTATGCCGGATGGGTGTCCGCTCGACGCCGGGTCGAGTCCACCCCCCTACTAGGACGATCGCAATCCGCCTCGCGATCGGTGTTGTGGGTGGCGGCAGCGAAGCGCGCTACAAAGGCGTCGGAAATCTTCAGCGGGAGTGGGGCGGGCCGATTGCTATCCGGCGGGGGCAAACCGGCGTAGCGTTCGCTACATCACAGCAGGCTAGGGGGTGTGTTGTGACGATCATCCTGATGGGTGTTGTTGCCGTCGCGTTCATCGCGGGAATGATCTGGCTGGTGATGCGGATCGATCGGGCTTCAAGTCAACGGATCGAACGTCGACGTGAAGCGTGGCGGGCCGGGGGGTGCGTCGGGCCGGGGCCGGGCGGGTGCAGCGGCGGCTGCGGCGGAGGCTGCAGCGGTAGCGGCTGCAGCGGCGGCGGTGGAGGCTGCGGAGGCGGAGGCTGCGGCGGCGGAGGCAGCAACTGAACGAGCCGGAGCGGCACGGGGTGGCGGGCCGACTGCTATCCGGCGGGGGCAATCCGGCGTAGCGTTCGCTGCATCAGCGCAGGCTAGGGGGTTGTGTGTTGTGACGACCATCCTGCCGTTTGTTATTTACTCTGCCATCCCGATCGGCGCGGTAGTGATCTGGCTGGTGGCGCGTAGCGTGATGCGGAGCGAAATCCGGGCTTCAAATCAACTGGTCGAACGTCGACGTGAAGAGTGGCGGGCCGGGGGGTGCGTGGGGCCGGAGCCGGGCAAGTATCGGGGCCCCGAGCGCAGCGACTGGAGAGGCTGGTTCGCAGGCGGAGGCCCTGGCATGGGCGGAGGCGGCGGAGGAGGCTGCGGCGGCGGAGGCAACTGACTCAGGCCCCCGCTACCTTGGCCGCGTGGGACAAGCGGCGCGTTTCGAGGTCACCGCGACCGATCAACACACTTCCGAGCGAATCACGTCGTACCTACCTCTAAACCTCAGGCATAGGTCTAGGAATTTTCGACGGACAGAAAATTCTTCTGCCCGTGGCGGTCGACGCAGGTGCGGCAGGACGTGGCCGCCCTTGGCCGGAGAAAATAGGAGTAAAGCGGGCGTTGACGCCGACAGCCACCAGGCTCAGGTCTTGCGTGCTGGCTTCGTCTGCGGCGTTGCCTTCTTCGCCGGCGCCTTCTTGGCCGGCGCCTCGTACGTGATGATGCCGTTGACTTTGTTGAACCTGGCCACGTCAGCAGGATGCACATCGACTTCCTCGCCGGCTACACCGATACGCGTCACGCCGTTGACGTCGGTGTAGGTGCACATGCCGAGGCCGGCGTTGATTGTCCGCCTGGTCATGCGACGGTAATCTTCGTCAGGCTCAACGGATCCAGCACTTTGTACCCGAGGCGCACCGAGGCCAGCAGCGCCGTCTTCATCGAGGTGAAGAAGACACTGCCGTCACTCTCGACGGTCGTACCCCAGCGCAGCGCGGTGACGATCCGATCGCTCGGCAGAGCCCACACCGTTTTGTTGGGCACACTCGGGCTGACGATCAAGGGGATACCGGAGATCTGTCTGCCTGCCGGGTCTGCCGAATTCGGTTGCAGCAGAGCGATATTGGACGCGGCCGCGGCATAGGCCTTGACCGTGCTCAACTTCAACGCAGTCGCCGGATTACAGACCCAGTAACTCACGACCGTGCCGTGCTGCTCGGCGTTGGACTTCGCGAATTCAAAAGTGTCGTAGTTGGTCCAGTCCGCGCCGGCGTCCGCAAGGGTCGGGGTGATCGATCCGAGGCCACTGAAGCCGTCGACTGTGGTGTTGGCGAACGCGGCGTTGTCGATGACTGTGATCAGGCTGCGGACCAGGGACCTGCCGACCAGGCCGAGCACATCGCCTTCGGCATCTGAAATTAATTCTTTGGTGAGGACGGAAAGTGCCGTGATCTTGTACAACGGAACCACGGCTTCGGTGGTGGTCGGCTCGGCGATCGGGGCCTCGGCGCCTTCTGGTGGGAAGCCGGCGGTCGACGCGTCAGCGGAAAGCAGCGGCACTTTGAGCTGATGGGCATTGGTCCGAACGATGGTGCTGGTGCGCATCGCCGCCGATTCCCGGGTGATGGGGAGTTCGACGAGCTGCGGGATCTGGTCGCTCGTCAGAACCGCGTTGGCGGTCGTTGTCGTGAGTGTCATTGGCGAATCTCCGGTGGGGACATCGTGTTCTCCGCCGGTGCCGATGTGACCGAACTGCGTGAGATGACGACCCGCGACATCATCGACTACTACGACGGCTCTGGGTCGGTGTACGAGGGGTTCGCCGGTCTGCCGCAGCCGACCGTCGCCGCGATCACGGGCTACTGCCTGGGCGGCGGTCTGGAACTCGCGCTCGCCGCCGACATCCGAATCGCGGATCCCGCAGCTATTTTCGGATTTCCCGATCGATCGGCCGCGTTGTCGGCGCGGGTCGCGCCCGTGACCTGGTGTTGCGCGGCAGGCGGTTCGACGCCCGGGAAGCGGAACGGTGGGGGATCATCAGCGAGATCGCTTGCGCCGGTGAGCATGTAAAGCGCGGGATCGAGATCGCACACGAACTCGCCGGGCACTCCCCCGCCACGTTACGGGTGACCAAACAGGTGCTCGACGCGAGTGTCGACTCGCCGAAGGCGACCGCACTGCTGCTCGAGCAGTTGGCCTACGCCGTCCTCAACGACACGTCCTTGTAGACGCTCCCACGTAGTACTACTATTGGTAGTACTACGTGGCGTCAGGGAGCAGTGCTCATGAGTCCAAAACTGGCTTACAGTGCGGTCCGCCAAGGTGACGCGATCGATTCGCGGCATCACCCGTCCGCGGCGGTGCGTAGGCAGCTGAACAAGGTGTTCCCGACGCACTGGTCGTTCCTGCTGGGCGAGATCGCGCTGTGCTCGTTCATCGTCCTGTTGATCACCGGCGTCTATCTGACGCTGTTCTTCGACCCGTCGATGGCCGAGGTCACCTACAACGGCGTGTATCAGCCGCTGCGCGGGGTCGAGACGTCCAAGGCGTTCGCGTCCACGCTTGACATCAGCTTCGAGGTGCGCGGCGGACTGTTCGTCCGGCAGGTCCACCACTGGGCCGCGCTGATGTTCTCCGCGTCGATCATGGTGCACCTGGCCCGCATCTTCTTCACAGGGGCGTTCCGGCGGCCGCGCGAAACAAACTGGGTGATCGGCTCACTGCTGCTGATCCTGGCCATGTTCGAGGGCTACTTCGGCTACTCGCTGCCCGACGACCTGCTGTCCGGCATCGGCCTGCGCGCGGCACTCTCGTCAATCACGTTGGGACTGCCCGTGATCGGCACCTGGCTGCACTGGGCGCTGTTCGGCGGCGACTTCCCGGGACACGTCCTCCTTCCGCGGCTGTACGCGCTACACGTGCTGATCATTCCCGGAATCATCCTGGCGCTCATCGGTATTCACCTCGCGCTGGTGTGGTTCCAGAAGCACACCCAGTTCCCCGGCCCTGCCCGCACCGAGACGAATGTCGTCGGTGTCCGCGTCATGCCGATCTTCGCCGTCAAGTCCGGGGCGTTCTTCGCGATCATCACCGGCATCCTCGGCCTGATGGGCGGGCTGTTGCAGATCAACCCGATCTGGCAGTTGGGCCCGTACAAACCGTCTCAGGTG
>Ga0207675_100000922_pt1 | contig 29308 bp, 29 predicted proteins | sample KBSSwiS42_FD_184305 | JGI IMG/M metagenome (GOLD analysis project Ga0207675, IMG submission 184305) | Switchgrass rhizosphere microbial communities from Kellogg Biological Station, Michigan, USA - KBS Switchgrass S4-2 (SPAdes) (version 2) | ecosystem: Host-associated > Plants > Roots >...
CCGCCTCGGGGATGCCGACCTTGCCGACGTCGTGGAGCAGGAACCCGTAGCGCAGCTGCTCGTCGGCTGCCAGCTCGGGGTCCGAGCGCAGGGCCTGGCAGGCCCGGAGCCCGTCCAGCCTCGGCATGGTGAGGTCGAGGATGACCAGGTCGGGCCGCTCGACCTTGACCACCTCGAGGGCGGCCTGGCCGTCGGCCGCCTCGAGCAGGCCGTACTCGTCCAGGTCGAGCAATGCGGAGACGACCCGCCTGATGGCGGGGTCGTCGTCGACGATGAGCACACGGTTCAGCTCCATCGCTGTACCCATCGGACCAGAGTCAGCCGGATTTGAGCCCTTCGAGGAGATCGAGGAGATCACTCGAGGAGCTGCGACACCTGGGCGGTGCCGTCCCGGTAGCGGCGGGCCAGCTCGCCACGGAGCAGGTCGACCACCCGCTGGACGGTCCGGCGGTGGGTCGAGACCTTCTCCTCCTCCGCCGACAGGACCTCGACCGCCCTGGTCAGCTCCTCGACGTCCAGCTCGGGCAGGCGGGCGATGGTCTCGTCCGACACCAGCCGCTCGACCCGGCGCCGGTGCTCCCCTGCCCGCGACGGCACCTGGACCCGGGGCACGGCACTGAAGGTCGTGCCCGGCGAGTCGTCGGACAGGATGGCCGGCAGGCCGGCCAGCAGGCCGGCCACGTCCTGCTCGTCGGTGGCCGACCGGCGCACCAGCTCGGCCCTGAGGATGTCGAGGCGGCCCTGGAGCAGCCGCCGCAGATAGGAGACGTCGGCCTCCTCGGCCTCGGCCTCCTCACGGCGGGCGCGCAGCTCGGGCAGGCCGAGCTGGTCGACCCCCTCGGTGAACCCCGGGTCGAGGACCCGGTCGATGCGGCGCTGGCCGCCTGGCACTACCTCCACGCTCATCCATCCCCCCCTGGTGCTTGCATGAGCGGGACAGATTGTAGGCGATTTACTCGAACGGCAAGTCCACGACCGTTGCGACCCGGTCTCCGGCCCGGACCAGGCGGCCGGTTTCGACCACCCGGCGCACATAGGCCAGGCCGATCGGGCCCAGGGCGGGGTGGTCGACCACGCTGCGGAGCTGGCCGGCGCGGCGGCCGTCGTCGGTGACCAGGTCGGTCCGGGGGGTGGGCAGGCCGTCCCCCCCGCCGTTGGGGGAGGGCTGGAAGACGAGACCGGCCAGGCGGCGCTGGACCTGGCCCAGGTTGTGGACTCTGGCCACCGTCTCCTGGCCCGGGTAGCAGCCCTTGTCCATATGGACGTGGGATCCCAGCAGGCCGGCCTCCTCGGCCAGCACGTCGTCGGTCAGCTCGTGCCCGGCCCTTGGCAGGCCACCGGCCACCCGGGCAAGCTCCCAGCGCTCGGCCGGCGACCGTTCGACGCCGGCCCGCTCCAGCTCGGTGGCGGCCGCGGGCGCGCCCGGGCCGACCAGGTCGAAGCCGACCGGGGTCCGGTGGACGACCAGCTCCGGCCCGGCCACCCCGGCCCGGCCGGGGCCGGGCACGGGGAGGCCGGCCGCGACCAGGGCGGCGTCGGCACCCGGGCCGAGCACGCTGGCCGCCCCCGCGACCGGCTGGCCCACGGTCACGTCGTAGCGGAACACGAACCGGGCCAGCCGCTCGGCCAGGGCCGGGGCGGTGGCCGCCTCGGTGTCGAGGAGGACGCCGCCGTCCAGCACGGCCAGGCGGAAGGCGAACTCGATCTTGCCCTTGGGCGACAGCAGCAGCCCCTGGGTGGCGTCGCCCGGAGCCAGGCCGAGGGTGTGCTGGGTGCAGACGGCGTGGAGATAGCGCAGCACGTCGGCCCCCGAGAGGGGGACCGAGGCCAGGTCGGGCCGGTCGACGACGCAGGTCAGAGCGGACATGCCCCCATGGTAGCGATACCCGTTTGCGGTCCGGATCGGGCTATGGCTAACTGGGATCACGCGAGAAGGGAGGTGGTCCAGCTGTCAGAACCGGTACGGACCCGTGAGGTGACTGCCCGGTAGGGCGACTCAGCCTCGATCGTGGGGAATGGATCACCCCCGGAATCCAAACAGATCACCGAACCCAGGGAGCCTCGGCCTGGTCCGACCGAGGAGGCACCGCTCGCGAGAGCCGAGTGCCAGCTCCCTGGGTCTTTTCAGTCCTTGAGCAGGCGGTAGACCACGTAGACGGCGAACACGCCCGCGGCGGTCAGCATCGCCACCAGCAGGGCCGTGTACCAGAACTCGAGGGTCACAGGGCCAGCGTATCAGGCGTCCACCCGGACGCCGGCCGCGCGGCCGCTGAGGACGACCGTTCCCGGGCGGGTGTCGACCCGCTCCAGGCGCACCCCGGCCGGCAGCTCGGGCAGTGGCACCTCGAAGGTGAACTGGGAGGCCAGCAGGTCCTCGGTTGACGGGTCGATCCGCCCCTGCTCGCCCAGCCGGATCTCGGCCGGGGTGAAGGTGACCCGGCCGTCGCGGGCCCCCAGCTCCCCGGTGACCCGCGCCTCCAGCGTCTGGCCGAGGAGCGGCACCTTGACCCGGAGCTCGACCCCGTCCTCCTTGATGGCCAGCGTCCCGCCCTGGAGCCGGTCGGCCAGCAGCCGGTTGACCTCGGCCTCGGTCAGCTCGATGGTGCCGTCGGCCCGGTCGACGGTGATCCGGCCCGGCTCGCCCAGCAGGACGTCCCGGGGCACCCGGACGCCGTGCAGGGTGAGCTTGAGCTGGGCGGCGTTGATCCCTCTGGCGGTGGCGTCGGTGGCGGCCAGGTCGATGGTCGAGAACCGCCCGGTCGCCAGGTGGGGCAGGAACGGGACGTCGCGGACCTGCACCACCGGCCGCCGGCCGAGGTCGTACTCGCGCTGGAGCGCCTCGGTGACCCGGTCCTCGAAGACCCGGGCGGCGGCGAAGTCGGCGGCGGCGCCGAGCAGGAGCAGGACCACGACGGCGATCAGCAGCTTGCGCATGAGGCCGCCCAGGTTGCCACGTGCCGGTGACGTCCAGCCAGCACCGGCCTGGCTCAGCCCCCGGAGAACGGCGGCAGCAGGGCCAGCTCGGCCCCGTCGGGGACGGCGGCGGCGGGGTCGCGCCAGCGCTCGCCGTCCACCAGCACGCTCGAGTACCCGAGGACGGCCACGAAGCGGTCGCCGAAGCGGTCGCCGAGCTCGTCGAGGATGGCCTGGAGCGGGGCCGCCGGGGCCTCCACCTCGGGCACCCCGGCCGCCTCCCGCAGGGCGGCGAACAGTCGGATCCTGACCATGCCGCTATGGTAGGGTGCGCGGCCGTTCGCTGCGGCCGCGGGGAACCAGACTCGGAGGAGACCAGGTGGCCGAGCTCGCCTGCCTGACCGGCCGGGCTGGGGGGGCGAAGGAGGTCCTCCCCGCCCTGGAGTACCTGGCCCACCCCGTGGCCACGCTGCCCCTGGACGAGGCCAGCATGGCGGCCGCGGCGGCCAAGGAGCTGGTGGTGGTCGACGCCACCCGCGACCTGTCCCGCGCCCAGGCGATCTGCCGAGCGCTGCGAACCGGCGGCGACCACCTGGCCATCCTGGTCGTGATGCCCGAGGCGGGGCTGGCAGGGCTCCAGCGCGACTGGGGGGCCTCCGACTTCCTCCTTCCCTCGGCAGGGCCGGCCGAGATCGAGGCCCGGGTGCGGCTGCTCACCCAGCGGCCGGTGGTGGCCGACCCCGACGCCGCCATCCGGGTCGGCGACCTGGTCGTCGACCCCGTCTCCTACCAGGTCCGCCTCCGGAGCCGGCCGCTCGACCTGACCTACAAGGAGTTCGAGCTGCTGCGGTTCCTGGCCGCCCGGCCCGGCCGGGTCTCGACCCGGGCGCAGCTCCTCCAGGAGGTGTGGGGCTACGACTTCTTCGGCGGCACCCGCACCGTCGACGTGCACGTCCGCCGTCTCCGGGCCAAGCTCGGTCCCGAGCACGAGTCGATGATCGCCACCGTCCGTGGCGTCGGCTACAAGCTGCTGCCGGCCGACCAGGCCAGAGCGGAGCGCGAAGCCGGACAGTAACGAAGTTCTCAAGGGGCCCTCCCGACCGGCCGACTACCCGTATGTCCGGTCCCCTGTCCGCTTCCCCAGGAGGGCGCCCATGTTGGTCCGCCGCCTGCTCATGCCGTTCGTGCTGGTCACCGGGATGCTCGCGGTGACCGTGCCGGCAAGTGCCGGTCCTCGCACCGACGCGTCGTTCGTCCGCGCCACCAATGCCGACCGCCGCGAGCAGGGCTACAAGGCGATGGCCAGCTCGCGCACCCTTGCCAAGCTGGCCCGGTCACACTCAGTGGCCATGGCCCGCAAGTCGGCCCAGCGCCTCGGCGGGCGCTGCGACGCCCGTGCCCTGTGGCACAACGACATCTCCAAGTCCACCGACCACTGGGTCTGGCTGGGCCAGAACGTCGGCTGCGGCTCGATGGGCTCCGACGGGGTCGGCGCCTCGGTCCGCCGGATCCAGGACGCCTTCATGCGCTCCCCCGGCCACCGGCGCAACATCCTGTACCGCAAGGCCAACCTGTTCGGGGTCGGCACCTTTATCAAGGACGACATCATCTGGGTGACGGTCAACTTCGAGCAGACAACCCCCGGCTGGGGGTAGCAGGGCGGTATCCTTTGACAGCGCGCCGGTGGCGATGGCACCATCGGCGCGCTCTGTCGTGGGCCGCTAGCTCAGTTGGTAGAGCACCCGGCTTTTAACCGGGGTGTCGTCGGTTCGAGGCCGACGCGGCCCACCCCGCAACCGAGCCGGGCCCCCATCGTCTAGTGGCCTAGGACACCACCCTTTCAAGGTGGCGACGCGGATTCGAACTCCGCTGGGGGCACGCAGAAGACCACCATGCGTGGTCCCGTGGAGCAGCTTGGCTGTGCTCGCCGCCCTGTCAAGGCGGAGGTCGCGGGTTCAAATCCCGTCGGGACCGCTCGGACCGAGGCCACAAGCCCCGGTCCCCCGGGCAGGTAGCTCAGTCGGTAGAGCGTGCGGCTGAAAACCGCAAGGTCGGCGGTTCGATCCCGTCCCTGCCCACCACGTCAGCGCGGGTCGGCGGGGCCATGACGGGCAGGGACAGGCAGCCGGTGCGGGGGGTGGCCCTCTCGTCGGACGGCATCCCCCTGTCGTTCGAGGTGCACGGGTCGGGGACGCCGGCGCTGGTGTTCGTCCACGGCTGGTCGTGCGACCGTCGCTACTGGAGCGGTCAGCTGGCCGCCTTCTCGGACCGTCACCGGGTCGTGGCCGTCGACCTTGCCGGGCACGGGGAATCAGGCGGAGGCCGTCAGGGGTGGACCATGGCGGCCTTCGGCGACGACGTCGCCGCGGTGGTACGGCACCTGGGGCTCGGCGAGGTCGTGCTGATCGGTCACTCGATGGGCGGTGACGTGGTCGTCGAGACCGCCCTTCGGCTGGGCGACCAGGTGCTGGGGGTTGTCTGGGCCGACACCTACGACACCCTCGGAGATCCACCGACCCGGGCGGAGCTCGAGGAGTTCGTGGCCCCGTTCCGGGAGGACTTCGTCGCCGCGGCCGTGGCCCTCGTCCGGCGGATGGCCGGTCCAGCCGCGGCCGACCTGGTCGAGTGGGTGGCCGCCGACATCTCGGCCGCCCCTCCAGAGATCGCGATCGAGGTGTTGGAGCATGCCGTCGGCAACGAGCCCGCCGTCCTCGCCGCTCTGCCGAAGCTGACCGCGCCGGTGGTGGCGATCAATCCCGGCTACCGGCCCACCGACACCGAGGCACTCCGGCGCCACGGGGTGCGGGCCGTGGTCATGCCCGGGGTCGGGCACTTCCTCATGCTGGAAGATCCCGGCACCTTCAACCGGCTGCTCGGTGCGGTCGTCGACGAGCTAGCCCCGGCCGAGGATGCCGGTGACGGCGGAGACGAAGCCGGGAAGCGCCGCCAGGGCGGCAAGGGCCAGGACCAGCTGCCCGGCCGGGACGAGCCGGGGGGCGTGCCAGGCCGCGATCACCGGGCGGGCCCTGGTGGCCAGGACGACCAGCGCGCCCACCACGACCACGATGGCGACGACCGGCGGCAGCGGGGCCAGCAGCAGCAAGGGGGCGTGGGCGGCGATGGCCCGGGGGTCGCGACCTAGCAGCGGGATGGCCCGGCTGGCCCGCCCGGCCAGGGCGGCGACCAGCATGCCGTGGAACAGCACCAGGGCCGAGAACGCCACCACCGACACCCAGCCCGGGCCGACCAGGTCGAAGTCCAGGTTGCCCTCCCGGAGCGGTTCCAGCCGCGTCCCGCCCCCCAGGAGCAGCAGCGCCCCGTAGACCAGCCCCCCGGTCCGGCCGGCCGGCAGCCAGCGCCGCACCAGCAGGTAGGCCGCGCCGGTGGCGGTCCCGAGGAACAGCGCCGTGAAGATCACGAACCCGGCCGTGCCGCCGGCGCTGATCCGGCCCACCACCTCGTCCGCCTCGGTGAGGCGCCCCTGGGCCCCGTCGCCCGCCGTCAGCGCCAGCAGCCGCATCACCAGCCGCCCCCCGGCCCCGGCGGCCAGAACCCCGGCCCCGACCCCGGCCACCACGGCCAGGTTCACCGCCCACAGGTACCGCCGGACCACCAGCTCCACCGCCGGCGGCGCCGCCGGGTCGCCCGGTCCCGTCGGCGTGGGGGCAGGCGGCGGCTCGACCGTCAGGCCGCCCCAGCGAACCACCGCGACCAGCCCGGCCAGCACCGCCAGGATGCAGACCCCGATCACCGCCACCCCAGCAGTATGACCCGCTCGGCTTGCTCAGCTCGACCCGGCTGACCCAGGCGGCTCAGGCGGGCGGGAAACGCAGACGGCGCCTCGGTGGGAGGCGCCGTCTGGACGTCCGGCCCCCCCTTGGGTGGTGCCGGTCACGCGGGTCGAAGGGCTAGCCGCCGGCTTCGACGCCGCGGAGCAGCTGGCGGACTTCCGTCTCGCGGTAGCGACGGTGCCCGCCGAGGGTGCGGATGCTCGAGAGCTTGCCTGCTTTGGCCCAGCGGGTCACGGTCTTGGGGTCGACACGGAACAGCGCGGCGACCTCCGCCGGGGTGAGCAGCGCCTCAGGAGCAGGCGCAGACTGGACGGTACGACTGGCGGACATGGTTGCCACCCCTCACCTCGAACTTCCCCCCATCGAGACGGGATTCTCGCGGAGGTCCTGAATATCCTAGAGGCGTCGAATGGGACAGACCATAGCAACTTAGGGCTATTTTCCGCCCCGCCTAGTAGGACTATCGGCAACCGACCGCCAGAGCTTTAGCAAAAGGTACGCAGAGCTCAATTGCTGGATTCCCGTCCCCGCAGCGCCGACCAGCGCTCGCTCAACGAGCGGTAGAGCTCGCTCGAGCGGTCCAGATCCCCCGCCTCGAGGGCGCCGAGCGCCTCCCAGACCTCGGCGGCCGAGTGGTCGGCGACCAGGTCCTCGAACGGGATCGCTCTGGTTAGTCCTCCGTAGTCGAGCTGGACCAGGCTGTCCGGGTCGAAGCTGTGGAGCCAGGCCCGGAGCTCCTCGACGGCCACGACCATCTCGGCGTCGTCCATCAGCTCCTGGAGGATGCTGACGGCCCGGGAGACGCGGCCGCGCGCCTTGGGCATGTTGGTCCGGTAGGTGAGCCGGGCCACCTGGCCCGAGGAGGGGGCCCCGACCCGCCGCTCGCCGTCCTCGAACAACGTGAACCAGGGAAGGGGGACGTGCCAGGCCGCCTGCTGGATGTGGCTGCGCGATCCCGGCCGCTCGCTCTCCCAGCGCTCCAGGCTCTGCTCGGCCCGCTCGACGTCGCCGGCGGACACGAAGGCGTCGGCCACCTCGTCCGGGACCGAGCTGCGGAAGGCGACCAGCGACTGGAGGGTGCGTAGCTCGGTGCGGAGGGGGCAGAGGAAGACCACGTCCCCGACCCGCTCGACGAGGGCGTGCTCGCGCTCGGCGCCGACCGTGAGCCCGAGGGCCCTTGCCAGCCCGCGGCGCTCCTCGCGGCCGACGAGCAGGCTCGCGGGCAGGACCTGGCCGGCCTCCACGTACGCGGCCCACTCGGCGCGCTCCCGGGGTGGGAACGCGGCCAACGGCTGGTAGATGCGCAGATACGCCGTGAACGCATGGCCCTTCATGGTGAGGAGTATAAGGAGAGGGCTGTGGTAGGTTGGCCTTCCGGGTGGGTACCCCCCACCGTGCGTCTGCCGCCCTGGCGGCGATCCCGCCGGGGCCCGTCCAGGAGGTCATCCTTGGGAGCGTTCGGGCTCATGGGTGGCGAGTACGAGCAGGTCGTCTACAACCACGATGCCGCCTCCGGCCTCAAGGCCATCATCGCCATCCACTCGACCGCCCTCGGCCCGGCCCTGGGCGGCACCCGCTTCTACCCCTACGCCTCCGAGGACGACGCGCTCACCGACGTCCTCCGGCTGGCCAAGGGCATGAGCTACAAGGCGGCCGTGGCCGGGCTCGACCTCGGCGGGGGCAAGGCGGTCATCCTCGGCGACCCCAAGCGGGTCAAGTCCGAGGCCCTGCTGCGCGCCTACGGCCGCTTCGTCGAGAGCCTCGGCGGCCGCTACATCACCGCCGAGGACGTCGGGACCTACATCCCCGACATGGACACCGTCTCGCTGGAGACCCGGTTCGTCACCGGCCGCTCGCCGGCCAACGGCGGCGGCGGCGACCCCTCGATCAACACCGCCTACGGGGTCATGAAGGGCATGCAGGCGGTGGCCGAAGAGCTCTGGAACGAGCACGACCTGGCCGGCCGCCACATCGTGGTCCAGGGCGTGGGCAAGGTCGGCACCCACCTGTGCCACCTGCTCCACCAGGCCGGGGCCCGGCTCACCGTGGCCGACGTCGACGTCGACAACGTGGCCAGGGCGGTCAAGGAGTTCGGCGCCGACACCGTCGAGCCGGCCAAGGCCCACGCGGTCGCCTGCGACATCCTCGCCCCCTGCGCGATGGGGGCCGTCGTCAACGACGACACCCTGCCCGAGCTGAAGTGCGCCGCCATCGCCGGGTCGGCCAACAACGTCCTGGCCCGCGACGAGCACGGCTACGCCCTGCGCCAGCTCGGGATCCTGTACGCCCCCGACTACGTGGTCAACGCCGGCGGCCTGATCAACGTGGCCGACGAGCTCCAGGGCTACTCCCCCGAGCGGGCCAAGGCCAAGGTCGAGGGCATCTACAACGCCGTCCGGGACATCTTCCACCGGGCCAAGGCCGAGGGCGTCCCCACCAGCGAGGCCGCCGACCGGATGGCCAAGGACCGGATGCGCGACATCTCGAGGCTGCGCCTGATCCGGGTCCTGCCGGGCGTCAGCGGCTAGCCACCTCGCCCATCACCCAGGCGGGGATGTCGTGGCCGGCCAGGAACGCCGTCGCCCGGTCGGCCTCGGTGGGCGGGAGGACCACCACCATGCCGACGCCCAGGTTGGTCGCCCGGGCCAGCTCCTGGTCGTCCACGGGGCCGAGGCCGGCCAGGACCCGGAAGATCGGAGGCGGCTCCCACGACCTCCGGTCGACCCTGGCGGTCAGGCCGGGGGGGAGGCAGCGGGGGAGGTTGCCGGGGAGGCCGCCGCCGGTGACGTGGCAGAGGGCGTGGACCTCGATCCCGGTGGCCAGCAGGTCGACCAGCTGGGGGGCGTAGATGCGGGTCGGGGTGAGCAGGGCCTCGCCGACCGGGGCGCCGAGCTCGGGCAGCTCGCGGTCGTAGCCGATCCCGGCCCTGGCCAGGACCTGGCGGGCCAGGCTGAAGCCGTTGGCGTGGAGGCCGGAGGAGGCGAGCCCGAGCAGCACGTCGCCGGTCACGACCCGGTCCGGGCCGAGCAGGCGGTCGCGCTCCACCATCCCCAGGGCGAACCCGGCCAGGTCGTAGGCCTCGGGCTCCATCGCGCCAGGGTGCTCGGCCGTCTCCCCGCCGAGCAGGGCGCAGCGGGCCAGCCGGCAGCCCTCGGCCACCCCGGCCACGATGGCGGCCACCCGGGCGGGGTCGACCCGGCCGACGGCCAGGTAGTCGAGGACGAACAGCGGCTCGGCCCCGGGAACGACCACGTCGTCGACCACCATGGCGACCAGGTCGATGCCGACGGTGTCGTGGCGGTCGAGGGCCTGGGCGACCAGCAGCTTGGTGCCGACCCCGTCGCTGGCCGCGGCCAGCACCGGGTCGGTGGGGACGCCGGCCCGGCCCAGGTCCCCGGCCAGCCGCCACAGCCCGGCGAACCCGCCGATGCCGCCCAGCACCTTGGGGCCGTGGGTCGCCTCGACCGCCGACCGCATCAGGGCGACCGCCCGGTCCCCGGCCTCGACGTCGACCCCGGCCTGGGCGTAGGTCAGTGGCTGGCGGTCCATCTAGCGCTGGGGGGCCAGGCCCTCGAGCAGCTCCTTGCCCTGGACCTGGGCCTCCACGGGGATCGGGTAGTTCCCCGTGAAACACGCCGTGCAGAGGCCTCCTGGCCCCTCGGCCGGGTCGGCCGCGGTCTCGGTCAGGGCCTCCAGTGACAGGTAGCCGAGCGAGTCGGCGCCGACGTAGCTGGCCACCTCGTCGGTGAGCAGGTCGCTGGCGACCAGCTCGGCCCGGGTGGGCATGTCGATGCCGTAGAAGCAGGGCCAGCGCACCGGGGGCGAGGTGATGCGGACGTGGACCTCGCGGGCGCCAGCCTCCCGGAGCATGGCGACGATCGCCTTGGTGGTGTTGCCGCGCACGATCGAGTCGTCGACCACGACCAGCCGCAGCCCCCGGATGGCCTCCCTGAGCGGGTTGAGCTTGATCCGGATGCCGAGCTGGCGCATGGTCTGGCTCGGCTGGATGAAGGTCCGCCCGACATAGCGGTTCTTCATCAGGCCCTCGCCGAACGGGATGCCGCTGGCCTCGGCGTAGCCGGCGGCGGCGCTCCAGGCCGTGTCGGGCACGGGGATGACCAGGTCGGCCTCGACCGGCGACTCGACGGCCAGGGCGGCGCCGAGTGCCCGGCGGACCTGGTGGACGCTCTGGCCGCCGAGGGTGGAGTCGGCCCTTGCCAGGTAGACGTGCTCGAACACGCACAGCTTGGGCTCGGGCGGGGCGAAGCGCCGGGCCCGCAGGCCGTGGCTGTCGATCGCCACGACCTCGCCCGGCTCGACCTCGCGGACCAGGGTGGCCCCGACGATGTCCAGGGCCGCCGTCTCCGACGCGATCACCCAGCCCCCGGGCAGCTTGCCGATGCACAGCGGCCGGACCCCGTGCCGGTCCCGCACCCCGTAGAGGGTCCGCTCGTCCATGATGACCAGCGAGAACGCCCCCTCGAGGCGGGGCATGATGCGGACGATCGCCTCCTCGAGGGACAGGTCGGCCTCGCGGGCCAGCAGCTCGGCCATCACATCGGTGTCGCTGCTGGGCCGGAGCGCGCCGCCGGCGCCGTCGCCGTCGGTGGCCTCGGCGGCCAGCGACTCGGCCAGGACGGCCGTGTTGGTGAGGTTGCCGTTGTGGGCCAGGGCGATCCCGCCCCCGGCGGCGTTGGTCTTGAAGGCCGGCTGGGCGTTCTCCCAGCGGGAACCGCCGGTGGTCGAGTAGCGGGTGTGCCCGATCGCCAGGTGCCCCTGGAGGGTGGCCAGCGTCGGCTCGTCGAAGACCTGGCTGACCAGGCCCATCTCCTTGTAGACGAGCACCCCGTGGCCGTCGGCGACGGCCATGCCGGCCGACTCCTGACCACGGTGCTGGAGGGCGTAGAGCCCGTAGAAGACGAGGTTGGCGACCTGCTCCCCCGGAGCCCACACCCCGAAGACCCCGCACGCCTCGCGTGGATGGTCGGCGTCGAGCATGTTCCTCCCTGGCCAGGCGGCCCGAGCGGCGGTGTGGGGAAGCCAGCCGATCGTAGCACCCGATCCCGACGGGCCGGTGGATGCTCGGACATGCCTGTTGCCCGACTTCTCGTGACGATGGTAAGAAACGCAGGTTGTGGAGAACCCGCTGCCCCAGGTAGATTCCCATTTGCTCCCCCACGTGTGACCGTATGACCGAGCCAGCCCGTCCCTTCCCCGGGGCCGTTCTATGAGCAGGAATGCCGTGCGCCTTCGGGCACGCAGACCGCCGGCCGCCGCGGTGACGAGCACCCATCTGCCTCGAGTCCATCTCCCAGGCAACGACGCAGAGGTCAGCACATGATCCGAAACATGCAGATCCGCTCCAAGCTGATCGCGGTGCTGGTCATCCCATTGGTCGCCCTGACCGTGCTGGCCGCCCTCGGGATCGGGGCCAATGTCGCCCGCGGCGTGCAGGCCGACCGGGTCAACGACCAGACGGCCTTCGCCGTGAGCCTCTCGACGCTCGTGCACGAGCTGCAGCGGGAGCGGGACCTGTCGGCCGGCTGGGTCGGGAGCGGCCGCGACGCCGGCTACGGCGGCGTGGTCACCCAGCGGGTGGCCGTCAACCAGGCGCTCCAGGCCTTCCGCAGGGACGCGCAGAACCTCGGCGACGAGGGCTCGGCGTTCAGCCAGCGGGTCGACGACGCCCTCAAGCGGTTCGACCGGTTCAACGACGAGCGCGAGCGGGTCGAGAGCAACCCGGACCTCACGGTGACGCGGACGCTCGACATCTACTCCGGCCTGATCGCCAACCTCCTCGCCGTCAAGCTCGAGCTGGCCAGCCAGACCAACGACCGGAACCTGATCCGCAACACCGCCACCTTCGTCGCCCTTGGCCGCTTCAAGGAGGCCGCCAGCCAGGAGCGCGGCCTGGTCTATGCGGTGGCGTCGGCCGGGCAGTTCGCCCCCGGCGAGTTCCAGCGCTTCGCCACCAGCCTTGGCGCCCAGGACACCTGGCGCTCGCAGTTCGACGCCACCGCGAGCTCCGAGCAGCGCGCCCGGCTCGACGCGCTCCAGGCGACCCGCGACGTCGCCGAGGTGAACGGGCTGCGCAACTTCCTGCGCAACGCCCTCCTGACGGGGGACGCCAGCAGCAAGGTCGAGCTGGACCCGAGGGAATGGTTCCTGCGCACGTCGGCCAGGATCGACCAGATCCGTGATGTCGAGAACACCGTCGCCGACGACGTCCGCGCGGCCAGCCAGGCCGACCAGTCCACCGCCCGCCGCCAGGCCCTGCTCTACACGATCCTGCTGACCCTGGTGCTCTGGATCACGATCGGTCTGTCCCTGTGGCTGATCCGCTCCATCGTCGGGCCGCTGCGGACGCTCACCCGCAGCGCCAACGAGGTCGCCGACGAGCGGCTCCCCGGCCTGGTCGACCGGCTCCAGCACACCAAGGACCCCCGCGACCTGGACGCCGTCCCCGAACCGGTCCCGGTGAAGTCCCACGACGAGATCGGCCAGGTGTCGGCCGCCTTCAACTCGGTCCACCGGGTGGCCATCCAGGTCGCCACCGAGCAGGCGGCCCTGCGCAAGTCGATCGGCGACATGTTCCTCAACCTGGCCCGGCGCAGCCAGAGCCTGATCGACCGCCAGCTGGAGCTGATCGACGACCTGGAGCGCACCGAGGCCGACCCCGACGCGCTCGACAACCTCTTCAAGCTCGACCACCTGGCGACCCGCATGCGCCGCAACGCCGAGGACCTGATCGTGCTCTCGGGGGCCGAGCCGGCCCGCCGCTGGAGCCAGCCGGTGCCGCTGGTCGACGTGGTCAGGGCCGCCCTGGCCGAGGTCGAGGACTACAACCGGGTCGAGCTGCTGCCGATCGACGACATCGGCGTCGCCGGCCAGGCGGTCAGCGACGTCGTCCACCTGCTGGCCGAGCTGATCGAGAACGCCACCTCGTTCTCGCCGCCCGGGACCAAGGTCCAGGTCGCCGGCCAGCAGGTCAGCAACGGCTATGTGCTCGAGATCGAGGACCGCGGCCTCGGCATGAGCGACGACGAGCTGGTCGAGGCCAACGAGCGGCTGGCCAACCCGCCGATGATCGACTTCGCCCTCTCGCGCATGCTCGGGCTGTACGTGGTCGCCCGGCTGGCCCAGCGCTACAACATCAAGGTGCAGCTCCGGCACTCCTGGTACGGGGGCATCACCGCGCTGGTGCTGCTGCCGCCGACGGTGGCCGTCCGGGCGCCCATGCCCGAGGCGATCGAGGCGCCGGCCCGTCGGGGCCCGGCCGAGCTGGTCCCCTCCACCAAGCCGGTCGAGCCGGTGGCCGAGGAAGGCGGGGAGCACCTCCCGATCTTCGAGGCGGCCAGGTCGGACTGGTTCGAGGACAGCGTCAGGGGCGACCACCTGCCCCTGCGCCGCCATGCCGCCCAGCAGCCCAACGGCCGGGCCGCCGAGCCCACCGGGAACGGTGCCGGCACCCTCACCGGTGCCGGCGCCACCCGGCTCCCCGCCCCCGACCAGAGCGGCCCGGGTCCCGGTGACGGCGGTGGTCCCAATGGTCCTGACCCCAACGGGCCGAGCCCCGACGCGGCCAGGACGGACGCGGCCCGGGCCGAGGCCATGCGGGTCGAGGCGATGCGGATCGAGACCGCCCGGATGGAGGCGGCCAGAGGCGAGGCGGCCCGGGAGGAGGCGGCCAGGACCGAGCTGACGCGGGAGGCGACCCGGCCCGGCGCCGGCGACGGCGGCCCTGTGGCCGACCGCCCGCGGACCGCCCGGTCGGAGGCGGCCGAGGCCGGAGGCGCGCCCGCAGCCGCGGCCAGCGCCGCCGAGGCCCCTGCGGCCCCAACGGCCAGGACGCGTGGGGACGGGTCAGGCACCCGGGCCCGCACCGGCCCGCTGCCGACCAGGACCCCAGGGGCATCGGGCCCGCCGCCGGGCGGCGCCAAGCCGTTCGCGCCCGCGACCCCGTCCGGCGGCGGAGAGCCGCTGGCCCCCGCCACACCACCGTCGCCTGGCCGCTCCAGCCGGCGAACAGGCGCCGACCGGGTCAGGGCGGACCGAGCACGGGCCGACCGGGCCGGGACCGACCGGGCCCCGGCCGGCCAGCCCGCCGCCGCGGCCGCCGTCCAGGGAGCGGCCCCCGCGCCGGCGGACGGGGGCGCCGCGACCTCGGCAAAGCTCCAGGCGGCCTCGGTCCAGACGACCAAGGCCGGCCTTCCCCGCAGGGTCCCGCGGGCGAACCTCGCCCCCGGGATGGTCGCCGCGCGCACGGCGGCGACCGGCGCCAGCCCGGAGCCGGCCGGCAGCTCCCAGCCCTCCTCCTCCGCGGCCAGGTCCCCGGAGGAGGTCCGAAGCATGCTGTCGAGCTACCGCTCGGGCCTCGAGCGCGGCCGGATGGCAGCAGGCGAAGATGCCGACAGAGGCGGCGACGCCCACTCGTCCTCGAGGAGCGACGACGATGACGCAACTCAGTAGGGAAGCGCAGAACCTCAACTGGCTCGTCTCCAACTTCGCCAGGAGCGTTCCAGGGGTGGCGCACGCGATCGTGGTCTCGGCCGACGGGCTCCTGATGGCCGTCTCCGAGCGCCTTGACCGGGCTAGAGCCGACCAGCTCGCCGCCGTCGCCTCCGGTCTGGCCAGCCTCACCCAGGGCGCCGCCCGCTGTTTCGACGCGGGTGCGGTGAACCAGACGATCGTGGAGATGGAGAAGGGCTTCCTGTTCGTGATGTCGGTCAGCGATGGCTCCTGCCTGGCCGTGCTAGCCTCGCCATCTTGTGATATTGGCCTTGTCGGCTACGAGATGGCACTACTGGTTGCCCGCACGGGGGACGTGCTCACGCCCGCCCTCCGGGCTGAGCTGCAAGCGGCGCTGCCACGATGAGCACGGCCGGGGCTGGGGGAAGCACCGATGAGCACCGAGGATCGGCAGGACAGCCGGCAGGAGCCGGGTCGGCTGGTCCGACCCTACGCGATGACCGGCGGGCGAACCCGCCCGGCGGACGACGACCTCGAGCTGGAGACGCTGGTCTCCACCACCTCACTGGGTGAGACCTCGTTGACCCTGAGCCTCGAACGGCGGTCGATCGCCCTGCTCTGCAGGGACATTCTCTCCATCGCGGAGATCTCCGCACGGCTTGACCTGCCCCTCGGCGTCGTCCGCGTGCTCGTCGGCGACATGGCCGGGGAGGGGCTGGTCACCGTGCACCGGCCCGCCAGTGTCGGCGACCGCCCAGACCTTGCGCTTCTCGAGAGGGTGCTCTATGGACTCCGGACAATATAGATCGGGCTCCCCCACTGGGGAGTCGAGGGCGCCGACCCCGGTCAAGATCGTCATCGCCGGCGGCTTCGGCGTCGGCAAGACGACCTTCGTCGGCGCGGTCTCAGAGATCATCCCGCTGACGACCGAGGCCGCCATGACCACGGCCAGCCTCGGGGTCGACGACACCAGCCACATCCAGGGCAAGACGACCACGACCGTGGCCATGGACTTCGGCCGCATCACCCTGGACACCGACCTGATCCTGTACCTGTTCGGCACCCCCGGCCAGGACCGGTTCTGGTTCATGTGGGACGACCTGTGCCGGGGCGCCATCGGCGCCGTGGTCCTGGTCGACACCAGGCGGCTGGACGCCTGCTTCGCCGCCGTCGACTACTTCGAGCAGCGCGAGCTGCCGTTCGTGGTCGCCATCAACTGCTTCGACGGCGTCCTGGCCCACGCGATCGACGACGTCCGCGAGGCCCTGGTCATCGGCCCCGACACCCCGATCGTGGCCTGCGACGCCCGGGTCCGCGAGTCGGCCAAGACGACCCTGATCGAGCTGGTCCAGCACGCCCTGGCCCGCGCCTCGGCCGTCCTGCGCTCCCCGGCCAACACCCGCGGAGGGGTCGGCGCCGGCACCTCGACCCCCTGACCGAGGCCGGCCAGTGACCGAGGGCGCCCATGTCCGGGTGAACCGGCGGCTGTGGAACGAGGACGCCGACGACTACCAGCGGCGCAACGCCCCCCAGATCCGGGACCAGGCCTTCACCGGCCATCTCGCCTGGGGCACCTGGAACATCCCCGAGTCGGAGCTGGGCGTGCTCGGCGACGTCGCCGGCAAGGACATGCTGGAGTTCGGCTGCGGCGGCGCCCAGTGGTCGACGGCCCTGGCCCGCAACGGGGCCCTGCCGGTCGGGTTCGACCTCTCCGAGCGCCAGCTGGAGCATGCCCGGCGCCTGCGGTCCGAGACGGGGATCGCCTTCCCGCTGGTGCAGGCGGACGCCGAGCGGACCCCGTTCCGCGACGCCAGCTTCGACATCGTGTTCGCCGACTACGGGGCGTTCCTGTTCGCCGACCCCTACCGGGCCGTGCCCGAGGCGGCCCGGATCCTGCGTCCCGGCGGCCTGCTCGCCTTCACCCACCTCAGCCCCATCTACGACATCGCCTTCCCGCCGGACGCCGAGCACGCCAGCGAGCGGCTGGTCAACGACTACTTCGGGCTGTACCGGCTGCAGGACGTCGACGGGACGGTCGAGTTCAACCTGCCGTACGGGACCTGGATCCGGCTGTTCCGCGACTGCGGCCTGGTGGTCGAGGACCTGATCGAGCCCCGGCCCGGCCCCGGCGCCACCAGCACCTACCGGGACGCCGAGGACCTGGCCTGGTCGCGCCGCTGGCCGGCCGAGTGCATCTGGCGGCTACGCAAGCCCTGAGCCCGGCCCCGCTACCACCGGCGCGGTAGCCGGCCCGGCCCCGCCTGCCCCCCTGGGAGCAGCGGCACGGCCTTCTCCCGGGCGACGACGCCCCCGGCTCCAGGCGCGACCATCGCTCTCGAGCATCCGGCAACCGGACTGAGGACGGTGAAGATGGGCGAGCAGCTGGTGGAGACCAACGGGCTGAGCAAGACCTACGGCGCGGTCACGGCCGTCGAGCGGGTCAGCCTCTCGGTGTGGCGCGGGGAGGTGTACGGGTTCCTGGGCCCCAACGGGGCCGGCAAGACGACCACCCTGCGCATGCTGGCCGGGCTGGTCAGGCCGACCGCCGGGTCGGCCAGCGTCCACGGCGACCAGCCGGGGAGCCCGCGGGCCCTGGCCCGCACCGGCGTGCTGATCGAGGCGCCCCGCTTCTACCCCTACCTCTCGGGCCGCGACAACCTGCGGGTGGTCGCCCGCTACGCCGGCGTGCCCGACCGGCGGGTCGAGGGCGCGCTCGAGACGGTCGACCTGGCCGGCCGGGGCGGAGACCGCTACGCCCGCTACTCCCTGGGGATGAAGCAGCGGCTCGGGGTGGCCGCCGCCCTGCTCAAGGACCCGGAGCTGCTGATCCTGGACGAGCCGACCAACGGCCTCGACCCGGCGGGCATGCGCGACATGCGGGCGCTGCTCCGCGACCTGGGCGAGCGCGGCCACACCGTGCTCCTCTCCTCGCACCTGCTGGGCGAGGTGCAGCAGCTGTGCGACCGGGTCGGGGTGATCTCCGGCGGCCGACTGCTCGCCGAGAGCACCGTCGACGACCTGCTCGGCCAGGCCGGGCTGCTGGTCCGGGCCGAGCCGCCGGCGCGGGCCCGGGAATGCCTGGAGCGGCTGGTCGGCGCCGGCAACGTCGCCGAGGCCGACGGGAGCTTCCGGCTGCGGACCGGGCCGGAGCGGGCCGGGATGGTGAGCCGCGCCCTGGCCGACGCCGGCGTGACCCTGACCGAGCTGCGCCCCCTGGAGCGCACCCTCGAAGAGGTGTTCCTGGAAATGACCGAGGAAGGGACGGGACGATGATCGCCAGCTTCCAGGCGGAGCTCCTCAAGCTTCGCAAGCGGCCCGCGACCTGGGTGCTGCTCGGGGTGACGCTGGCGCTCACCCTGCTGTTCGGCTACCTCCTCCCCTACTCGAGCTGGGTCACCAGCGACCAGAACTTCCAGACCCAGGGCCTCGACCCGCAGGCCGTGCTGGCCGGGACCCTGCCCGGCGAGCTGGTCCCGACCTCGCTCGGCGGCTTCCCGGTGTTCGCGGGCGCCCTGGCCCTCATCCTCGGCGCCCTGGCCAGCGGCAGCGAGTACGGCTGGGGCACGATGCAGACCGCCCTGACCCAGCGGCCGACCCGGCTGGCCATCTACGGCGGCAAGCTGGCCGCCCTCGCCGCCAGCACCCTCGGCATCGTGCTGGCCGTCTTCGCCCTGAACGCGACCACGGCGGGGGTCATCGCCACCCTGGAGTCGCGGCCGCTCGCCTACCCGCCCCTGGCCGAGCTGGCCCAGGGCATCGGGTCGGGCTGGCTGATCATGGGCATGTGGTGCGGCCTCGGGGCCCTGCTCGGGTTCGCCTTCCGGGGGGTGGCCCTGCCCGTCGGCCTCGGGGTCGTCTGGGTCCTCGGGGTCGAGAACCTGGTCTCGGCGGTGGCCGGCAGCCTGCTGACCTCGCTCCAGCCCCTGCGCAACCTGCTCCCCGGGGTGAACGCCGGGTCCCTGGTCTGGTCCCTGGCCCCCGGCGGCGGGTCCAGCGGCGAGGCACCGCCGGGCGTGATCGACGCCGTCACCGGCGGCCGGGCCACCCTGTCGCTGGCCATCTACGTGGCCGCCTTCGTCGCGCTGGGCGCCGTGCTCGTCCGGCGCCGGGACGTGACCTGACCCCGGCCCCGGCCGGTGCTCAGCCGGGGCGGCGGGCGGCGCGGACGACCACGCCGACGGCGAGCAGCCCCAGGGCCAGGCCGGCCAGGCCCACCCAGAGGAAGCCGCCCGGGTCCGGGTCGCCTCGCGGGGCCGGGCGCGGCGGGGGGGCGATCAGCGGCGCTGTGGTGGTGGTCACCGGATTGTCGGTGATGGCGTTGTGGGTGACCCGGAAGACCCAGAGGCCGCTGTTCATGTCGCTGGCCAGGACCAGGTTCTTCCAGGGGAAGACACCCCAGACGACGGGCATGTCACGGCGGCCGCTCTGAGCGGTGGCCGCGGTCTGGCGGGGCGAGCTGGGCGGTGGCACGAACCAGGCCACCTCCACGGGATGACCGGGGTCGGACAGGTCGACCACCCTGACCCCGTCGGAGTACCAGGAGGCATACGACCGGTCCCCCTTGATGACGGCGTTGTGCACCGAGTAGATGCCGTCGGTGGCCACCTTCCCGTCGCTGCCGGGCACGGCCGACTCGGTGGCGAAGGTCGACAGCAGCTTCGGGCGCTCCAGCGAGCTGGTGTCGAACACCCGCTGGAAGGTCCAGCTGGCCCGCGACCCGCTCCCCACCGGCTGCATGGCCTCGTCGTTCTGGATGAACAGGGTCTCGTCCTCGTTGAACCACCCCGAGTGGGCGCCGCGGTAGCCGTCCTCGGGCCGGTACGTGGTCTGGCCGATCAGCCGCGGCGAGGCCGGGTCGCTGATGTCCAGGAACTGCACCCCCGCCGCCCAGAACGAGGCATACACCTTGTTCCCCTTGTCGAACGGCCAGGCGCTGTGGTCGAAGACGTCCCGCCGAGCCGCCAGCTGCCCCCGGGTCGCTACCGGCCCGTCACGGCGGACGTCCCAGTTGGCCAGCTCCCGCGGCCGCCGCGGGTCGGTGATGTCGATGATGCGCAGATCACCCTGGCGGCCCCCACTGAGGTTGAACGAGTAGGGGACCGCAGCCAGCGCCAGCACCCGCCCGTCGGGCCGCTGCACGACCCCGAGCTCGTGCACCCCCGAGACAACCCCGGTGGCCAGCCGCCCCAGCTCCTTCGGCTTGGCCGGGTTGGTCACGTCGTACAGCGCCATCCCCGCGAACCCCGACGCCTGACGCGAGCAACGCTGCACCCCGACGGCGGCCAGGTCACCCTTGAACGCCCTGGTCCGGATCGACCCGACCCAGACGTCCTCCCCGTCGCTCCCCGGGAACTTGGCGAACGCCCCCAGCGCCCGTGGCTTCGCCGGGTTGCCGAGGTCGATCGCCCAGATCCCGTTGGCCGGCTGGCAATCCCCCTGCCGCAGGTCCCCCAGGTAGGCCACATCCTTGTACGCCCAGACGTCCCCGTACCCACCGTCCTGGGGCGGCGCCAGGTGCCCGACCACCTCGGTGTTGAAGGTCCTTGGCAGTTGTTCCTGCACCCCCGACGCCCGGGTCGGGGCAATCCCCACCGCCGCCAGCAGCGCCACCACGGCCACACCGGTTCGCCGCCATCCACCCATGCGGTCCTCCGGCCAGCCGACGTCGTCGTTCCACTGTCGCACGGACCACTGAGATTACGCTGCGGTCAGGCGAGCTCGCCGAGGGCCCGAGGGAGGGCGGCCTCGTAGGTCGCGCGGAGACGGGACACCGGGAGGTCGAGGAGGCCGGGGACGACCAGGCGGTCGCCGCCGGTTGTCCCCAGGCGCGTGGCGGGGACCCCGGCCTCGGCGGCCAGGGTCGCCAGCTCCTCGGCCGACGCCGGGGGGACCGCGAGTAGGACCCGCGAGGCCGACTCGCTGACCAGGGCGGCCAGCGGGGGGACGCCGGGCGGGAGGGTGATGGTGGCGCCGACCCAAGTGGCCACGGTGGCTTCGACAAGGGCGAGGGCCAGGCCGCCGTCGGAGAGGTCGTGGGCGGCGGCGAGGAGGCGGCGGGTGGCGAGGGTGACCAGCAGGCGGTGGAGGGCGGCTTCGGCGGCCAGGTCGAGGGCGGGGGGGCGGCCCTTCAGCTGGCCGGTGGTCAGGCGCTGCCAGGCTGAGCCGCCGAGCTCGACCCGGGTCTCGCCCAGGAGCCAGACGTCGAGGCCGGGTCGGGGGAAGGCGGACGGGACGGCGGCGCCGGGGTCCTCGAGGAGGCCGAGGACGCCGACGATCGGGGTGGGATGGATGGGGCGGCCGGACGACTCGTTGTAGAAGCTGACGTTGCCGCCGGTGACGGGCAGGCCGAGGGCCTGGCAGGCGGCGGCCATGCCGTCGACGGCGGCCGCGAACGAGCCCATCACCTCGGGCCGTTCGGGGCTGGCGAAGTTGAGGCAGTTGGTGACGGCGATCGGCTGGGCGCCGGTGCAGGCGACGTTGCGGGCGGCCTCGGCGACGGCCAGGGCGGCTCCGGCGGCCGGGTCGAGGGCGGTGTAGCGGCCGTTGCCGTCGGTGGCCAGGGCGACCGCCCGGCCGCTTCCCGGGACCCGGAGCACGGCCGCGTCGGAGCCGGGGCCGGCGACGGTGCCGTGGCCGACGAAGCGGTCGTACTGCTCCCACACCCAGCGCTTGGAGGCACAGGTCGGGTCGGCGGCCAGGGCGAGCACGGCCTCGGCCACCTCCGCGTCCAGTGGGACCTCGGCCAGGGCCCCGGCGGCCGGCGGGTCGGGCCGGACCAGCGGGCGGGAGTACACCGGCCCGTCGTCGGCCAGGCTGGCCGCCGGCACCTCGGCCACCACCTCGCCCCGGAACCCGACCCGGACGATCCCCCGATTCACCGGGGCACCCCTCTGGGGTTCCCCGGACCCCTCCCGATTCACCGGGGCACCCCCTCGGGGTTCCCCGGACCCCTCCGGCTCGGTCATCTCCCCGAGGACGTTGGCCAGGATCCCCCAGCGGCGGCAGACCTCGAGCACGTCGTCGAGCCGGTCCGGGGCGACCAGGGCCAGCATGCGCTCCTGGGACTCCGAGACGAGCACCTCCCAGGCCTCCATCGACGGCTCGCGCAGGGGCACGGCGTCCAGGTCGACCTCCATGCCCATCCCGGCCCGGGCCGCGACCTCGGCCACGGCGCAGCTGATCCCGGCGGCGCCCAGGTCCTGGAGGCCGCGGAGCAGCCTTCGTTCCCCCAGCTCGAGGCAGGCCTCGATCAGCAGCTTCTCCTGGAACGGGTCGCCCACCTGGACGTTCGGGCGCTTGGCGTCGTCGCCCTCCTCGAAGCTGGCCGAGGCGAGCACACTGGCCCCCCCGATCCCGTCCCGGCCGGTCTTGGCCCCCATCAGGACGGCCAGGTCGCCCGGCTGCTCGGCCCGGCCGGTGAGCAGCCGCTCGGCCGGCATGAACCCGACGGTGAGGGCGTTGACCAGCGGGTTTCCGGCATAGCAGGGGTCGAAGGAGACCTCGCCCCCGACGGTGGCCACCCCGACGCAGTTGCCGTAGTGGCCGATCCCGGCCACCACCCCCTCCAGCAGCCGCCGCTGCAGCGGCTCGGCCGGGTCGCCGAACCGCAGCGAGTTGAGGCTGGCCGCCGGCCGCGCCCCCATGGCCAGGATGTCGCGGATGATCCCCCCGACCCCGGTCGCCGCCCCCTGGAACGGCTCGACGAAGGACGGGTGGTTGTGCGACTCGATCTTGAACACCGCCGCCACCCCGTCACCGAGGTCGACCACGCCGGCGTTCTCCCCCGGCCCCTGCAGCACCCTCGCGCCCTGGCTTGGCAGCCGGCGCAGGTGGACCTTGGACGACTTGTAGGAGCAGTGCTCGGACCACATGAGCGAGTACATCGCCAGCTCGGCCCGGCTCGGCTCTCGCCCCAGCACCCCGAGGATCCGCTCGAACTCCTCGTCGGTGAGGCCCAGCTGGCGATAGAGCCCCTCGACGACGCTAGACACGGGCGGTCAGGACCGACTCGAACAGGGTGCGGCCGCCGGTGGGGCCGAGGAGGGGGTCGACGGCGTGCTCGGGGTGGGGCATGAGGCCCACGACGTTGCCGGCCGGGTTGCGGACGCCGGCGATGTCGGCCAGGGAGCCGTTGGGGTTGTGGCCGGGGGCGTAGCGGAAGACGACCTGGCCGGCGGCGGCCAGGGCGGCGGGGTCGTCGTGGACGTAGCGGCCTTCGCCATGCTTGACGGGGATGGTGAGGGACCCGCCGGCGGTGCAGGCCGAGGTCCAGGCGGTGGTGGTGGACTCGACCGTGACCTCGACCTCGCGGCAGACGAAGCGGAGGCCGGCGTTGCGTAGCAGGGCCCCGGGGAGAAGGCCGGCCTCGCAGAGGACCTGGAAGCCGTTGCAGATGCCGAGGACGGGGCCGCCGGAGCGGGCGAAGCCGGCGACCGCGCCCATCACCGGGGAGAACCTGGCGATCGCCCCGCAGCGCAGGTAGTCGCCGTAGGAGAAGCCACCCGGGAGGACCACGGCGTCGACGCCGCGCAGGTCGCCGTCGCCGTGCCACAGGGGCACCGGGTCGCCGCCCATCGAGGCGACGGCGGTGCGGGCGTCCCGGTCGTCGCACGACCCCGGGAAGGTCACCACCCCGATCCGCACGCCCGCTCCTCGCCTCGGCCGTCCACCGGTCGGGAGGCTACCAGACGACCCTGGCGACCCGGGTCAGCCGGTGGCCGCTGGCAGGCGGTCGGACCAGGCGGGCCAGCTGGCCATGGCCCACTTGCTGTCGTCGAAGGGGCGGTCGGTGACGGCGGCGGCGGCCAGGGTGGCGTCGGGGTCGACCCAGAGGAAGCAGCCGCTGGCCCCGAAATGGCCGAAGGCCGATGGCGAGCGGCGGTCGCCCATCCAGTGGGGGCGCTTGCCGTCGTGGAGCTCGAAGCCGAGCCCCCAGTCGCAGGGGTCGAAGCGGCCGACCCCGGGCACGAGGCCGGCCAGGCCGGGGAACTGGACGGTGGTGGCCTCGGCGAACAGGTCGGGGCCGATCACCGGGGCGCCCCGCTCCAGCAGGCAGCGGGCCAGGCGGACCAGGTCGTCGAGGGTCGAGGCGGCCCCGGCGGCCGGGTCGCCGTCGATCCCGCGGCGGTGGACGAGCCGGGTCGCCGACATCTCCAGGGGGTCGAGCACGCTGGTGGACAGCCAGGTCGCGAAGGTCGTGCCGGCGGCGTCGGCGACCGCCTCGGCCAGCACCCGGAAGCCGATGTTGGAGTAGATGCGGCGCTGGGCCGGGGGCCGCTGCCGCCCGGGAGGCTCGAAGGGGAACCCGGCGGCGTGGGCCAGCAGGTGGCGAAGCGTGACGCCCTCGCCGCCCGCCGGGACCGGCTGGTCGAGCTCGATCCGGCCCGAGGAGACCGCGGCCAGGGCGGCCAGCGAGGTCATCAGCTTGGTCACCGACGCCACCTCGAACTGGTCGCCGCCGGTCGCCCCGCCGAGGAACGCCGTCTCCACCTCCGACGGCGAGACCACCGCCACCCCGGCCCGCCCGACCGGCCAGTCCACCTCCAAGTTCATCGGGGCACCCCCCTGGGGTTCCCCGAACCCCTCCGGCTCATCGGTATCCTGCCTCCTTCAGCCGCTGGATCGCGCTGGCGTCGTCGCCCGAGAGCAGGGCGGCCGCGTCGGCGCAGCCCCGGTTGGGCTGGGCGCCGCCGGTGAACAGCCGGCCACAGGCGTCCAGCTCGGCCGTACGGGCGGCCAGCTCGCCGGCCGCGTCGGGTGGGCCACCGTCGGCGACGTGCGCGCCCTCGTGGACGAGCACGACCGCGACCCGGTCGGCGGCGGCCTCGCCCTGCTGGAACTTGGAGTGGACCATGACCTGCGGCGGGCCCGCGCCGAAGACGGTGGTCGACTCGTTGATGGTCAGCTCGAACCTGGCGAACTGCACCACCGCCCTGGCGTCCTGGAGCCCGGACCGGGCCCGCTGGATCGGGGCGGTCGAGCGCAGGGCGCAGAGCTTGGTGGCGGCCGCGTCCAGCAGCGCCACCTCGCCGGCCGTCCCGACCAGGGTGACCTGGTCGAGCCGGGGGCAGCTGGCCTGACGGCGGACGAGCCGGTCGCGGTTCTCCGGCTCCAGGATGGGAACGCGGAGGTCGCCGACGCCGTGGCTCTGGGTGGCGGTGGGGGGGGAGCGCCGGGCCGCGACCGGGAGCTGGTCGGGTACGGTCCCGAAGATCCCGACCCCCACCACCACCATGGTCACGGTCGTGAGGACCACGGCCAGCCACAGCCACCAGGGCAGCCGCGGCCAGGGACGCGCCCTGATGGCCGCCACCTCGTCCGGGGAGAGCCGGCGAGGACGGCCGACGGCCGGCAGCCGTGGCCTCCGGGGCGACCTGAGCCGGGACCGGTCACTCAACTGGCGGGCCACTTCCGGCCCTCAGTCGGGGAGGAGGCGCACCGAGAACTCCTCGATCACCGGGTTGGCGAGGAGCGCCTCGGCGACCTGGCGGGCCGCCTGCTCGCCGTCGCCGTCGCCGACGGTGAGCTCGACGTGCTTGCCGATGCGGACGTCGGAGACGCCGGCGAAGCCGAGCGCCGGCAGGGCCCGCTCGACCGCCTGGCCCTGCGGGTCGAGGATCTCCCGCTTCAGCATCACGTCCACCGCCACCCGCGGCATCCTGCCCACCTCCCGTGCGCGCTCTGCCAGGTGAGGCTACACCGGAACCACGGGTAGGCCGGGATGACTAGTCCGCAGGGCCGGGCCTAACCGTCCAATCGGGTGATGAGGCAGCCACGGAGAGTGGTCGAGACCTCAGCTATGACGCCCGACCGCTCCACCAGCGAGGACCAGCTGGTCCGTGGCCACCTCCACCTGGCCAGCCAGGCGGTGAACGAGCTGGCCCGCCGGCTGCCGTCCCACGTCAACCGCGACGACCTCTCGTCGGCGGCCATGCTCGGCCTCGCCCAGGCGGCCAGGAGCTGGGACCCCGACCGGGGGGCGAGCTTCGAGCGCCACGCCGCCACCCGCATCCGCGGTGCCCTGCTCGACGAGCTGCGCGACTCGGACTGGGCCAGCCGCTCGGTCCGCTCGCGAGCCCGGCGGCTCCAGCAGGCCGGTGAAGAGCTGACCGGGCGGCTCGGCCGGACCCCGACCCAGGCCGAGCTGGCCGCCGAGCTGGGCACCGACACCCAGGCCGTGCACAAGCTGGTCGACGACGTCCACCGGGCCACCGTGCTCAACTACGAGTCGATCGTGGCCGACGGCGAGGCCGGCGACCTGCTGCCCGGCGACGACCACGCCCCCGACCATGTCCTGGTCGACCGGGAGCGGCGCGCGTACCTGTCCGACGCCGTGCTCGCCCTGCCCGAGCGGCTCCGTGCCGTGGTCATCGGCTACTTCTTCCAGGAGCGGCCGATGCTGGAGATCGCCGGCGAGCTGGGCGTCACCGAGTCGCGCGTCTCCCAGCTCCGGGCCGAGGCCCTGATCCTGCTCCGCGACGGGCTCAACGCCCACCTCGACCCGGACACCCTCCCGGCCGAGCCCCGGCCCGAGGGCCGCCAGGCCAAACGCCGGGCCGCCTACCACGCCGCGATCGCCGCCTGCTCCGACTTCCGGGCCCGGCTCGACGCGGCTCCGCGGCCATTGCTCGAACGTGCCGCCGAGACCGGTTCGGCGACGCCCTTCCCGGCCTGAATCCCCGTTCAGGCAACGGATTCGCTTGATCAGATCAGGGCTGCATAACATTTCCGAGTACTCCCCCAAGCCTCCCCGTCTTGCTCCCTTCCAGACGGTATGCTCCGTTCGCACCATGGCTCGAACGGTTGGAGGGTGACTCGACGATGACGGACCCGATGCTCGTCCGGCGGCTGGCCCTCGACCTTCGCAACCTCGCCGACAAGACGCTCGAGCTGCGCGGGGTCGTCGAGGACTACCGGCACGACCTGGTCCGCACGATCGAGGACGACTGGTGCGACCCGAACGAGCTCCAGGCTGTGCACCGCCAGATCCAGGAGCTCTGGGAGTCCATGGACCGGGCCGAGGCCAAGCTGCGCAGCGGCTCCCGCCGCATGTCGCCGCTGCTCTGGCTCGAGTAGCCCTCAGCTCGGCCCCTCGGCTGCCGACCGTAGGACCCATGATCATCGTGACCCGCCTGCACGGCACCACCGTGGCGGTGAACTGCGACCTGATCGAACGGGTCGAGGCGTCCCCCGAGACGGTGGTGACGCTGGTCGACGGCAGCCGCTATGTGGTCAGGGAGAGCGTGGCCGAGATCGTCGACAAGGTGCGGGCCTTCCGGGCCTCGGTGGTGCTGCTGGCCGGCCGCCTCGACGAGCGCTCAGCGGCCAGCCAGCGCCTGCACCTGGTGCCAAGCCCCGACCCGGAGGCCTAGACCCGCTAGTAGAGGAACATGGGTTTGCCGTCGACCTGGCGGATGAGTGGACGGTAGCGCTTCTCGTCGTAGAGGGCCTCGACGTCGACGCGCTTGGTGCCGGACATCATGGTGTCGATCGGGACCGAGGTGTAGGTGCCGCGGCGCAGGGCGACCATGCTGCCGGGGGTGTCCTGGTCGATCAGGTTGATGGCCATGTTGGCGAAGTTGACCGCGACCATCAGGTCGAGGGCGTCGGGCGCGCCGGAGCGCATCAGGTAGCCGACCTGCTGGTAGACGATGTCCTCGCCGGTGAGCTTCTTGAGCAGCTCGCCGGTGACCAGGCCGATGCCGCCGAGCTTGCGGTGGCCGTAGGCGTCGGCCTCGCCCCGCTCCAGGATCTCGCCTTCGAGCATGCGGGCGCCCTCTGACACCGTGACCATGGCGTAGTTCGAGGGGTTGGCCGCCTTGTCCTCGAGCAGGTAGTGGGCCAGCAGCTCGACGTCGAAGGGGACCTCGCAGATGATCGCCCGGTCGACCCCGGCCAGGTAGGCCGAGAGCAGCGAGGTCTCGCCGCAGTTGCGGCCGAAGAGCTCGACCACGGCGATGCGCTCGTGCGACCCGGTCGAGGTGCGGAGCTGGTGGATGAACTGGACGCTGCGGGTGACCGCGGTCGAGAAGCCGATGCAGTAGTCGGTGCCGAAGACGTCGTTGTCCATCGTCTTGGGCACGGCCAGGGTCTTGACCCCCTCCCGGGACAGCCGCTCGGCATACGACAGGGTGTCGTCGCCGCCGATCGCGACCAGCCAGTCCAGGCCGAGGCGCTCGACAACGGCCAGGGCGTGGCTGGTGAAGTCGAACGGTCCCTCGGACTCGAACTGGCCCTGGCCGGAGAGGAACGGGGGCACGTCCTTGGGCGCCACCTTGCCCGGGTTGGTCCGGCTGGTGTGCAGGAAGGTCCCGCCGGTGCGGTCGATGGTGCGGACGTCGCGCTTGGTCAGCGGCTGCACGCAGTGGTCCTGGGGCTTGTCGTCGTCCAGGTTGTAGTCGAGCAGCCCGGCCCAGCCGCGGCGGAGCCCGACGACCTCGTAGCCTCGGTCGGCGGCGGCGTACACGAGGGTCCGAATGCAGGGGTTGAGACCGGGGACGTCGCCGCCTCCGGTGAGCACGCCGATCCTGGTCATGCGCATGCCTCCCACATGGGGGTAGTGCCGGGGGGTCGGGGCCGCGTTGCCCGGTGCCGTGGCCGGGGCCGGCCGCGACCAGAGAGCATAGCGTCACCGGGCGCCGGCTGCGCGCCCGCCCTCAGTCGTGCTGCCGTACCGGAGGCCGGGGGATGCCGTGGTCGGTGACCAGCGCCCGGGTGGCGGGGATGTCCCGGGCCGCGGCCTCCCACTCGTCGGCCGGAGGGCCGGCAAAGATGCCGGTGTGCTCGGCCGCGGCCATGGTCGCCTGCTCCTCGCGGAGGAACCCGAGCTGGGCCAGCTGGGGCCGCATGACCCAGTCGAGCAGCCAGTCCAGCGAGACCCGGATGCGGTTGCCAGTCGACGGCAGGGCCAGCAGGTGGTAGCCGCGGGTCGCGACCAGCCCGGGCAGGCCGCCGAGGGGCACCCCGAGCGGCGAGGCGACGGCGTCGAAGCCGCCCAGGTCGACCGCGAAGCCGAGGTCGTGGTGGCGGTAGTCGACCGCCTTGCCGAAGCCGAGGGAGGCGGCCACGTTGCGGGCGGCGGTCTTGCCCTGGCGCTGGGCGTGCTGGGCGGTCTGGCCGGTGAGCTTCCCCGGCCT
>Ga0207675_100000925_pt1 | contig 29296 bp, 23 predicted proteins | sample KBSSwiS42_FD_184305 | JGI IMG/M metagenome (GOLD analysis project Ga0207675, IMG submission 184305) | Switchgrass rhizosphere microbial communities from Kellogg Biological Station, Michigan, USA - KBS Switchgrass S4-2 (SPAdes) (version 2) | ecosystem: Host-associated > Plants > Roots >...
GCCCAATGCCGAACAGCATGAGCGCGATGCCGACGGCGATGTCGTTCACGCGCGGTCGCCCGCACAGCCAACCATGCAGCGCGCCAAAGAGCGCACCCACCAGCCCCGCCGCTGCCACCCCGACCCAGGGTGAGCCGCTCAGATAGGACGCGCCGTAGCCCGACATGGCGCCCATCACCAGCGTGCCTTCCAGGCCCAGGTTGACGCGCCCGGACTTCTCCGTGATGCACTCGCCCAGGCTCACGAACAGAAACGGGGCGCTCACGCGCAGGGCGCCACCGATGATCGCCAGTGGCACACCCCAGAGCCCGAGCGTCGTTGCAGCGTCTTGCATGGTCGTTTCCTCTCAGGCTCGCGCGGCGCGCAGCCGCAGGCGCCCGCGATAGGTCTGGCTGCCGAGCAAGACCACAAACAGGATGCCCTGCAGCACGTTCACGGCAGCGTCGGGCAGCCCGAAGGTGCGTTGCAACAGGCCGCCGCTGGCGTTGATGCCCCCGAGCAGGATGGCCACGGGCAGGATGCCGAGCGCGTTGTGACCCGCCAGGAAGGCGACCAGGATGCCCGCATAGCCGTAGCCGGCGAGCAGCGAGGCGTTGGCTTTGCCGTGGATGGCGGCCACCTCCACCATGCCCGCCAGACCGGCAGCGGCGCCGCCCAGGCAACAGGTGAGGATCACGAGCCGGGGCACATTGAGCCCACTCAGGCGCGCGGCGCGCGGGTTGCCGCCGACCACGCGCGCAGCGAAGCCAAACACGCTGTGCTCCATCAGCACGTGGCAGCCGAAGCAGGCGATGATGCCGAACGCGAGCCCCCAGTGCACATCCAGGCCGGGCAAGTTGCCGAGCATGTTGGCATCGCCGATGTAGGGCGTGGACGGCTTGTTCAGGCTGGCAGGGTCGCGCAGCGGGCCTTCCACCAGATGGTTGAAGATGGCGATGCCAATGTAGGCCAGGAGCAGCGAGCTGATGGTCTCGTTGACCCCGCGCAACACGCGCAGCGCGCCGGCAGCCCCGACCCAGGCGCCGCCGGCCAGCATGGCCGCCAGCATCATCGAGCCGATGACCAGAGCGGGCGGCGAGCCTTGCAGCGGGATCGCCACCGCCCCGGCAGCGAGCCCGCCCACCACCAGGGCGCCCTCGCCCCCGATCACGATCAGCCCGAGCCGGGCCGGCAGCGCCGTACACAGCCCCGTGAGCATCAGCGGGGCCGCGCGCAGCAGGCTGTTCTGCAGCGAGAACCAGGTCCCGAAGGCGCCGCGATACATCTCCGCGTACACGGCCAGCGGAGAGTGACCAGCGAGCGCCACGAACGCACCGAACAGCGCGAGCGAGACCACGATCGCGCCGAGCGTGGGCAGGACCTCTTCCAGCCAGCCGAGTGCTCGCTCGCCGAGCAGCGAGCGCCGGCTCGAGCCGGCGCCCAGCTCGGCCCCGATCGGGGCGCTCGCCGTCATCAGTTGAGTGAGCCTTTCACGCCCTTGACGAGGTAGTCCATCTTCTCGAGCTCGATGTCCGTCTGACCGCGGCTCATCCCGGCCGCCAGGATCTCTTTGCCGGTGTTGCTCTGCAGCGGGCCCTTGAAGATGACCAGCGTGCCAGCGGCGAGCCCCGCCTTGGCCTCATCCGCTTTCTTGCGCGTATCCGCCGAGACCGCCTCGCCATACGGCGAGAGCTTGACGTAGCCCTCCTTCAGACCACCGCGCACCAGGTGGTCCCAAGGCTTGCCTTCCTTCACCTTGGTCACGTAGTCCGTGTAGATCTTTTCCCAGTTCCATTCGGCGCCGGTGAGGTAACCTTTGGGCGCGAGCGCCGCCTGGCTCGCGTGGTAGCCGGTGCTGAAGGCGCCCCGACGTTCGGCGGTCTCCACGATCACCTTGGGCGAGTCCACGTGGGACGTCAGCACGTCTGCGCCCTGGTCGATCAGGCTGTTGGCGGCCTCTGCCTCCTTCACCGGCAGCGACCAGTCACCCGTGAAGATGACGCTCAGCGTGACTGCCGGATTGACCGAGAGCGCACCCAGCGTATAGGCGTTGATGTTGCGCAGCACCTGCGGGATGGGCTTTGCCGCAATGAAGCCGAGCTTGTTGCTCTTCGTGGTCAAGCCCGCCACCGTTCCAGCGACGTATTGCGCCTCATCGATGTAGCCGAAGTAGCTGCCCACGTTCTTGGGGTGCTTGCCCTCGGTGTACAGCCCGCCACAGTGCAGGAAGGTGACGTCGGGATACTTTGCCGCCATGGTCAGGATGTGGGGATCGAAGTAGCCGAACGAAGTGGGGAAGAGCAGCTTCGCCCCGTCGAGGTTGATCATGCTCTCCATGGTCTTCTGCACGGCCACCGTCTCGGGCACGTTCTCCTCCTCGCGCACCTTGACGCCCGGCAGGGCCGTGAGGGCCTTGGCGCCCTCGGCATGCGCCTGGTTGTAGCCGTAGTCCCCGCGGGAGCCGACGTACACAAAGCCCACGGTGAGCGGAGCGGCGCTCGCAGCGCTGGCCGCGGGCGTGAGGGCCGCCGTAGCCGTGCTTTCCGCCTTTTCTGTTTGCTTGCAGGCGCCCAGACAAGCCAGAGCAACCAGCAGCCCTTGAAATAGGCGCGGCCGCGGGCGGCGAGCGGGGACACACGGGGAGAGGAAGGGACGGCCCGGCGAGGAAGATGCGGCGTGTAAATGATTCATGGTGGGGAACTCTGCAACACGTTATTCGGCCCCAAGTTTCGTGCGCATTTCCTGCCCGCGTCCGTGGCAGGCCGCGACCCCGAATGCCGTCCGGGTTTGTTGCGGCTCCGCTGCGCCTCGCAGGCGGCAAGCGGCGTCCGTGCAGGCCTACGCCCCGCGTCAGACCGGGCTTTGCTCTTCCGGCACAGCCAGGAACGCGCGCATGCGCTCGATCTCGGCCTCGAGCTCACGCCGGAACTCGCGCTCGCGCGGGCGCGAGCCGGCGAAACCGAGCTCCACCGCGAGCTCACCATCCGCGCGCGTCAGGTTGGCCCAGCCGATCACACGATCCGCCCACAGCAGCGGCAGCGCGTAGTAGCCCCGCACGCGCTTGGCTACCGGCGTGTACGTCTCGAAGCGGTAGGCCCAACCCCAGAGTTGCTCGAAGCGCTGGCGATCCCAGACGAGCGGATCGAACGGCGCGACCAGCCTCACCCGGCGTGGCAGCTCGTCGGCGCTCGGCAAAGACGGGCGGCGTGCCTCGGGCCCGGGCCAGAGATAGGTGGCGCCGTCGTACGTGCCCGCCGCGAGCAGCCCAGCCGTGCGCTGCGCCGCGATCACTGCGCGCGCATCGCAGCCGAGGGCGCGCGCCAAGCGCGCCACGACGCTGCGCAAGCTGCGCTCGGAGATGGGCGCGAGCACGTGGCTCACGGCGCACAGTTGCGCAGCGAAGCGCTCGCTTTTGGAGAGAGCCTCGCTGGGCGTCGGACACGGCGCATACACGCGCACCCCCTGTTCGCGTCGGACGACCCGCAACAGGCCGCGCTGGTGCAGTCGCTCGAGGATCAGCTTGGCCAGCGTCGAGTAGCTGCCCCAGGCGTTGATGGCGCGCCGGCGACCGAACTCCTCTTGCAAGTGATCCGGATGCGCCTCGCCTCGCTCGCTGACCAGCGCCAGCAGCCGTTGCTCGCGGAGCGATAGCCCTTTTCGGTTCGGCGGGTGGCGCAGCTGCCACAGCCGCCGCGTCAAGAAGCCGTACGCATACAGGTAACCTTCTTCGATGCCGAGCGCGGGGTAGTGGCGCTCCAGGTCGCCGGCGCGATAGGGGTCGAAGCGCTGGCGCAGGATCAGATCTTGCGCCCGAGCGGGAGCGCGAATGGGGTCGGCTTGTACGAACTCGAGCTGTTCGATCACGCTGCGCAGCGTCGGCCCGGAGGCAAACGTGTGCAGCACGGCGTGGGCCCGCAACTGGCGCAGCGTGAGCTTCACCGCAGCCACTTTGGCACAACCGCCCCCGCTGACCAGCGGGAGATCGGCCCCCTACACGTCGGGTAGGAGAGGGGGCCGCCCCCCTGCGGCTCGCGTGCGCCAGTTCCGCACGTCGCTCGGTCTGCCCTCGGATCAGAGCGCGAGCCGATTCAGAAAGTGAGCCCGATCGTGCCGTCGCCGACGAAGCGCAAGCCCTGCAGATCGACGTCGTAGCCGTTCTTTTCCGAGGCGATGTAGTACTCGGCGCCGAGGCCCAGGCGCACCGTGAAGGGCCGCCAGTCCCACTGCCAGCCCGCGATGAAGCGCGGGGCCACCGAGACATACGAATAGTCATCCGCGAACAGGATGCTGTCGACGCTGACCGAGAGCACCTGGAGCGACGGATACAGGAAGAAGCCCTGATACAGCGGACCGCTGTCAGCGACCTCCGGCAGGAAGATCTGCACGCCCGCGCCGGCGCCGTAGGCCTTGGTGACCGAGAAATTCCAGTACTCGGCGTTGATGTTGAGGGACAGCGTGTCGCTCAGGCCGTAGTCGAACTCGGCCAGCACCAGACCGAAGATCAGTCCGATCGGGTTGACCGCCACCGCCATGCGGGCGGGGTCCTTCTTGCGCGGCATCCAGAAGGTCTCCTTCTGTTGCTCGTCCTGGGCGGGGGTCGCTGCCTTTTCCTCGTTGGTCTCGACGACCACCTTTTCTTCCGCTGCGGCAGCGATGCCCGTCAGGCAGGTGTGGGCCAGCAGCAGCGCGGCAGCGAACGAGGCCTTCTTTTTATTCTGTACCATTTGTCATGCTCCTAATCAGTTGCCGAGGCCCCTCGGCGCCGCTGACGGCGCGAGAGCCCCTCCCGTTTTTCGACACTGGCCGCGCGCGCCGCGGCAACGAACTCCAGCGAGCCAGGCAGGGCTGCGCACCAGGTGCTCAGTCCCGCGGCCCCTCCACCCTGACTGAGGCGCAAGCTAGTCAACTCGCTCTGCGAACTCCAGCGCCTTCTCATGCTGTCAGGCGACGCGCCAGCGGCTGGAGCTCGTGACGCCGAAAGCTGCTGGGAAATTCCCATGTCCTGCTCGATGCGCGGATCGCGCTGTGTACGCTCGAGCTGCTGCGCAGCCTTCCCGCAGATTCACGCCATTCGCGGATCAGGCAGCGACCTTTTGTGTCAGCGCTGGCTCGGCAACACGTCGCGCCCGGCGACGATCACCCGTTGCACCGGGTTGCCGCCGAGCTCGTAGCCGAGCAGCCGCTCATCGCGATGTCGCAGCAGGATCAGGTCCGCGCGCGCGCCGGCGCGCAGGACGCCGCGATCGCCGAGGCCGAGCAGCGCGGCGGCGCGCTCGGTGCAGGCGCGGATCGCTTCCAGCACCGATAGATTGAGCTTGCGCAGCGCGAGCGCGATCACGAAGGCCATCGAGAAGCAGGGCGAGGAGCCCGGATTGTAGTTGCTCGCGAGCACCAGCTTGCCGCCGGCAGCGAGCAGCGCGCGTGCGTCGGCGTAGCGCCCGTCGGTGTGAAAGCCGCTCACCGGCAACAGGACGCCGTAGGTCTGGCTGCGCCCGAGCGCCTGCAAACCCGCGGGCGAGGTCGCCTCCAGGTGGTCGACGCTGCATGCGCCGAGCTCGAGCGCGAGCTCGAGCCCGCCCTGGGCCGTGAACTGGTCGGTGTGCAAGCGGATGGGGTGGCCGAGCGCGAGGGCGCGCTCGAACAGGCGGCGGCAGTCGTGCACGCCGAAGGCGTTCTGCTCGCAGAATGCATCCACGGCCACGTGCGGGAACTCCGCGTGCACGGCGGGCAGTGTTTCGCGGAGCACGCGCTCGACGAAGTCGGGCTCCGCCGGATCGAGGGCGTGCCCGAGCAGGGCCGTGGGCACCACCGTGCCGGGAAAGCGGCGCCCCGCGCGCACGATCGCGCGCAGCATCTTGAGCTCGTCGCGCGTGCTCAGGCCGTAGCCGGATTTGACCTCCACGCTGGTCGTGCCGTGCTCGAGCAGCACTTGCAGTCGCTCGCCGAGCGCGTGCGCGAGCTCTTCCTCGCTGGCCTGGCGCACGGCGCGCACCGTGGACAGAATCCCGCCGCCGGCGGCCAGGATTTCGAGATAGCTGCGGCCCTGCTGGCGTTGCTCGAACTCGTCCAGTCGATCGCCGGCGAAGAGCGCGTGCGTATGAGCGTCGACGAAGCCGGGCATCAGTACGCGCCCGTCCGCGTCCAGGACGGTCTCGTCGGGCTGAGGCGAAAGGGCGGGTCCAAGCTCGACGATGCGCTCGCCCTCGATGCGCAGCGAACCGCGCAGCGGCGCGCCGCCGTCCCCGGGCACCAGGCGGGCGTCGCGGATCAGCCAGCTCATGTCGGTCGGACGCTGAGGCCCGCCAGGAAATGCAGAAACAACAGCACGGCGCTGCGCGCGGTGCGCGAGTCGAGATCGAAGCGCGGGCAAAACTCCATCAGATCGAAGTGCTGGACCAGCGGATGCGCGCCGGCGGCCTCGGCCAAGCGCGCCGCGTCGTGCAGGCGCACGCCGAGCGGGCTCGGCGCGCTCACGGCGGGGGCAACGGTCTGATCGAGCCCGTCCAGATCGATGCTCAGGAACGCGGCGCCGCCGCTCGTGGCGTGGCTCAAGAGCGCCGGCACGTCGAGCCCGCGCTCGAGCAGCGTCTCGGCGTAGAGCAAGCGCGCGCCTCGCGCGCTGATCCATTCCAGGTCGGCGGCGTCGTTGCTGAAGCGGCCGAGACCGAGCTCGATGAAGCGCTGCGGGTCGAGCTGGCCCGCCTCGATCAGTCGCCGAAACGCCATCCCGGAGCCGACGCGCGCCCGCACGTCCAGGTGCGCGTCCAGGTTGATGCCGCCCAGCGCCGCGCCGCGGCGCAGGCTGAGCGCCGAGAGCGAGGGCAAGCTGAGATCGTGACCCCCGCCGACGCACACGGGCAACATGCCGTGCTCGTGCAGATACGTGACGGCCTCCAGCACGCGGCGGTGAGTCTCGAGGAGCGCCGTTTCGTCTTCGCCCGCAGCCGGCTCCACGTCACCGGCGTCAAAGATGTGCAGATCCAGCTCGCGCCCCGCCAGGCCGTCCCAGGCCACTCCGAAGCGGGCGAGCGCCGAGCGGAACTGGCTCGGGCCGCTCTTGGCGCCCGGGCGCCCGCCGTTCAGCTGCACGCCGAGATCGTCGGGCAGGCCGAGCAAGGCGCAGCGGCAGCCGTGGTGCGAAGCGCGCTGCAGCCGAGCCGCGAGCCGCCCTGGCTTGGCGTCGTAGTCCGCGCCGGGCCGCGTGTGGGGCGCGCGCGCGCTCACGCGGGCTCCTTCTCGCCGGGCGTGCGCGAGGGGCGCTGGTCAGGGCGGGGCAGTGCGGGCATGGGCAGCTCGAGACCTTGCTCGCGAGCGCACTCGAGCGCCGTGGCGTAGCCCGCGTCGGCGTGCCGCAGCACGCCGAGCGCAGGGTCGTTGCTGAGCACGCGCCGCAGCCGCATTTCTGCCTCCGCTGTGCCGTCCGCGACGCACACCTGCCCGGCGTGCTGCGAGTAACCGATGCCCACGCCCCCACCGTGATGAAAGCTGACCCAGGAGGCGCCGCTCGCCGTGGCCACCAGCGCGTTGAGCAGCGGCCAATCACTGATCGCGTCGGAACCGTCCAGCATGCCTTCGGTCTCGCGATTGGGCGAGGCCACCGATCCACAGTCCAGGTGATCGCGGCCGATCACGACCGGCGCGCCCACGCGCCCCGTGCGCACCAGCTCGTTGAACAGTACGCCCGCGCGCTCGCGCTGCCCGAGGCCGAGCCAGCAGATGCGCGCGGGCAGGCCCTGGAACTGCACGCGGCTGCGCGCCATGCCGAGCCAGCGCGCGAGCGCCGCATCTGCCGGGAAGAGCTCGAGCAGCGCCGCGTCGATGGCAAAGATGTCTTCGGCCTTTCCCGAGAGCACGGCCCAGCGAAAGGGCCCTCGCCCCAGGCAAAATTCCGGGCGGATGTAGGCCGGCACGAAGCCGGGAAAAGCGAAGGCGCGCGCCAAGCCGGCCTCGCGCGCGCGCTGGCGCAGGTTATTGCCGTAGTCGAACACGACGCTGCCGCGGTCCAGGAGCTCGACCATGGCGCGCACGTGCTCGACCATCGTGCTCACGCTGCGCGCGGCGTAGCCTGGCGCGTCCGCCGTGCGCAGCGCGGCGGCCTCAGCGAGCGAGAGCCCAGTGGGGACATAGCTCGCGACATCGTGGGCGCTGGTCTGGTCGGTGAGGGCGTCGGGCGTGATGCCGCGCTCGAGCAAGCGCTGTAGCAGATCGACGGCGTTGGCGGTCACGCCGATCGAGAGCGCTTGCTGCGCGCCCGCCGCCTGGCGCGCGCGATCGATCGCCGTGTCCAGGTCGGGACAGAGCTCGTCCAGATAGCGGTCCTTGCGTCGCCGTTCGAGCCGGCTCGAGTCCACGTCGGCGATCAGGCACACGCCGCCGTTCAAGGTCACGGCCAGGGGCTGCGCGCCGCCCATGCCGCCGCAGCCGGCCGTAACCAGCAGCCGCCCGCGCAGATCCCCTCCGAAGTGCTGGCGCGCACAAGCCCCGAAGGTCTCGAAGGTGCCCTGCAAGATGCCCTGGGTGCCGATGTAGATCCAGGAACCCGCCGTCATCTGCCCGTACATGATCAGCCCCTTGCGCGCGAGCTCGTCGAAGTGGGACTGGGTGGCCCAGTGCGGCACCAGGTTGCTGTTGGCGATCAGCACGCGCGGCGCCGACGGCAAAGTACGCAGAATGCCAACCGGCTTGCCCGACTGCATGAGCAGCGTCTCGTCCGCGTCCAGCTTCTGTAGGGCGGCCACGGTGGCATCGTAGGCCGCCCAGGAGCGCACCGCCTGGCCGCGACCCCCGTACACGATCAGGTGCGCGGGGTCTTCCGCCACCTCGGGGTCGAGATTGTTCATCAGCATGCGTAGCGCCGCCTCCGCGTGCCAGTTCTTGCAGCTCAGGCGGTTGCCGCGGGGAGCACGCACGCTGCGCGCGCCAGGCACCAGTGCAGCAGGATCGAGTAGGGTAGGGGTGGTCATCAGAAACTCCTCAGCCGGAGAAGCAGCCGCGTGCGATCAAGACCTTGATGGCCTGGATGTCGGGAGCTGGTGGTCGATCGCGCGTGCGCCGGCTGACCACCGAGCGTACGGTGGCAAAGGCCTGTTCGACGCCCGGGCCCGAGCGCAGCGGGCGTTGGTACTCCAGCGCTTCGGCCGCGCACAACAGCTCGATCGCGACCACGTCGCTGGCGCGCTCGATCACCCGCCGAGCCTTGAGCGCCGCGTGCGCCCCGAACGAGTTGTAGTCTTCCATGCCGGCGCTGGTGGACAGGTTGGCCACGCTCGCTGGGCTGGAGAGGCCGATCAGCTCGTTGCAGCAAGCCGCTGCCACATACTGTGCAATCATCAGTCCGGAGTGCAGCCCGGGGCTGGGAGAGAGCTGCGGGTTGAGGCGATTTTCTGCGCTAGAGGCCGCGAGCAAATAGTACACGCGCCGCTCGGCGATGCCCGCCACGTGCGTGAGCGCGATGTTCAGCGTATCGAACGCCAGCGCCAGCGGCATACCGTGAAAGTTGCCGGCCGCCACCACGCTGCGCGCGGAGCCGGGCTCCGGCTCGAACACCAGCGGGTTGTCGGTGACCGCGCCGAGCTCGCGCTCGACGATGGCGCGCGCAAACTCGATCACGTCCAGCGCTGCGCCCAGCACCTGCGGAGCGCAGCGCAGCGAATAAGGGTCCTGCACGCGCGGGTCGTCGTGCAGATGGCTGGGCACGATCTGACTGCCTTCCATCAGCGCACGCAGCCGCGCGGCGACGGCGGCTTGTCCGCTCTGGCAGCGCGCGGCGTGCACGCGCTCATCGAGGTACGCGTCGGTGCCGCGGCAGGCGTCAGCGGACATCGCAGCCGCGCACAGCGCCGCCGCAAACAGGCGCTCGGTGTCCGCCAGCACCAGCGCTCCGAGCGCTGCCATCAGGTGCGTGCCGTTGATCAGCGCCAGGCCTTCCTTGGCCTCGAGCACCAGCGGCTCGAGGCCGAGACGACCGAGCGCCTCGGCGCCGCTCAGCGTCTGCCCCGCGCAGCGCGCGCTGCCTTCGCCGAGCAGTACCAGCGCGGCGTGGGCGAGCGGCGCCAGGTCGCCCGAGGCGCCGACCGAACCGCGCTCGGGAACGATCGGGGTGACGCCGCCGTTCAGGAGCGCGAGCAGCCGCTCCACCAGCACGGGGCGCACCCCGGACAGGCCGCGCGTGAGCGAAGCGGCGAGCAAGAGCAGCATGGCGCGGACGACATCATCCGGCAGCGGGTCGCCTACGCCCGCGGCGTGCGACAGGACCAGGTTGCGCTGCACCTCGCGCAGGTCTTCTGCGCCGATGCGCACCTTTGCCAGCGAGCCAAAGCCCGTGTTGACGCCGTACAGGGCTTCCCCGCTGGCCAGCGCCGCCGCGAGCGCGGCACGCGAACGGCGCAGGCGCTCGCGCCCGCTGGGCCCGAGCGCGACGTGCACTCCCGCACGCGCCACAGCCTCCACGTCGGCGATTCGTAGCGCTTCCCCGCTCAGGGCCAAGACCTCGGATTGTCCCGCCATCTCCCGGGAGTTTGGCCCAGGATGGGCCAGCCGTCCCTCGATAACTGAGCACGGGTGCAGATGTGCGCCAGTGTGCGTCGGCCGGATCTAGCCAGGCGGCAGGCCTTGGGTTAGTGCCCTCGACACATGGACACGCTCGCTGGAGCGCCGGAGTGAACACGAGCCCACTGTTCGTTTCGGTGGCGATCCGATCGTTCCGGCGCCTGCCGCAGCTGCTCGAGCTGATGGGGCGGCTGCAGGCGCAAGGGTACCCTCACTTCGAGATCGTGGTGATCGAGCAGTCCGAGGCGGCGCGCGAAGCCTACCGGGTGGAGCTGACGGCGCTCGGCCGGGACCCGCGTGTGCGCATCCTGGAGTATCCCGCGCTCGGTCCGGGCCGGGCCCGCGACGAGGCGGCCAGGCAGGCGCGCGGCGAGATTGTGCTGTTCATCGACGATGACGACCTGCCGCTCGGTAGCGACTGGATTCAGGCTCACGTCAACAACTACGCCGACCCGCTGTGCATGGCCGTGAGTGGGCGGCATGCGTTTCACGAGCAGGAGGATCCGCGATTGTACGACACGAGCAAAAATCGCCGGTTGTGTCTGCGCTATTCGTGGCTGAAGATGCCGCGTGGGCGCGTGCGGCATGGCACGCCTCTGCGGGGCGTGACACAGGTCGCCGGCACCAATGCCTCGATTCGCAGATCTGCCATCGAGCGGGCAGGGGGCTGGGACGACGAGCCCGATCACGACGAGGATTCGTTCAACTTTCGCTTCGCGCGCGTCAAGCGGCCCGGTGAGTATTTCGCCTACGACCCGCGCCCGGTGATCTTGCGCCGGCTCGACATTCCCGGCGGCGTGGGCCGCCGCCAGGCGAGCTTTGGCGACCGGCTGCGCGCCGAGTTGCGCTTCTCACACGGCGTCGTACGCCGCTACTTTCCACTGCGCTTCTGGGGGCTGTACCCCCTGTACGTGCTGCTCGCCGTGCAGCGCGCGCTGCACGACCTGCGCTCGGCCGCCGCAATCTCGGCGTCGCCCCGGGCCGCCCCTGCGCCTTAGAGCAGCTTTGGCCGCAGCTTGCAGCGTTCAGCAGCGGGCGTCGGCGGCTGCCGGCTTCTCGATCGCGAGAATGGCCGAACGCCCCAGGTGCCGCGTCCGCAGCCCCCAGCGCTTGGTGTACGACGTTTCGACGACGCTGAGGCCGGCATCCTGCACGAAGATCTGGAGCAGCCACGGCAAGAGTGGAGAGATGTGGCCGGAAGCCTCCGCACAGACGGAATCGCGCGTGCGGGTCACGTCGTTGAAGAACAGCTCCAGCTCTTCTCGGAACGCAAAGCGCAACTTGGAGCCGAGCGTCACGATGTTGGGCGTGCTCAAGACCAGCCCGCCGCCGCGGCGCAGCACGCGGGCGATCTCGCGCAGGAACGCGCGTGGGTTCTCGAGGTGCTCGATGACTTCCAGCGCCAGCACGGCGTCCACCGAGCCATCGGACTCGGTGATGCACTCGTTCAGATCCGCCTTCTTGATGGGGATGTCACGAGGCACGAACTGGTCCGTGAAGATGTCGTGGGCGGTTACCGCGAAGCCCATGTCCGCGAGCCGACGCGAGGTGTAGCCCGAGCCGGCGGCGAGATCGATGGCCCGGCCCCGCCGCAATCGGGACATGAACAGCAGCGCCAGATCGTATGCATCCCGAGACGCACGCTCGTGAAACTTCTCACCATTGTGGAAGACATAGTTCCTCACGACTTCGCGGGGCATTGGCCTCAGCGTAGCATCGACAGCCTGTGACGCTCAAGCGTCGGCGATTCGCGCTCGGGCCGCGGCAGTGTCTGGCTGGAACACCTGCGATGTCGTGTATTGCTGCGCTGCGCCGTGCGTGCAACCGCCTCGAGCTCGGCAGCGATCTCTGCCCGCAGAGGGCAGGACCGTTCCGCGCGCTCTCGCTGCGCTCGTGTCGCTGGCTGCAGCAGCGGGTGAGCTCTGGCCAGAGCGAGCTGAGTTGCCTTGCTCGTCGAGCTCCGTCGTGCCCGAGCCAGCGTCCGCGCACGGACCCGCCGGCGCCGTTCGCAGGGATGGCTCGAGCGGCTTGCGCTGACTCCGGAAGCGTGGGCAAGCTGCGCGTACAGGCGACGTAACATGAGCCGTCCCGAACCGCGCTCCAAGCTGTCGCAAATTGCGACTCCCAGCGCCGAAAGCGCGCTGGTGTGGGTCGTGGATGACAGCGCGATGGAGCGCGAGCTCTGCCGTTCGGCGCTGGCGTCGCGCTGGGTAGTGGAGACGTTCCCGAGCGGCGCTGCCATGATCGAGGGGCTCGCCGCCCAGCGAGCGCCCCAGGCGTTGGTGCTGGATTGGCACATGCCGGACATGTCCGGCATCGACGTGTGCCAGTTTGTACGTACGAGCTTTGACCTGGGTCAGCTCCCGATCTTGATCCTCACGGTGTCGTCCGCCGAAGAGAGCCTGATCGAGGCGCTGGCGGCGGGTGCGAATGACTTTGTCCAAAAGCCCTTCTCCGATCTGGAGTTGAATGCCCGCGTCGCGGGGCTCGTCCGCATGTCGTCCCTGTACGCCAAGCTGGCCGAGGCGGAGCGAACGCTGCGGGTCGAGGCAGACTTTCGCGAGCGCTTCATGGGTATGCTCGCCCACGACCTGCGTCAGCCACTCAACACCATCTTCCTGGCGAGCCACGCCATCTCGCAACCCGTCGGCAGCGTGGGGCATCTGCCCGAAGCATTCGGCATGCTGCAACGGGCGGCCGGGCGCATGCAGCGAATGATCGCTGATCTGCTGGATTTCACGCGTTCTCGCCCGGAGAGCGGCATCCCGATCCAGCGCTCGCCCACCGACTTCGTGCAGATCGTGCGCGCGACGTGGGCAGAGCTGCGGCCCGGGCAGCAGCTCTGCTTGCAGGCGGACGAGAGCTGTCTCGGTTCCTGGGATCCGGACCGCCTGGCACAGCTGTGCAGCAACCTGATCGGCAACGCGATCCAGCATAGCGCCGCCGACTCCCCGATCGAAGTCCGCATCCAGGCTGTCGGGCACGACGTCGAGCTATGCGTCTCCAATCGCGGCGAGACGATCCCACCCGAGGTCCTGGCCACGCTCTTCCAGCCCTTTCGCCGTGGCCGCGAGGTCCGGCGTGCGAGCGGCAGTGTCGGCCTCGGCCTGTACATCGTCGATCAGATCGCGCGTGCCCACGGTGGCGCGAGCAGCGCGCAAAGCGACAGCTCGGGAACGCATTTCCGCGTGCGGCTGCCTCGAAACGGGGCCTGAGCGACGCCTCAGCTGAGCGCTGGGGCGCGGCGCGGCAGCTGCAGCGAGAAGGTCGTGCCCTCCGCGGCGCTGGACTGCACGCTGATGGTCCCCCCGTGCGCGTCCACGATGTGCTTGACGATGTACAGGCCCAGGCCCACGCTTCGCCCGGCCTTGTCCACCTGAGCCGTGCCCCGGCGCAGCGGTTCGAACAGCACCGGCAGCAGCGCCAGCGCGATCGGTACTCCGGTGTTGTGCACGGTCAGCGTCACGCAATCGGGTTCGCCGATCGTGTGCACGGTAACGGCTCCGCTCGCGGTGCCGTAGTTGAGCGCGTTGGAGACCAGGTTCGTGAGCGCCTGCGCGATGCGATCAGCGTCCCACTCGCCGTGCGCGTCACCCGAGGTCAGCGCGGTCATCTGTCGCTGCGGGTGGGCAGGCAAGAGCTCGTCCAGCACGTTCTGTACGACCAGGCGCAGATCGATGGGCGCGCGCCTGACGGGAATGCCGTTTCCCAGCCGTGCCTGGGTGAAGTCCAGTAGGTCGTTCACGAGCCGCGTGGCGGTATTGGCGCTGGCGCGGATGCGCAGCATCGTCTTGGCGGAGCGCGGGTCCAGCTCTGCGCGGCCGAGCGCTTCGGTTCCCAGCGCGATGACGTTCAAGGGATTTCTGAGGTCGTGGCTGACGATGCCGATCAGCTTTTCCTCGAAGTCGGCGCGCCGGGCCGCTTCGGCGGCAGCGCGAGTGCGGGCGCTGGCGTCGCGAAAGATGACCACCGTACCGAGCGCGCCGCCCGCACCGATCGGAGCCACGTTCTCGTCGATGGGCAGCTGCGAGCCATCCTTGCGCACGAGCAGCGCCTGGCTCGCGGCTCGCGCCCCGTTCGGGAGCCCTCGTTCCAGCACCGGCTGTCTCGCTAGCTGGGTCTGCTCGTCGAGCGTGGCGAATACCTCTTCGATGGGCCGAGCTGTGGCTTCGCTCGCGCGCCAACCGGTGAGCTCTTCGGCAGCGCGATTGAAGAAGGTGACGCGGCCCTGCAGATCGGTGGCAATCACCGCGTCGCCGATGCTGCGCAGGGTGGTGGCGAACCATTCCTCCCGCTCATGCATGGCGCGCGCCAGCTGGCGCGTCCGGACCAGCCCGCGGACGCGCGCCAAAAGCTCCGCGTCATCGTAGGGCTTGGCCAAGTAGTCGTTCGCACCGGCGGACAGGCCTTCGGTGAAGTCCTGTTGCGCGCCGCGCGAGGTGAGCATCAAGATGGGCAGCGTCACCTCGTCGTAGCGCTCACGCAGGAACTGGCAGACTTCAAGCCCCGACACGCCCGGCATCGGCCAGTCGAGCAGGATCAGATCGGGCAGCTCTGCCTCGCAGATCCCCTCGAGCAGGCTGCCGCCCTCCAGAAAGACCTCGAGCGTGTAGTGGGGGGAGAGCAGCTGCGTCACCCGCTCCGTCTGCGAACGGCTGTCATCCACCACCCAGACGCGCCCGCGTACCCGGCTGTCAGGGACAGGCCTGTCAGGAACAGGCCTGTCAGGGACAGGCCTGCCCGCAATGGGGCTCTCGGGATGTGTCATACGAGCCTCCGCACGATCGCCGCCGCCAGCTCTTCGAGCGGCGCTTCTTCCACGGCCAGCCCCGCTTCCCGCACACAGCGCGGCATCCCATAAATCACCGAAGTGGATTCGGATTCGGTCAGGACCTGCCCCCCGGCGGCCACCAGGGCGCGCGAACCCTCGAGCCCGTCGTCTCCCATCCCCGTGAGCACCGCGCCCATCGCCCCCGCTCCCCAGGCGCGAGCGGCGCTCTCGAACAGCAGATTGACGGATGGCACGTACAGCGAGGAGCCGCGCTGGGGAGTCAGGCGCGCCAGCGTGCGTTGGCCCTGCCGCTCGAGCTCGAGGTTCAGCCCGCCTTTGGCCAGCACGACCAGACCAGGCTTCAGCTCGAGTCCTTCGCTCGCTTCCACCACGTGCAAGGAACAGGCGCCATCCAGCCGCTTCGCCAGCGAGCCGGTATATTCTTCCGGGATGTGCAGTGCGATCGCGACCGGGATCGGGAAGCTTTGCGGCAGCATTCCGAGCAGACGCGTGAGCGCCTGAGGCCCGCCCGTCGAAGTGCCGATGACCAGGAGCTTGCGCTGCGTCGGCAGGCGCACCGGGCTTGCTGCGGGTGCAGCGGCAGATGCAGCGGGGGGTACCGAAGGGGCGCGAGCCCCAGCGGCGGCCACGACCTTGGCGACGAGCTCCTCCGAGAGCTCGTACAGGCGATCGGTGGCGAGCGCGGTTGGCTTCTTCAGAAAATCGATGGCGCCGCTCTGCAGCGCCTCCACGACCAGCTCGCTCTCCTCGGCGGAAAAGCTGACCACTACGACCCGCGGAGCGGCAGCTACCTTGGCGAGCTCGCGCAACACGCCGATGCCGTCGAGATGCGGCATCACGAGATCCAGCGTGATCACGTCCGGCGCGAGCACACCGATCTTTTCCAAGGCCTCCAGACCATCGGCGGCGATGCCGACGACCTCGATGTTGGGCTGCACCTCCAGCGCCTGACGCAACACCTTGCGCGCGAACGCCGAGTCGTCCACCACCAGCACACGAATTCGGCTCGATTTGCTCGGCACGGCTTCCCTCACGACACCTTGCGATAATAGAACACTTGGTCTGCTTCCTCGCAGGCCAGAGCGGTGCCGAAGCGCAGCAGCGACTCGGAAACACCGACGAACAGCGCGCCGTCCGGCTTCAGCCGTGAAGCGAGCCCTTCGATCACGCGCACCACCGTCTCATCCCGAAAATAGATGAGTACGTTGCGACACAGCACCACGTCGCACGCGCCGATCGCGGCGGTCTGCGCGGGCTCGCACAGGTTCACGCGCCGCCACTCGATTGCCTCGAGCAGCTCGCTAGCCACGCGCAGTCTGTTGGGTTCCTCGCGGAGCCAGCGATTGGCCAGCGCTGCGTCGATGCCGTAGCGCAGTGAACGCCGGCTGAAGCTGCCGCTGCGGGCGCTGTCGAGCGCTCGCTGACTGATGTCGCTCGCCACGAGATCCACCTCCGAGAGCAGGCCGGCCTGTGCCAGCAGCATGGCCAGCGTCAGCGGCTCCTCACCCGTGGCGCAGGCGGCCGACCAGATCCGTGGTCGGCGGCCGGAGCTCACGAGCGGCTGAATGAAGCGCGTCACGATCAGCTTGAGCGCGTCGATCTCCCGGAAGAAGTAGGTCTCGTTGACCACCAGATGGGCAACCAGCTCATCGAGCTCAGGCACACCGGCGGGGTCGTAGCGGAGGAAGTAGTAGTAATCGAGCAAGGACTCGAACCCGGCCTCGTCCGCGCGCGGCTTGACCCGGTCGAGGAATAGGGCTTGCTCGCCGGGCCCGTAGTGCAGGCCCGCGCGCTCCTCGACGAGGGCGCTCAGGATGGCGAAAACGGGGCCCGAGGTGTTGATCGTCATCGGCTATGGGCTCAGCAAGATGGAGCAGATTTGCCGCACGCGAGCGTCGACGTCGTGGCCCGCAGCTAGCTTGACCGCAGCCAGAGCTTCCGGGGTCCGCAGCGAGGCGAGCGCGACCGCCGCCGCCTTTCGAGTCACGAGCGGGCCCTGGCTCAGCGTTTGCAGCAGCGCGGAGGTGGCCTCCGGCTTGCGCAGGCGTGCCAGCAAGGAGCAGCACAGATTCGCCTCCTCCTCTTGCGCCGCGGCCAGCTTCGCCGTCAGCCCAGGCACGCGGCCGTGGCTCGGTCGAGACAACAGCCCGACGATACGAGCCTGATCGGGCGAACCGCTCAGCAGATCGAGCAGAATACCCGTGGCTCCGGGATCGGCATCCGAGCTCAAGAACCCAAGCGCGGCCGTCCGCACGTTCTCGTCTGCGTCTCGCGCGGCGCGCGCCAGCGTCGAGACTCGCTCGGGCCCGGCACTCTCGGCCAGCGCCGAGATGGCGACCAGCCGCGTCGCCGGGTCGCTCGAGTGCGTGGCCTCGAGCAAGCGGCTCAGCCCCTCCGGGCGCTTCGCCATGCCCAGGCCGATCAAGGCCGCGCGCCGCAGGTCCTGTTCCTGGCCTTCCGCGACGCCGCACAGTGCCGCCAGCGCGCTATCGTTCTGAAGGTGCGAGAGCGCCTCGACGGCCGCGACCCGCACTTGCCCGGCGTCGTCGCCGAGCAACTCGACAATCGCTGCCGTGGCGTCCGTGATCGCCAGCTTACCGGCGGCCTGGCACGCGTAGTAGCGCACCCAGGCGTCCTGATCGGTGAAGGCAGCCAGCAAACAGGCGACCACCCGTGGATCCTTCCGCGACACCTGCCCGAGCGCCCGAACGCTGGCGCGTCGGGTGCGCTCGAGCGGGGCACGTGCCGAGGTCAGCAAGACTTCGAGCGCCTCTGGCACGTCCAGGTAAGCCAGCCCGGACAGGGCCACTTCAACCAGGCGCGGGTCTGCGTCGGAGAGCGCCGTGACGAAGATCGGCAGCGCTTCCGGGAAGCCGAAGTAGCCGAGAATCCTGAGCCCGCTGCGCCGTACCGCGGGACTGGGAGCCTGGGCGGCGCGCAGCGCGAGCTGCTTCGTCTCGTCGCTGCCGAGCGACTGGATCGCGCCGATGGCCGCCTGCACGACCTGCGGGCTCGCGTCTGCGAGCAGTGGGAACAGCGCCGGGACGTGGCGCGCGGCAGCGGTGCGCGCCAGCGCCTCGCACGCCAGACTGCGCACCTGCGGATCGGGGTCAGTCAAGCACTCGGCCACATCCACCGCGATGCTGGAGCGCGTGACGATGGGCAACAGCACGCGGCGCCTCGCGCTCTTGCCCTGACGCAACGCCTCGCCGACGTGCCAGTCCGAGTCCTTGCCGAGCCGCTCCAGGGCGGCGGCGGCCAGCAGCGCAGCGGGCGCGTCGGGGGGGTCCAAGAGGCCGCTCAGTCCCGCCGCCGCAACATCGCCGCCGATCACGCCCAGAATGACGGCGATGGCCTCGCGCTCTTCGGGTGCAGCGCTCGACAAGCTGCGTACGAGGCGTGACACCGCGGCCGCTCCCGCGCCCGTGTTGCGCAGCACGGCGGCGGGAGCTTCGTCGCTGCCATAGCGTTCGAGGTGTCGGGCATGCAGCTCCGCCAAGGCCAGCGTGGCGACCCGCAACGTGCCCTCGCTGGCATGCGACAGCAGTGTTGCCAGTGGTGCCACCGCGGCTGCCTGCGCGGTCTTGCCTAGAGCCCGGGCCGCCTCCAGCAGATACATCGGGTTTTGTAGCAGGGCCGCCAGCGGAGCAATCGCGCGCGGATCGCCGCTGCGGCCGAGCACGTCGATCGCCGGGAACACGCGAAAGAAATTGCCGCTCTGCGCGGCCACGATCAGGGTCTCGACCGCGCTCGGTCCGCCGATGCGCCCGAGCGCCTCGATGGCCGACACCGCGACGTTGTCGTCTGCGTGCGTCACCAGCGCCGTCAGGATGGGAACCGCACTCGGCTGACGCCGCCGGCCCAGGATCTGCGCCGCGTCGGCGGCGACCGCGGGGTTGGCGGCGCGAGCGAGCGCGCTCACCTCGCTCAGCACCTCGGCAGTGTTCTGCACCAGCGCGTCGACCGCCGCCGCAATGCGCGCTTCGTCGTCGCGCTGCGTGCGCAGCGTCGTGCAGAGCCCTGCCACGCTGCTCGCTCCCTGCTCCGCCAGCGCGCCCACCACCGCGCGGCGCACGGCCCAGCTGCCATCGCTCAGCATCCCCAGCAACGCTGGCACGCCTGCCGCGCCGGCCTTGGCCAGCCGCTGTGCTTGCGCGAGCCGCTGCTGCTCCGCTTCCGTCAGCGCGAGCGGCCGCGCGTTCATGGCGTAGCCGTGGAGGGTGGGGGCGGCACCAGCGGCTCGGTGCGCCGCCGGACCAACCTCTTGCTCACGCCATTGTGTGGCGCGCCGTTCGTTCCGCCCAGGCTCTGGAGCGCCTGGGACTGGCGTACGGCGTTGGTAGCGAGCTCGGCCAGCACGCGGGCCTGTTCGGCCGTGGCCTTGGCCGTCTGTTTTGCTCCCTTGCGCACGTTGTCTGCGTCCTTCACGACCGAGGCCGTGGCCTTGGCCTGCTCGGTGGTGGCGCTGCGCATCGTCAGCGCCACGCGCGACACCTCGCGCGCCAACTTCTCGACCTGTTTGGCGGCCTTGGCTTGCTCGGAGACAGCGAGCGCCGTGTGCGTGGCGCGCTTGCGCGCGTCGTCCATGGCCCGGGCGACTTCCGCGGCGCCCTTGGCTTGCTCGGCCAGACCCTGCACCGAGCGCTGGACGGCACCCGCGACGTCGCGGGCGGAGCCGGCGGCGCGTGTCAGCACACGCGTCTGTTCGCCCATCGCGCCGCTGGTCTGCTGCGTGAGCGTGCGCATGCGCTGCGCCGCCTTGGCGAGCTGCGCGGCGCTGCCCGCTTGCTCGTCCGTGGCGCGCGCGACCTTGCTGGCCGCGGCGGTGAGCTGGGCGTTGGACTTGACCACGTCGCGCAGCGCGCGCGCCTGCTCGGTGGTGGCCTCCTTGGTCTGCTTGGCCATTTTCCGCATCTCGCTGGCGCTCTTGGTCAGCATCTGCCCGACCTTCGTCTGCTCGGCGGCGGCGAGGGCGATGCTCTTGCCCTCCTCGCTCAAGCGCGCCGTGCTTCTGCCGAGCGACTCGACCGCTTGCGCCTGCTCTCCCGTCGCGCGCTCGATTTCCTGAACCGACTGCGAGATCTCGCCGATGCCGGTGAGGATGCTGCCCAGCGCTCCGCTGGCTTCCTGAGCCAAGCGACCCCCCTCGTCGGCCACCTTGGTGCTCTCGAGCGACGCCGCCACGGCCTGCCGCGCCGTGCTCTGCAGCCCGCGCACGATCTTGGCGACCTCCCCGCTGGCGGCGGCGGCCCGGTCCGCCAGCGCCCGGATCTCCTCCGCCACCACCGCAAACCCACGCCCGTGCTCGCCGGCGCGCGCAGCTTCGATGCTCGCGTTGAGAGACAGCAGGTTGGTACGATCGGCGATCAGGTTGATGGTCTGGACGATGTCGCCGATCTCCTCCACCCGCTGGTCCATCTGCTTCATCGCGTTCGCCGATTGCTCGATGGATTGGCGAATGTTACCGAGGCCCGCCAGCGACTTCTGCAGGATCTGCCCGCCCTCGCGCGCACCGGCGGACACGCGCGAGGTCGTGTCGCCCGCGCGCTGCACGATCCCGAGGATCTTCTTGGTGGTGGTATCCAGCTGGCTCGCCGCGACGTCGCTGCTCGCTGCCAGCGCGCTCACGCGCTCGGCCCCCTGCGCGACGGTCTGCGCCGAGCGTGCCGACTCTTCGATGGCGCCCGCGTTGGAGTCGACCGTGGCTGCGTTCTTCTCGGCGGTCGCCGCGACCTGCTCGACCGACGCGGCGATCTGCTCGGCTGCATTGGCGTTGGCCTGGGTCGTCGTTTCGAGTGTTCTGGCCTGCTCCAGTACGCCCCGCACCGAGCGCGCCATCTCTTCCGCCGTGGCCGACGTCTCCTCCACGGAGCTCGCCATTTCGGCGGCGTCGCGCGCCACTTGCTCCAGGGCAGCGCTGACCTGGGTGACGCCATTGGCCAGCGTCACCGTCTGCTCGCCGGCTACGGCGGAGTCCGCCGAGAGGCGTGCGATCCCTTTTGCCATCTGCTCGACGGTGGCGCCCACTTGCTGGATCGTTGCTGCCATCGCCTGACCCTGGGCGGCCACTTCACTCACGCTCGCGCTGGTCTCCGTGGCGGTGGCCACCAGCTCTTCGCCGGACGCCGCCATCTCTTCCACGTGGGTGCTCGAGCCGTTCAAGGAGCGTCCCAGCTCCTCCAGCGTGGCCGCCGTTGCCTCGGAGGTCGTCGCCAGCGCCTCCGCGTTGCCGCGAGACATCTCCACCGATGCCGCCAGCTCCTCCAGCCCGGCCGCCGTCGTGGCCAGGCTCGCCAGAGTTTCGCGCACCGATCCCTCCGCCTGCGCCGAAGAGTGGGGGGCTTCGGGCGCCGTAGCCGCCGCCGGAAGCGCGGAGTCGCGCTGGCTGCGCGCGGGCAGGGCGCCATCCGGCGCGGCCTTGTCCGGCGCGGCCCTGTCCGGCGCGGCCCTGTCCGGCGCGGCCCTGTCCGGCGCGGGCCCGGCCTGCGTCTTTCCGTTCGGGACCGGCAGACTCCTACGCTTGTTGGCCATGAACTTGCTCCTCGGGGACGCTGTGCGGTCCGATTACCTTGGCGAAGTCGATGCGCATCACGACGCCGGCACCGGCGCGCGCGATCGAATTGATGAAACCACGCGACTGCTCGCGGATCACCTCTGGCGGGGCCTGAAAGGCGTCCGCCTCGATGCGCAAGACCTGGCGAGCCGAATCGGCGAGCAGGCCCACGTGGCGGTTGCCGTCGGCGACGACAATCACGCGCGAGTCGAGCGTGCGCTCGATGCGCGGCAGACCGAAGCGCGTGCGCAGATCGATGACGGGGATCACGCGGCCGCGGATCTGCACGAGCCCGGCGACGTGGGGCGCACATCCGGGTACTTCCGTGGCGCCGCTGAACGACTCCATCTGGATCACATCCGCGGCGGGCAAGACGTAGTCCGTGTCCCCCACGCGAAACAGCACGTGCAGCACACTCATACGCCGAGCGCCTCCAGCCTGGCGTGGTGCTGCAGCAGCTGGAGTGGATCGAGCACCAGAGTGGGATGCCCGTCGCCCAGATCCGTGCTGCCCGTCACCCCCTCGACCGTGACCAGCGGGTCCTTGAGGGGGCGCACGACGATCTCTTGCTGCCCGAGCATGCGGTCCACCTCGAACGCAAACAGCTCGTCTTCTCGCCGTACCAGGATGGCCTTGCTGCTCTGTCGATCCTTGGCGGGGATGCCGAGCAGCGAGCTCAGTCGAAACAGCGGAACACACGCCCCGCGGTGAGCGAGCAGGCGCGCCGAGGCTGGGCGCGCACCGGGGTTGGGCGCCAGGGTCACGTGCTCGGGCTCGATCTCGGCGAGCGCCTCGACCGCGCTGACCGGGATCACGAAGGTGCGCTCGGCGCAGGAAAACGAAAACGCTTCCAGCACGGTGACGCTGAGCGGCACCAGCAGCGTGAAGCGGGTGCCCTGGTCGGGCGCGCTCCAGAGCTGGAGCTTGCCCCCGAGCTCATCGACCACGATGCGCTTGACGATGTCCATGCCGAGCCCGCGACCGCTCAGGTGAGTTGCCTGATCGAGAGTGGAGAGTCCCGGGCGAACCACCAGCGCGAGCAGCTCGGCGTCGTCTTTCGGCACGGGCAGCCCGGCGCGCTTCGCGACGTTCTCGCGGTCGATGCCGCGGCCGTCGTCGCTCAGCTCCAGCGCCAGCTGGTTGCCGGAGCGCTCCGAACAGCTGATGCGCAGCTGGCCTTCCTCGGGTTTGCCTTTGCGCCGGCGCTCCTCTGGCGTCTCGATCGCGTGGTCGACGGCGTTGCGCAGCAAATGCACGATGGCAGGAAACAGGCGATCAGCCACGGCCTTGTCGAGCTCGCTCTGCCCCGCGTCGATGGTGAGCTGCGCCAGCTTGTTGGAGCTGCGCGTCAGGCCCCGCACCAGCAGCGGCGCGCGCGCCAGCAGCTCCGACACGGACACCATGCGAGCGCGCATGATGGCCGCGCGCAAGTCGCGCAGCTGGCGCCGCTGCTCGGCGATGATCGTGCCGAGCTCGCGCGCGGCACCGGACAGCAGCAGGCCGCTGCAGGCGCGCTCCAGGCGCGAGCGCGTCACCACCAGCGCCGCCAGCCGCTCCAGGGCCTCGTCGAGGCGGCTCACCTCCACACGTACGAAGTTGCGTTCGCCACGATCGGGCGCGATCCACGCCTCGTCGGCAGCGTCGTCCTCGAAGCTGCTGAGCCCGGCAGCCAGGGCCAGGATCGGCTGCACCTGCTCGGGCTCTGCGCCCGCTGCCGCGGCGATCGTTGCGTCGGCCGCGTCGGTCAAGACCAAGAGGGCGAAGGCCACCTTGCCCGCAGCGCCGGCGCTCGCGGCTTGCGTGAAGGGGGTTACCTTGACGATCTCGGCGAGCGTCCCCATCTGCTCGCGCACGCGCGTGATGTTGAAGCCTTGCGCAGCGCGTGCCTGCGACGGGACGAAGTCCACGCGTAGCGCGCGCCGCCCTCGGGAGAGGCCTTGCAGCAGCTGCTCCTGCTCGCCGCCAGACAGCTTCGCGAGCAGCTCTGGAGGGAGTGAGAGCGTGCCGAGCGCGCGCTGTACCGGCGCCGCGATCTGGATCGAGCCGAGCTCATCGAGCAGCGCCCGCGGGGCGGCCGGCAGCGCCTCACCCCGACCGAGGCACAGCACACGCTCCTCGATCGCGCGCAGTCCTTTCACGATCACATCGAGCGCGTGCGCCGGTAAGCTGCCGCCCGCTTGATCGGCACAGCGCAACAACGTCTCCATCTCGTGCGTGACGTCCACGATGGGCTCGGCTCCCACCATGGCGGAGAGCCCCTTGATCGTGTGCACGGAGCGAAACAGGTTGCGCACCGCGCCCGGGCTGCGCGCGCGCCGCTTCAACGCCTCGTCGATCGCGACCAGGCTGGAGCGCGCGATCGCGAGGTGCTCCTCTGCCTCGTCTAGAAATCCGTTGATGAACTCGGCGGCCGCGAGCGGGTCACTCATCCGACCTTTGCCGCTTCCAGACCGAGTAGACCCCGCACTTCGGTCAGCAGGTCCTCTGGTGTGAATGGCTTGGTCAGAAAACGCGAAGCGCCGGCGCCCAGCGCCTTGCTGCGCGAGGCTTCGTCACCGCGCGTGGTCACCACGATGATGGGCAGCTCGCGCAGCGTGTCCTGAGCACGGACGAAGTCGACCACCTCGATGCCGCCGATATCCGGCATGTTCAGGTCCAGGACCAGGATTTCAAAGCGCTGCAAGGACAGCTTTTCGATCGCCTCGAGACCGCTCGCGGCGTGGGTGAAGGCCAACTCGGGCTCGGGACGCAGGCAAGCCACGATCATCTCGCGCATCACCTTGCTGTCATCGACCACCAGGACTTGTTTCACGCATCGCGCAGCCTGAGGTTCGGCTCCGAGTACGTCAAACGGTTTGTCGGCCGGACGTGGAAAGAGTCTCTGGCTCGAGCGCGGGCTGCAAAACTGCCCCACTCTTCCGAGCCGACAGCGCGTTCAAGAGGGCTCGAGACCGTGGCGAAATCAGCCTGCCGTCGCTATCTGGTTGCCGGCACGCGCTGACGCGTCCAAACGCGAGCGCACGCGCCGTACCTGCGGGCTCCATTTTTCTGGTAGCGAGCAGAGGTGTTCGCGCGTCCCACTCTCGGGCTCCCGAAGCGAGCCGAGCAAGGTCGAGCACGCCGGCTCGGCCGCTTCGCGTTGCCAGCGGTTGCGCTGCTCGCTCTCGGCGTCGGGCTCAGCGTGCTGCTCCCGGAGGCAGAGCCCTCGCGAGCTCCGGCGGAGCAAAGCGAGGCTGGGACGCGAGCCCAGGGCTCGGGCGCTCGGTTCGGCTTCGTGGTGCGCAGAGGCGAGCGCAGCTTTCCGGGCGCGGCGGGTCAGGCGTTGCACTCGGGGGACGTGCTCTCTTTCACGCTGAGCAGCCGCGCTCCGTTGTATGCCGGAGTGTGGGGTGTCGACGCGCTCGGTCGGCCCAGCCCGTATCAGGGGGGCCAGCAACTGGCGCTGGTGCCGGCGGGCCAGCACCAGCCGCTGCCCGAAGCCGTGGAGCTCGACGACAGTCTGGGCGATCAGCGACTGGTCGCGGTATTTTGCACGCGCCAGCGGCCCCAGAGCGAGATCACGGCCGCGCTCGCCGCCTCTGCCAGCTCCCCACGCCTGCCCGCCGAGTGCGCCAGCGAGTCACTCGGCATCGTCAAGGCGCCGCCGTGAGCCAGGCGCGAACGACACGCGACTCCGCGGACGTGACCGCGGCCTTCGCGTGGCGACCATTGCTCGGCAGGCAAGCGTTTCTGAGTTGCAGTACGCCCCGCGCTTCCCCTAGGCTGCTGCGCTCGCGAACCCACTGTTGCAACCCAGCTGTCTGTTGCAGCCATCTGCGCGACTTGCAACGCACCTGGAGGAGAGAACATGGCGGACGTCAAGACCTACACCGGCTCGTGCCACTGCGGTAATGTGCGCTTCGAGACCAGCACTGACTTGAAGACCGTGCTGCAGTGTAACTGCTCGATCTGCGGGCGCCTGGGGTACCTGCTCACCTTCGTCGCTCCCGAGCAGTTCAAGCTGCTACAGGGCGAGGGGCAGCTGAAAGACTACCAGTTCAACAAGAAGAACATCCATCACCTGTTCTGTTCGAACTGCGGCGTGCACAGTTTCGGCCGGGGTATGGGGCCCGGCGGCAAGCCGATGTGTGCGGTCAACGTGCGCTGTCTCGACGGGGTGGACGTCGCCGGGCTGACGGTCACGCCCTTCGACGGCGCGAGTATGTAGCGAGCGACAGAAGAGAGAGTGGGCCGGGCCTGCGCTGCCCGCCCCCGCGCGGCTCCTCGGGACACTGCGCGGCCCTGCCGGCGCCGCAGGCGCGACGCCAGCTGGAGCGGCGCCGTCAGCTGGCTCGCACGGCGTCCACGATCGGCATCTTCGCCGCCCGCAGGGCGGGCAGCAGCCCACCGGCATAGCCCATCAGCCCCGCAAAGCCGAGGCAGGCGAGCGCGAGCCCCGGACTCAGATGAAAGCCATAGGTGATCTCGCTCAGCGTTTGCACCGTGGTCAGCTCGAAGGTCATGGAGCCGAGCAATGATGCGCACAGTACCCCGAGCACGCCCGCCGCGAGCGACAGCAGCACGGACTCGCTGACCACCGAGACCAGGATCGCGCGCGGCTTGAAGCCGATGGCGCGCAGCGTGCCGATCTCGCGCGTGCGCGCCGAGACTTGCGCGTACATCGTATTTAACGCACCCAGGATGGCTCCGAAGGAAAAGATGACGGTGACCACACCGCCGAGTAGCCGAACGAAGCCGACGTAGTTTTCCGAGAGCGCTTTCCAGTAGTCGACCTCGCGCTTGACCAGTAGCTCGGGCAGCCCCGTGTTGGCGATGACCGCGCCCTTCAGCGCGTCGAAGCCGCTAGGGTCGCGCAGCGCCAGCGTGGCCGTGCAGTAGCCGCGATGGAAGACGGGAGCCATGACTTCGATGTCGCCCCAGATCTCCGAGTCCTGCGCGTTGCCGCCGTGATCGAGGATGCCCACCACCTGCCAGTCGTGATCGGCAAAGCTCATCGTGCCGCCGAGCTGCGCGCCCACGAAGCGGCCCACGAGCGCCTTGCCGATCATGATCTGGTTGGTCCCGGGCTGAAAGCGCTCGCCCGTGACGCCGCGCAGCGGGTGCACTCGAAAGGCCACGGGATGGACGCCGCGCACGCTCAGGTTGGTGCCGTCGTCCGGGTCGAGCGCGCCCTGGCGCGCCGCCCAGATCAGCACCACCATTTCGCCCGAGATGAGCGGGTTGCCGTTCTCGTCCGGCGCCAGGCCGGGCAGGGCGGCCGCGCGCTGCAGCTCTTCTTCGTCGATCCAGCTCGTCCATTCCGAGAGTGCGCTCGAGCGGATCAGCTTGACGTTGCGCGGATCCCCGCTGGAGGCGAGCGTGTGCTGGATGCCGAGCGCGAGCATGGACACGGCGGTGAACACGAACACCACCAGCGCCAGCACGAAGCCCGTCGCCAGCGTCGTCAGCTTGCGCCACGCGAGCGAGCGCAAGTTGTACACGAGCGGGATCCATTCGCGCCCGAGCAGCACCTGTGCCGCCCGCACGCCCACGAGGGGCAGCGAGAGCAGCAGCCCGAGCAGCGCGACCAGCAGAGCCGCTGCCGCCACGAGCCCCACCCCCGCCGCGATCAGATCCGTGAACAGGGTGCTTTCCGTTGCCATCACGCCACCTGCCGCAGCGCTTCCACCACGCGCAGCCGGCTGGCGCGCCACGCCGGAACGCTGCACGCGAGCAGCGTCGCTCCGAGCCCGATGGCGACGGCGATGCCCACCACCCGTGCGTTCAAGTACAGCTGCCAGGTGCCGCCGAGCTGGTCTTCCATCAGCTTCGAAAAGGCTCGCAGCGCGGCCGGAGCCACCGCGAGACCGAGCGCGATGCCGAGCGAGCCCACGAACAGACCTTCTGCCAGCACCAGCGTGTAGATGTGTCGAGAGCGGTAGCCGATCGCGCGCAGCGTGGCGTACTCGCGCAGGCTGTCGCGCGCGGCCATGGCCATGGCGTTGCCCAGGACCAGCACCAGAATCAGCAGAATCAGCGCCGCGCCGATGTTGATCGCGGAGATCACCGCAGCCGACCAGGACGCCCAGGAGCGCTCCACGCTGAGCACGCTCTCGGTCTTGGTGGGCGTGTCGCTGTTGGCGAACAGCGCGTCGATCTTCTTGGCTGCGGCGGGGTCGGCCTTCACCATCAGGCGGTGAGCGTGCTCGTTGCGCGGATTGACGTGCTTGTAGTGCAGGAAGAGCCGCGCGCGATCGCTGTTTTGGGTCTGCCCGTGGTAGATGCCGCGCACGGTCAGCGGCCAATCGCCCTGATAGATTGTGCCGGTGAGCGTGACGCGATCGCCGAGCTGCCAGCCGTACTTCTTGGCCAGCTCGTCTCCGACGATGGCGCCGGACAGGTCCTCCAGGTAGCTCGCCATCTGCTCGGGCGGGGGCGCGTACTCGGGAAAGATAGCGAAGTAGGCGGGTTCGACCGCGAGCTGCCCGAAGCGCGTTTTTTCGTCCCGGTAGTAGCCGGAAAACCAGAGCATCGCCGAGACCTCTTGCACGCCGGGCACGCTGCGCACCTTCTCCGCCATGCGCCGGAAGAGCACGAAGGAGATCGAGATCTTGTGGCGCATCTCGAGCTGGTCGCTGCGAGCGATGTCCGTGTTGACCGTGTACCAGCTGGCGACCAGCGTGCGCAGGATCAGAAACGCCAGCAGCGTGACCCCCACGCCGAGCGCCGTGATCAGCGCCCGGCCCCGGTTGCGCAGCGCCAGGCGCAGGACCAGGCGCGCGAGAGCCCCGCTCGGTGTCACGCGCGCGCCTCCGTCGCGGCGGGCGCGGCACCATCGGCGACCAGCTTGCCCTTGTCGATGCGACGGATGATGCGGGCCGTGCGAGCGGCAGCCGGGTCGTGTGTAACCATCAGGATGGTCTTACCCAGCTCCTCGTTCAGCCGCTTGAGCAGACCGAGGATGTGGTCGGCGCTCTCCCGATCGAGATCGCCCGTGGGCTCATCTGCGACGATCAGCGTCGGGTCAGTCACGATGGCACGTGCGATGCCCACGCGCTGCTCCTGCCCGCCGGAGAGCTGCCGTGGAAAGTGCTCGCGGCGATCGCCGAGCCCCACGAGCTCCAGCGCCGTCTCCACCCGCTTGCGCCGCTCCGGCCCCGAGAGCCGCGCCAGGAGCAGCGGCAGCTCCACATTCTGGTACGCCGTCAACACCTGCACCAGGTTGTAGAACTGAAAGATGAAGCCCACGTGCTGCGCACGCCAGTCTGCCAGGGCATCCTCCGAGCGCCCCGTGAGGTCCATGCCGCCGACCTCGACGCGCCCGGCCGTGCTGCGATCGATGCCGCTGATCAGATTCAGCAGCGTGGTCTTGCCGGAGCCCGAGGGGCCCATGATGGCCTCGAACGCGCCGCGCGGGATCTGGAGATCGACGTGCTCGAGCACCG
>Ga0207675_100000928_pt1 | contig 29261 bp, 19 predicted proteins | sample KBSSwiS42_FD_184305 | JGI IMG/M metagenome (GOLD analysis project Ga0207675, IMG submission 184305) | Switchgrass rhizosphere microbial communities from Kellogg Biological Station, Michigan, USA - KBS Switchgrass S4-2 (SPAdes) (version 2) | ecosystem: Host-associated > Plants > Roots >...
CGATCTTGGGCACGCTGGGCACGACCTTCAGCTTGATCTGGGTCTGGTCAATCTTGCCGAGGTTGGCGGAGTCGGCGAGGTTGTAGTGAACCTGAACGATGAGCTTGTCGCTCGGTGCCAGCGGCACCCCACTGCCCTCGGGGAAGCGGACGATGCCTTGACCCGGCGCCCATACGATTGGCACGGCGCGGGGATTGATGCCATCGCCCGCTCCGGAATAACAGGACCAGCCGTCGCGATCCGGAGACGCCGCGTCGAGCGCCTGCGCCTGAGCCAGGTTGGTGGAACCGGAGACGCCGTCGGCGGGGGCCGCTGGGTCCATCAAGTACGCGACCACGTGATGCACGATCTCGGGTGTGCCCGGGTTCACCTGATAGGCGGTGATAAAGCCAGGGTCCGACGGTGCATCCAGGAGAAAGCAGCGGTACTCGTCATGCTTGGCGAGCGCGGTGCCCTCCGGGGCAGGTTGAAACGTCGGCGTCGTGAACGCAAAGGCGTCGTCGAGCGACGGGACGCTGGGCGTATGCGCCACCCCCGGCGTGCCGAGCGCCGTGCCACCGAGCACCCAGTCGCCAATCGTCTGGATCTGCTGGTCGCTGAGCGCGAGCGAGCCGGCGAAGTCGCCGCACGAGCCGTCGGAAGTGACCGACCAGGGCGGCATCTGCCGCTGCGACGTTGCCTCGCGCATGGAGTTGGCGCGCTGCCGGGCGTGCTCGTAGTCATCGAGCGCAAAGGGTGCGATGCCACCTTCCTGGTGGCACTGCACGCAGTGGCTTTCCAGAATGGGCTCCACGTCTTGCCAGTAGGTGACGTCGCCGGCGCCGAGCGCGGCAGGATCGGTCGTCTGGCTCTGTGCGGGCTGGCCGTCGCTGCCGCACGCCGCAGCCAGGAGCAGGCACAGCCCGCTCGCGTTCTTCAGGCTTCTGTCGATAAAATCGCTCTTGGGCACGCTGGCTCCCTTCTAGCACTCGCCTTGCGAGCGCGACAGCTTCCGCCGCTCTTTGCTCGCTGCCACGCGGTCCGTTCGGCCGACGGCGAGTGCCGCCGGCACGTGTTGCGGCGAGCGTCGCCGGCGAGTGTTGTCGCTAGTGTTGTCGCTAGTGCGAGAATCGTTCCAGCCGTCGAAGAGCTAGCGAGAGCGACGTGAAGGCGAGCGTCGCGGTTGTCGCGGACGTGTGCCTCGAGCCGCGTACCCTGTGTCCGCCGGGCGGACACCTGCTCGTCCGGTAACGGACAGCTGTCCGCGGCCGTCCGGCAGTCCAGGTGGCGCGAGTCGGCGAAGGTTTTGCGATCGCCGCGCTCTAAGTGGATGATTCCTCGAACCCTTCAGGTGCTCATCCATGCGATCAATTTTCGTTCCCAGTCATGGCCGCGGTCCGCGTACAGCCCTTCGCCGCGTCGTTCGCTCGCTGTCACTCCCGCTTGCTGGCGCAACGCTGTCGCTGGCGGCGGCCGCACAGACTATCACCGTCGACCCTGATGACTTGCGGGCGACCATCGTCAGCGTTCGCAGCGCTGGGGCGTTGTGCCCCGAAGGCAGCGTGGGCGTATCGCTCTCCGGCGACAATGCCGCCGTCTTCCTGTCGCAGTCGGCGAGTGGCGTCCAGACGGCACGTTGCACGCTGACCTTCGAGATCGACGTGCCCGAAGGGCTCTCGATGGGCATGCCGACGACGATCTTGCGCGGCGTGGCGTTCGGCCGCACGCGGCTCGAGCGCCGCTACGCCTTCGAAGGTGCCGGGGCTTCGAACGCTTTCATGGAGCTGCCGAGCGAAGAGTTCCAGATCGCCGACGCTGTCGAGTTGTCGTCGCGCTCCTGCTCGGGAGCACGGCGCGTGCGCTACAGCGTCGATGTCACGGCCCAGCTGCAGTCAGAGACCACGTTCTTCCAGCTCGATTCGGTCGATCTGGACACGACCTATCGCTTCGGCACCGACTATCGCTTCTGCGATCCCGGCTCGACTCTCGAGGTCGAGCCGGGAGCAGCGGGAGACTTCTGCGCGGGGCCGCAGGAACGCCCGTGCGCCGAAGGGCTGAGCTGCGAGCTGCAGCAGAACTCGACGGAGGGCTCGTGCGTCGCGCCCTAGCGCTGATTCTCCCGGGCTGAGCGAAGCTCGGCTCAGTGCGGGAACGGGACCGCGTCGCAGCAGAGCAGGGCGTGAATCTCGCCCGTTGTCGGATTCGAGCTGACCCCCTTCAGGTACTGGTTGGAGCGACACTGATTCTTCGAGAAGCCGATCGCCCAGTCGCCCGGGTCGCTCGCCAGCTGGTTGTCACTGGTGCTCGAGAAGACCAGCGTCGTGCAGCCCTGGTCGGAGTTGCCGACCTCGCTCTCGATCCATCCGCATTGAATCTTGCTGAGGCGCAGGTCGCCGGTCTGCGAAATGCCGGTGATGGTCTCGTCCATGTCGCACTCGGCTTTGGTGTACCCCACGTCCCAGTCGCCGGTGGCAGTGTCGGCGCGATCGTCGCCGCCGTCAAAGCTGTGCGTGGTGGCGCCGCGCGCCATGGTATCCCAGGTGGATACGCAAAGCGCGCTGTGAGCGCGAAGCTCCGGGCTGACCGCGGTCGCGGAGATACCGATCAGCTTCTGGTTTTGTGCGCACTCGGCCTTGTAGTCACCGTAGGACCAATCGCCAGTGTCGGTGAAGAAGCGCGTATCTCCGGCATCGAACGTCGCCACCTCGAAGGTTGGGGCCGGCGGCGTCGGCGGCGGCTGGTAGTTGGCGTAGAAATCTGGGTGACTGCTCCAGATCCCGAATGGCACGGGCTCGTCGAATTCGCAATTGTCGAGCAACGAGTTGCCTTCGGTGGACGCGGTGAAGAGCGCATATTCGGTCATGCACACGGGGTAGTCCGGATTCGGGATCGGAATGCCCAGAATCGAGCCCAAGGTCAGCGGGCAGTAGGCGGAGTCGTGCTGCCAGCAGAGCGCATGCACATGGGTGTCGCCACACACCCAATCCCAAGGCGTGCAGCCGGGGCCACACATGCCGAAGCAGTCATCCCGGCAGGGGTCGCCAGTCATGTCGCCGAGCGGGCGTCGCCCGACCCCCGAGCTACAGTAGCTCGTCCCGGAGTAGTCCGCCGAGAGCGCGCTCGCGACCTCACCCAGCTCGTCAGCTGGCGCAGCCGTGGTCGGCGCGGGCTCGCCGCTCATCTTGCGATTGGCCGCTGCTGCGGCCACCGGATCCAGACTGAACACGCCTTGCTCCGCGAGCTCGAGCGCGAGCAAGTGCAGGCGCAGAGCCAGGGGCGAGCTCTTGCCATCGAATCCGGCGCTGCCGAGCGCTGCAGTGAGCTGGGGCAAGAGTGCGAGGGGCGTGTCCTTCAGGTGTTCGTACTCTGCCAGCAGGTCGCCGCTGGCCGTGAATCCTTGCGGGGATGTCCTGCGACTCTTCGGGTCTCGAGCAGCCTCGGCTCGCGGCAAGGTGCTGCGGAAGCCGTCCCCCACGCGCAGCTCCAGTCCGTCCGGCCCGGCCGCTGTAAAATACAGTGTCTGCCCGTCCTTCGTGGACAGCTCGACGACGTTGCTGCCCCCTCGCGAGCTGACTTCGAATACCAGCGATTGACCGGACTCCGTGAAGACTCCCGAGAGGTGATCGCTGCTGCTGTCGAGCGAGGTCAAGCCCTCGTCGGCAATCGCAGAAGCGCCCGGTTCGAGCTGGGTCGTGTCGTTCGTGCCTGCGGAGCAAGCCATCAAGCAAAACGCCGCCAGGCGAGCAGATGACCCCAACAATGATTTGGTTCGCATGAGTTCCTCCCGAATGATTCACGCGGCCGCGCTGAATGAGCGAGGCGCGCCACTGAGCATCGAGGGAGGTGTACCAGGCTCACCTTACGCCTGGGCGCCAACAGCTTCCGAGCACGCGCCGCAGCTCAAGCACCAGCGCGCGGGGGCGCTGCGTGCTGCGAGCGCCACTCGCTCGGTGCCGAGCCCTCGAGCTTCTTGAAAAGCGAGCTGAAGTTCTGCAACGAGGCACAGCCCACTTCCAGCGCGACGCGCTTCAAATCGTGGCTCGTGTCGAGCATCAAGCTCTTGGCGGCCCGTATTTGTATGAAATTGAGCTCAGTGCGAAACGACGTGCCGGCTTCGCGCAGCTGGCGCTGCAGACTGCGCTCCGATAGGGCGAGCGACTGCGCCGCAGCTGCGATGCTGGCCGAACCCAGGGAACGCTCGAGGTGCGCCCGCAGCTTGATGACGGTCCCCGAGCCTCCGTTCAAACGATCGAGGAGCGCGTCGAGCTCGTCGCACACCGAACGCTCTTCCGGCACACCGAGCCAGTCGAGGCCCGCCTGCGGGTCCGTGAAGACACTGACCGGAAAACTCGGTGTCAGCACCGCGTAGAACCCGGCGATTGCGGCACCGGCCAAGCCTTCCGGGCGCAGCAAGGCTTGACGCCTCACCAGTCTGCTGAATGGCTCGCGCCGCGAAGAAACGTAGCTCATCAAAGCGTTGAACGCCGCTGCGTCCACGCCCCAAACCCGACGCAAGTCAATCAAGGAGGCGTGGGGCGACACGCCGGGCATCAGCTCGGCCTCGAGCGCGCGCGTGATTCGCACGATGTGGTCTTCTTCGGGCCGACCCCACATCGAGATCCCATTGAGGTGCACGCTCTTCCACCAGACGACGTAGGTTGCCCCAAAGAAGTAGCGACCTACCGGCCTCGCCAAATAGTGCTCCAGAGAAGACGCCGCCTCCAATCCGACCCTCTTTGGCCCAGCCGTAAATGTCCGAGCCCAGCAGATAGTCCCACGGCTCGCAGCAACTGCAACCGACGTTGGTTGGCGGAAAGCGACATGCCTCGTCGGTTCTACTTAGCGATGTGCGCGAGCGCTCCCGCGCGGAGCTCGAAGCACGGAGCTCCGCGCGGCTGCTCTGCGATCAGGAAACGACCTCGAACGTACCGTGTTGTACGCCAAGCTCCTTCGCGTTCGAAGAAAACGCGACGATTCGCTGCGTGCCGAAGTCGAGCACCGTCGTCAGCGTGTAACCGCTGTCGCTGAGATAGGAGACAGCTGCGACGTCCTTGCTCACGTCCGCGAGCTCGTACTTGTCGACATGCGTGGCGCCCTTTCCTCCCGGCATGCCGAAATCGAGAGACCCGTCGCGATGGAATGCATGCTCGAACGACTTCGATGCCATGGGACCGTCCTCGAATTTGAAGACCAGCTTCTTGCCGCGAATTGTGTCTTTCATGATTTTCTCCGGTCGTCAGGGATAGATTTCCTCAGGAGTGGCCGTGCAATCATCGTTCCATGATCGAGCGAGTGGCTCAGCCGCGCTGCGGTCGCGGAGAGCGCGTTCCGCACGAGCGCAGCGGCAAGTCGCAGCGCGCTCCGTAGCGAAACACTACGATAGGGGCAGGTTTGCTGCGATGCTCAGCCGGCAGTTGGAGTGATTTCTGGTACTGGTCGCTGATGGTCCGACCCAATGAATTGACCTTGCGCGCTGCCGCGAACGCCGCCGTCGCGACGATAGCGCCCGCACGCGGTGGGCTCGTGACCCAGTTCGAGCTCGGTGGCCGTCCGGTGCTCTTCATGGATCAGGGCACACTCGACGATCCCAGGCAAAACGTCCGGGGCGGTATCCCCGTGTTGTTCCCATCGCCGGGCAAGCTGGTCGGTGACGCCTGGACCTACGGCGGGCGACAGGGGTCGATGAAGCAGCACGGCTTTGCACGCAACCACGAGTGGCAGGTCATCGAAGCATCCTCGGCAGCCGCCACGCTGCGTCTGGTCGCCAACGACCAGACGCGGGCGCAGTATCCTTGGGATTTCGCGCTCAGCCAGACCATTACCGTCAGCGACCGATCGCTGCGCCTCGAGCATGAGATCACTAACCGCTCGGACACGCCCATGCCGTTCGGGTTCGGTTTTCACCCTTACTTCTTCGTACCCGAAGACAGGAAGCGGGAAACCAGCATCACCACGCGCGCGACCCGAGCGTTCGACAATGTCGGCAAGCAGATCATCGAGCTGACGAACATCGACCTGACGCGACAGGAGGTCGACCTGCACCTGATCGATCACGGCTCGACCACGGGCGAGCTTTGCTCACCGCTGGGTACCGTTCAGCTCATCGGCTCGCCCGAGTACACGCACTGGGTCGTCTGGACGCTCGCGGGGCGCGACTTCGTCTGTCTGGAGCCCTGGACGTGTCCGGCCAACGCACTCAACGACGGCGATCGCCTATCGTTGCTCGCTCCGGGCACGTCGCAATCGATGGCGCTGGAAATCCTGGCCACGAGGTAGACCAGGGGCGTCCAGCGTCGCGTCTACTTGCCGATGCTGGGGGCTCGTTTCGGGATTGGATCAGCGACGTTGCGCCGCGCTCAGCCAGCTGAACCGAGCGCCGATTGCCACACTCGTGCGGCCGCCCAGCGTCAGCGCCGTCGCGATGGTGCGCCAGCTAGCGGCCGAATCTGTCGCCTTGTGACGCTCGTGTCAAGGGACGGTCACAGGGCGTTTTTAGGCTGGCGCCTTCGGTTGCCAAACCACGAAGGAGCACTCTGATGGCTCGCGATCGTAGCTCGCCCCTGCACGCTCATGACAGCCAGTCGACGCTGAATCGATCGGGTAACGATTCGTTCCACTCGATCGTCGCTCGCCGGATCTCACGGCGCGAGTGCCTCGAGCGGGGATTCCTGGCTGCGGCGCTCGGTGTGCTACCGGGCGCGCTCGCCGCCTGCGGCGACGAGGACGAGCCCTCGGCGGACGAGCCCTCGCAGGCAGCGGGGGCCCTCACCCCCGCAACGAGCCCCCCGGCACTCGGCTTCCGCGCCGTGCCCAAGGGCCTCGATGACTTTGTTCGAGTCCCGGAGGGGTACGTCGCGTTCGTGCTCACGGCGCTCGGCGATCCGATCGATGACGCCACCCCCGCGTACGCGAACGATGGCAGCGACGGCGACTTCTCGCGCCGCATCGGCGACCACGGCGACGCCCTCATGTATTTCCCGTATCCCAGAGCTTCGAACAGCTCGAGCGAGGGGCTGCTCATGCAGAACCACGAAGCCTTGACCGACGTCTATCTGCACGTCGGCGGCCCCACGAACAGCCCCATCAGCGACAAGACCGCTGCGCTGCCGCGGCCGCTCGCCGAAGTGCTCAAAGAGCAAGAGGCGCACGGCGTCTCGCTGGTCAAGATCATGAAGGGGGAAGGGGGGCGCTGGGCGATCGATCGCGGATTTGCGGGAAATCGGCGCTGGCACGTCAACACGGAGCTGCTGCTGTCAGGGCCCGCCGCGGGCTCGCCGCAGATGGTGACCAAGCTCACGCCGGCGGGTGATCGCACATTTGGCACCTTGAACAACTGCGGCAATGGCTCCACCCCCTGGGGCACCTACCTGAGCGGCGAAGAGAACTGGGCCTTTTACTTCCGCCGTGGTGATGACGCAGCGACCGAAGCCGTGCGTGATGCGAAGCTGGCGCGCCAGGGCATCGTCGCAAATAACGTGGATCCTGCGGCCTCCGTCGCGCCCTTCAATTATCGCGCCTGGGATCGCGCCGAGGGTGGTGCCGCCTTGCAGCTGCGCTTCGATTGCACGGCCAGCGGCGCCTCCGCGGCGGACGACTTCCGCAACGAGCCGAACCACTTCGGCTACGTCGTCGAGCTCGACCCCTATGATTCCGCGCAGACCGGCAAGAAGCGCACGGCGCTCGGGCGCATGGCGCACGAAGGTGCGTGGTTCGGCCCGGTCGTGGAAGGCCAGCCCCTCGTCGTCTATATGGGCGACGACTCGCGCAATGAGTACGTCTACAAGTACGTGTCGAATGCCACCTGGAGGGCGGCTGATGCCACGCTCGGCCTGGCTGGCGGCGACAAGTACCTGGACGACGGCAAGCTCTACGTCGCGAGGTTCGATGCGGATGGCACGGGCGAGTGGCTGTTGCTCGCCAAGGACAACCCGGCGCTCGGGTCCTTCGCAGACCTGGCCGACATCGTGATCAACGTGCGCTCGGCGTCCGACGCGGCCGGGGCGACGAAGATGGACCGACCAGAGTGGGGCGGCGTCAATCCCCTGAGCGGCGAGTTCTATGTCTCGCTGACCAACAACAGCTCGCGCGGCACGAGCGGGCCCGCCGTGGACGCTGCCAATCCGCGATCGTACCAGGAGCAGCGCGGAGAGACCTCGCAGACGGGCAACCCCAACGGCCACATTCTGCGCTTGCGCGAAGCCGGCGGCAACGGAGCAGCCACGGCGTTCAGCTGGGATGTTTACCTGTTTGGTGCCCAGGCCGATGCCGACCCCGCCACCGTCAATCTCTCGGCGCTCGGCCCCGACAACGACTTTTCCAGCCCCGATGGCCTCTGGTTCGACCGGCGTGGCGTGCTCTGGATCCAGACCGACGACGGGGCGTACACCGACGTGACGAACTGCATGATGCTCGCGGCCATCCCCGGCCAGGTCGGCGACGGTGCCCAGGCCGTCGTCGCCGGGCAAGCCACCTTCGTCGGCAAACCCGCCAGCCCCGATACGCTCAAGCGCTTCCTGGTCGGTGTGCCCGGCTCCGAGATCACGGGCGTCGATCTCACCCCCGACAAGAGAACGCTCATCGTCGGCATCCAGCACCCCGGCGAAACCGGTACCCTCGACCGCTTCCAGAGCAACTGGCCCGCGTCGTCCGGCGCCGATGCCGCGCTCACGGGTGTCGTGAACAACCGCCCTCGCACCGCCACCATCGCCATCAGCCGCGCCGACGGCGGCGATATTGGCGTCTGACTAGATCAAGTCAGGCCCGCGCCGCAGCAACGCCTCCTCGAGGGTCCGAGGCGCGTCCGGCGTTCGCGCGAGGAGCGCGGCGGGGGGCTCAGTCGACAGCTCGCCCCCAACCGTGGCGGCGTAGGCCACCGGTCCCTGCGCTGAATCGACGTAGAGCGCGAGCGCCGACGAGGCAACCACCACGCGCCAGCGGGCGTCGAGCTCAGCCTCCGCCGTTCGCGCTTGCTCCAGCGCGATGCTGGCTTGTTCGAACTCGAGGCACCAGCGCTCCCAGCTGCGAAAACGCTCGGTCTCTTCGAACTCGACGACGGCTTTCAGCGGCCCCGCAAACAGCGCAGCGTAGCGTCGCGCCCACGCGACCCGGGCCGGCGCAACGTCGAGGCGCAGCTGGAGGCTGTCAGGTGTCGCCGCGATCTCCTCGAGCCGCTGGTTCGTGGAGAGCGTCTCCGGTTGGGCGAGGACCCAGCGCGCACGGGTCAGCAGAGCGTCGTTCAAATGGAAAATCTCGAGCGCGGGGCGACCGGCGAGCGCTGATGCGCTTTGCAGACGATGATCGAAGGCGGTCCACGCGTCCGAGATCGCCTGTGCGTGCTGCTGCCGCTCGGCGAGCAGCTGGGCGAGGGAGGTGTCATGTGCGGCGCCGACGCGCCGGCGCGCCACCGCCCTGGCGTGGGCTGTCACCATCGCCACGTAGTGCACGCTGGTCGTATGCTCGAGCTCGCGCATCATATCGGCCAGCTCGAGCGCTGGCGCGAGCGGCGAGGCGGGCGGATCGACCGGAGTGGCGGCGAGCGTGTCGCGCAGCTGATCGAGCCCTGCGCTGTCCCGGCCCAACGCGGGCTGATCCGGGACGTACGGGGTGGCGAGAAAGGCTGCCACGCACGAGCGGGCGAGCGGTGCGAGCGCAAAGCCACGCGGGGCGAGACGCAGCGCGCGGGCGGCGAGCGATGCCGCGACGTGCTCGTCGGCGCGCGTGGCGCCGGTGCGCCAGCGCAGCAGCGCGTGCATCACCAGGACGTCGGCGTCCGGCAGCGGCCCCAGCCCGGATTCGACCGCCTGGAGCCGGCGTTCAAAGGCCAGCACGCCACTCTCCGTGGCCAGCAGCGTCGGCCGATACGCCACGTCGCGCAACAAGCCCACTTTCTCGGCTCGGGCCAGCGCGGCGGGCGCGCCGGCAGGATCCAGGTACAGGATGTGCGAAGCGTGAAAGCGCGCGGCTGCGTAGTCGAAACGGGCCGCGCTCGCCTCCAGCTCGCCGAGGTGCAGCTGGACGAGGTCGCGCGCCTCATGCACCGCGCCGAGCGGCAACCAGCGCTGGAGCGCCACCAGCAGCAGCACGCCCGCCAGGCCAGCCAGCAGCGGCCCGGGCAGCGTCGCACCCAGGTTCCGCGCGAGCAGGGCCGTACGTTCGGCACCGCGCACGCCAGCCAGCGCCGAGCGTTTCTGGAGCTGGGCGTAGGCGTCGTACATGCGCTTCAGCACGAACACCACGAACACGATGATGCCGCCGATGACCAGGACCTGGATCGCGCTTCGCTCGAGGGCGATGCGCTGTTTGGTGGCGATGACGTCGACGTTGCCGAGTTGCCGCGTCGCGACCTCATCCAGCTGCGCCAGGCGTGCCTCCAGCAGCTCGTCGGCGTGATTCAGCAGATCGTTGCCGACGCGCTCGAGGTCGATGGTGCGTCGGCGCAACAGCTCGTCCGCGTGGTCGAGCGAGCGGCGAAGCTCCTTGCCGGTGTCGCTGATCAGCCTCGTTCCGACGCCCTCCAGGCGCGCCAGGTTGCGCTTGAGGGTGGTGTCGACCTGTCCCAGGGCGCGGTCGACGCTGTCATCTGCGCTGGTCTTGATCTGCAGGATGCGCGCCTCGAGGCTGTGGTCGAGCCGATTGACCGTGTCATCGACCTTGCCTTTGGCGTCGCTCAACAGGTCTTGCGCCAGGCCGCCGATGCGCTCTTCGTGCCGCGTCACGGTCTCGTCCAGTGCGAGCAGGGTCTTGTCGGCGGCGCCTTTGAGCTTGTCGACGCCGCCCCCGAAGAACTGCCCGCCCAGCCAGCGGAAGGGGAAGCCGAGCACGCTGCCCAGGGAGGCTTGCGCGGTCGCGGAGCTGGCTCCGACACCGCACACGAGCACGATCATCGCCCAGCGTCGGGCCGATCTCAGTTGCATGTCGTGCCCTCCAGTGCCGTCGAGTAGGTCTGCTCGGCAGCCAGCGTCGGATCGTCAAAGGAGCAGCGGAGCGCTTCAGCGAGGGTCATGCTCGCCGCAGCGTGCGCGTGGCTGACGCTCGCCGCCCAGGCCAGGCAGCTCAGCTCGATGCGGCGCCCGGGATGGGACCAGGCCTGCTCGAGACTTTGCCAGTGCGTATCTCCGCGCAGCGGGGCGCGAGGTGTCTCACAAGCGCCCTCTCGGCAGATGCAAGTCAACAAGCGCTCCGCGTCCAGGCTGGCGAAGCGCTGGCGGGTGTCCGGATCTCGAGGTCCCGCGTACGTGGCGAGAGCGGCCCAGCGCTGCGCGAAAGAGGTCGAGTGCTCGACAGCCTGGCAGTCGCGCGGCGGCGCCGCGTCGGGCCCGATCGGGAGCAGGGTCTGGCAGCTCCTCTGCTGGGAGAGTTGATGGGCGACCTGGCGGCAGGCGGCAGCGTCGATGCCGAGCGGCGGGTCGACAGCCGAGCTCGGCCGCGCGACGGACTGCACCGAACGCACGGACAGCACGAGCCGCCCGGTCAGGTCCGGGCCGATCTCGACGACGGCCGCCTGCTGCGGTGGGTCGGTAGTGGAGCCGATGGTGACCTCGCGCAGGTAGCGGTTGTCGATGCAATGGCGTTCGGTGCCGAGGGCGTGGCGGTGCGCCGATAGATAAGCCAGCACACGCGGCTCGGCAGCGAGGTCGTTTTGGCGTGCGTCGAGCTGCGTGATCCAGCGAGCCAACCTGGCGCGGCTCGAGGAGGCAAGGTCGCCGTAGGGGATGTGACCGAACAGGACGTAGACGGGCGGCGCCTCAGCTTTCGCCGCCGCCGTCTGCAGAGGCACCAGGGCCGCCTCGAGCGCGTCCAGCTGCGCAGCGGAAATCGCGCCGATGCTGCCGGGCATGCCCCAATCGAAGGCGCGACCATCACTCGTGTCGAGGAAGATGCCGAGCAGCGTGCGGCTCTGGCCGCGATGGTGCGCAGCGCCGAGCTCCCGGACGGCAGACAGGCTGCCACCATGCGGATACCATAACGAGGCCGGCAAGCGCACGAGCTGGCCGGTGCCGCCGCGCAGCGACGCCGAGAAGCTGCGCGCCACCCGCTCCGCGGCATCGTCCTTCTCCAGCTTGCCACCCGCGCAAGCCCGATCCCAGTAAGGGCTCCAATGAAAGCTGCCATCAAAGCTCATTTCGTGGTTGCCCAGCGCGATGCCTGCGAGCGGTGCGTCCGCCGCCAGTTCGCCCAGCGCCTGGCTCGCGGCGTCGAGCTCGCGCTGGCACGCCAAGTCGGCCAGGTCACCCAGATGGACCCACCACATCGGGCTTCTGCCGGCTGTCGTGCGCTGAACGTTGAGCGCTGAATACAAGGCGCTGAATCGCCGCAGCGGAACCGTGTCGAGCAGATCGAGCGCCAGGGGGCGTTGAGCGGAGCTGACGAAGACTCGGGCGATCTCCGTCTGTCCCGGAAACGGCGCGCCACCGAGCTCGTGTACCTGCGCATCCGCCATCAGAAAGAGCGCGACCTCGGCGGAGGTCGGCATGGTCAGTGGGGCGCCGGTATGGCGCGGTTCGGCGCGTGCGGCCGCCAGCCGCTGATCGAGGTCGCGCCGCAGCCACCAGGAGAACGCGACCAGCGCCAGGATCGAGAGCGGAACGAGCAGCATGCCGGGACCGTCTGCGCGCTGCGCGGCGCGCGATTGCGCCTGCCGAAAACGGTCGCGCGCAGCCAGGGACGCTCTGGCGTCGCCGCCGGCGACCTGGGCTCCTGCTACCTGGCGATTGCGCAGGTAGTGGCGCAGCGTCCGGCACGCGATGCCGGTGCCGATCGCGAGCAGGAGCGGCGCCAGCCGATCCAGCTGGCCGAGCGCGGAGAGCCACAGCCCGACCAAGCCGACGGCGGTCACCAGATAGATCAGATAACGGCGTCGCCAGAGCAGGTCACCGGACGTTTTGTCGTCCGAATCAGGGCCGAGGAAACGCAGAGGGAGGCGCGCGATCCCATTCAAGAGCGGCGCGCCGAGCAGCACCAGCGCTGCCGCACCCCCGAGCTGCCAGGCCAGGCCTGCAACCGCCGTGAGCACGATGGTGAACCAGACGAACAGCGCCCAGAAGTGCCCGACCTGGCGGTTGACGAAGGTGATCACATGGAACGCGCTCCACGCGGCGCCCTGCGATCGCGGAAATGGCAGGAGCCACAGCCCCGCAAGCACTCCATCGACCAGCAGGATTTGCCACCACAGCGAGGCCACGATGGCGAACAACGCGAGTGCGCCCGCTTGCAGCCCCCAAGCGAGCTGCTGACCGAGACCGGTGTCATGTAACGACCAGGCAGCAGCGAATATGCCCAGCACGGCCAGCACTCGCAGCGGCCAGGGCAACAGCACTTCGAGCAAACTGACGGGCTCGTCCGCGGCGATGGGATCGGGGCCGTGCACGAGCCAGTCGCGCGGGGTTCGACGTCTGCGCTCCGGCGACTCTGCGCTCGGCGCCGCCGGATCGCCGCGCTCGTCGCGAAGCGTCGAGCCATCGAGCTCTGGGATGTCGATCTCGGGAGTTGTCATGTCGAACGACTCTACTCGGCTGCCCGAAACGACGGCGCCCCCGCCGCGACTAAAGGGGCGACGGGCTCCTGCTCCTGCAGCACGCACCGGGCTGCCAGCGAGGCCAGGGCAAGGATGGTCCACTGCGGGTTGACCGTGATGCCGGTGGGAAAGATCGAAGCATCCGCGACATACACGTTGTCCCAAGCTCGCAGCCGAAAGTGCTCGTTCACCACCGCCGTTCCGGCCTGAGGCGCCCCGCCGGCGGCCAGGCGGTTGCCGCCCTGCGGGTGCGCCGTGACCAGCGCCAAGTCCGAGAGTTTCAACGGATAGCCGGCGAGCGCGCGCGCGAAGCGCTGGCAGTTGTGCAGCGTGGGTTCAAACGAGATGCCCGGCTCGGTGCGCAGGGTGATGCGGCGCGCGCCGGCGTGCCGCGCCAGGTCGGCCAAAGTCCGCAGCGCGAACTCGATGCACCCGACATCTCGGGGCGTGAGCTGCCATGATATCGCTCGCCCGTTCAGCACGTCCGCTTTCCGTTCGACGGTGCCTCCCGGATCGGCGCCCACCAGCGCGCCGAAGTTCAGCTGGTGTACGTAGCGACGCATCAGCGCCTGGTAGCGCTCGAAGAAGAAGGGGATCGAGAGCGCGAACGCTCCCGGCGGGTTGAAGTAGGTCTCGAAAATAGCCCGGTTCTCCACGTCGAGCGCGCCCAGCGTGATCTGCAGGCCGTCGTAGGCGTGCACTTCTTCGTCGAACTCGAGCACTGCCGGTAGAGCGAAGTTGCAGGCAACGTTGCTCCCGACCGAGCCAGCGACGCCGCTGCGCATCAGAAAGTGGCTGCTCGCGATCACGCCGCCCGCCACGATCACGGCCTTGTTGACCCGCACTCGTGTCAGGCCTCCGAGGCTGGTGCGCAACAAGACCGAGTCCGCGTGCCGCTTTCGGGGGTCGCCCGTGAAGCGAACGCCGGTTACCTCGCTCACGATGCGCACGCCCAGCCCCTCCGCCCACGACAGATACGTCTCGAGCATCGAACGCTTGCGCAAGTGCTGGTCACCCAGGTTGTCGAGGCCGGTGCCGAGTAGGTTACGGTGATTGGACAGGAGATCGATGCGGCTCAAGGCACCCGCCTGGACCAAAGGTTCGGTGCCGCGCTGGAACAGCGCGCTCACGCGCTGATTCACGCCCGCAGCGTCGATCGTTCCGATGCCGAGCTCGCCGGCGACCGCCTGGTATTCGGCATCCAGGTTGTCGAGCGGCACTCCATATTGCTCTCTCCAGAGCTTCCGAACGGCGGGCGGCATGCGGGCACAGATGCCGTTGTTGATCACGGTCGAGCCACCGACGCACTCGCCCTGCAGGACCACGAGGTCGAAGCGCTTGGTCTGCTGCAGCCCGCCTTCCTTGTAGAGTTGGCGAATCTGGCTCATCTCGCTGGCAGTGAAGTCGCCAGGCGGGCTCAGCCTCGGACCTCGCTCGACCACGAGGATGCGATCCGGCCGTGCCACACTGGTCGCGAGGCGATAGGCCATGACGCCGGCGCCGGCACCCGAGCCGATGATCAGGTAGTCCACCTGAGCCGGCAATCCGGCTTCCGTGGCAGGCGTCACGACGCGCGGCGCGATCAGGGGTAAAGCGCCCGGCGGATCGGGGGGTGCGAAGTTCTCCGGATCCTTGGGCGAGCGGGGCGGGGGGGCGACCGGATGAAGCGAGGGCGGGGGATGCGTCGCGTAGCGACCCTGCAGGCGAGACCGAGCGCCGGGTGGCACATAACCGATCGCGCCGCGCCCGCCGAGTTGATCGAAGTGGGCCCAGCTGACGAAGGCGTGGGCGGCCGATCCCAGCCGATAAATCGCTTCGGCGAGTGGCGGTATGAACGCGCGCCGACGCTCGGCGGGAGGCCGCAGCACGTAGCGGCGCAGCCAGGCTCGGCGCTGGTCGGGAGCCAGCCCGGAAAAGCGCGGACGTACCCCGTATACCCCGACAACCGCGACCTCGAGCAGCGCGAACGGCAAGTTGAGCAAGCCACGCTTGCGGCCACGAATGCCGCCCACGTGTCGGTCGATGGCTTGCACGACCTGAGCTGCCAGCTTTGGAGCCGGCAGCTCCGACGGCTGCTCGAACAGGGCCTCGTGCAGGGCGAGCACGTGCTGCGCAGCGGAGGGAGAGAGCGCGACGATCCCGTGATCGACGTCGTAGTATGCGCGCCGCAGCCATAGCAGCAATCCCGCCAGCAGCCCGCCTGTCGCGACGCTGAGCGCGAAGTACCACTGGATGTCGGCGTCTCCGCCGGTGCGCGTACGCACCCGCGCTTCCGAAAGCAGGAGCCAGAGCAGACTCGCCAGGGCGCTGATCACGAAGGCCTTGACCACCGGCGCGACCAGGCGCTCCCGCAGCGCCTCTCGCCGGCACACCAGAAAGCCGATCAGGCCCAGCGTGGTGTACTGGGTGAGGACGTTGCTGACCAGCGGGTCCGGGTAGCCGAACACCGCGCCCCAGCCGCGTTGCGGATCGGCGAGAAAGCGGCTGGCGAGGATCCCCAGCAGGATCAACGCGCAAAGCAGCGTGTGGGCGCGCCAGAACAGCCGAGCCAGCCGCTGGGGCACAGAGAAGAACTCGGGGAACTCGCGGGGCAGGGCGTAGCGGGACGCGAGCGCTCGATGGTGATGCACGACCCAGCCCAGAAAAACAGCCATCACGGCGTCCGCCAGCGCGGAGAGCAGCAGGAACGTGCGCTCGGGATCGTTCGTCGGCGCGAGCGCCCAGAACCCCAGGGCTGCCGCCGTGGAGACCAGATGAGCGCCGAGCAGAACCGCACCCGTGTGAAAGCGCAGCTCCGGATTGAATGCGCCGAGGAAGGCCAGATCTGTGATGAGCGCGATCTTGATCAACGTGTGGATGCCGAGCGCCGGGTTCTGGAACGAAAGCTCGAGCAACGGGCGCACGGCCTCGGGAAATGTGGCCGGGCCGAGCAGCCCGACCAGCAACAGCGTGACATAGGAGAGATAGGCGAGGCCGACCCCGCGCAGCACCCAGCCGCTGAAGCCCAAGCGTACGACGATGGGCGCCTCGGCGCACCATTCGTCGGGGAAGAGCGCCTGCTCGCGCGCTCGAGAAGGGCCGGAGGGCGGGTGGCCCCGCTGCAGGCCACTGGCGATGAGCCGGCTCAGCCACAGCGCCAGCGACCCCATCACGAGCGCGTCGCCCAGCCACACGATCAGGATCCGCAAGAGCGGTTGCAGCTCACCGAACAAGCCGTCGCGATCGTACATCCACGGCGCCACTCGACCGACAGCGCGGCAGTGGGCTTCGAGCCAGATGTCCAGCGCAACGAACGGCACGACGAGCACGGCCAGCTGAACCAGCGAGCTCGACTTGCGCAGGAAGAGCACGACCGGTGCGTACAGAAGTGCCGCTGCTAGGATTTCGACGTAGACGAGCCAGCCGGGATGCAGCGTGGCGATGTGCAGAACGTCGTAAACCAGAAACAACAGAGGCGCCGACACGGCCAGCGTCACGCCGCTCGTGAGCGCGCACCGGTGCCTGAGCTGGAGAGCATCGAGCGGATCGGGTGCAGCGTAACCTCGGATGTTAAATAAAGGGATCATGGGCCCCTCTGCGCATGCTCGACGTTGGAGCGCTGTTCCAGCCAGCGGTCAGTTTTCGAGTAGACGGTTTCGGCGCGGATGTCGGGTAGACGGTTCCGGCGTGAGCAAGTCGCAAGCAAAGCGCAGACCTGGCGATTCGCTGGTGTCGATCGCGGAAATGGCCGCGGCGGGCCTCCGCATCGACCGCGGCATCGCCGTCAACGGGCTCAGCCTGCGCTACTCGTTCCGCAGCGCGTCGATCACGTCCAGCCGGGCAGCGCGGCGCGCGGGATACAGGCCAAAAACCAGACCGGTCGCCATGCTCAGGCCGACGCCAACAAGGATCGCCCAGAGCTCGAGGTGTAGTGACCATTGCCCGACGACCCGGCGCAAGATCAGTGTGCTGCCCCAGCCGAGCAGGGAGCCGAGGAGCACGCCAAATAGCCCGCCCAGGCTGGTCAAGAGCATGGCCTCGACCAGAAATTGCCAGGTGATGGCGCGCGGAGAGGCGCCCACGGCTCGTCGAATGCCGATCTCGCGCGTGCGCTCCGTGACGGTCACGAGCATGACGTTCATGACGTTGATGCCGCCCACGAGCAGCGAGACCAGCGCCGTCCCCACCAGCAAGATCTGCACGATGCGAAAGATCAGCTGGGCTTGCTCGCGCTCCTTTCGGGGGGCCAGCGCAAAGTTCGAAAGCCCGTGGTGCAGCCGCAGCAGCGTGCTCTGGGTGATCGCCTCCAGCGTGCGCAGCGCGGCGGGCGCGGGGCTGCCGGCTGGGCGCAGGAAGAGCTGATTCGCCTCATGCCCGGGGTTGTACGCGACATCGAAAGAGCTCTCCGGCACGAGCACGCGGCGGTTCCAGCTGTTGGTCGCGTCCCCCGACGCCATGCTGGGCTTGGCTCGCAGCACTCCGACGACCGACCACAGCTCGCCGTCGATCGCGAGCTCGCCCGTGAGCTGGGCGCTCGAGTCGAGCAGCTTCTCCCAGAGCTCGTGGCCGATCACGCAGGTCCGGCGCTGCTCGGCGAGATCCGCGTCGTTCAGGTAGCGACCGTGTTCGATCTCCAGTCGGTACAGCTGGAGCGCGCCCGGCCCAGCGCTCATCAGCATCACGCGCAGCTCGCGGTCGCCGTGCTGTGCCCTGGTCTCGCGGTGCTGCTCCGCGGCCACGCTGGCTCCTCCGAGCGCGCGCGAGCTCGCCAGCATGCGCGCGTCGCTGCGAGACAGCACACGGCCGGCGCGCTGCTCCGACCCGTGCGGCGCTGGGGTGGCCCGCACGATCACGAGCTCCGAGTCGTTGACCTCCTGCTCCATGGCGGCCAGGCGTTCTTCGCCACCGCGGATCAGCGCCACCAAGAGCACGAACGAGCTGGTGCTCATCACCACACCCAGGAGCGTCAAGAGGGCGCGCAGCCGCGCCGAACCGATCGAGCGGAGCGCGCGCCGGACGTCCACGAGGATCATCGGTGCATGGCCTCCACGGGCGAGAGCGCGCTGGCACGTTTGGCGGGCACCCAGCCGAAGGTCAGCCCCGTGCCGAGCGCCGTGGCGAGCGCAGCCGCGACCGCCGGCCAGGACAAGAGCCCCACCCAGCTCTGCAGCAAGCGCACGATCAGCGCTGAGGCCAGCACGGCGCTCGCGGCGCCCAGACCGCTGCCGATGACCCCGCCGACGCCCGACAAGAGCGCCGCCTCCGTCAGGAACTGCGCGCGGATCTGGCGCGGCGACGCGCCGAGCGCCTTGCGGATACCGATCTCGCGGACTCGCTCCGAGACGCTGACCAGCATCATGTTCATGACGCCGATGCCGCCGACCACCAGCGCCAGACCCGCGATGCAACCGACGAGCAGCTGCATCACCGTGAAGATGGCGTAGAAGTTGCGCAGCACTCCCGCAAAATCCAGCAGGGAGAAATCGTCGATGCCATGGTGGCGCTCCATCAACCGCGCATTCAGGATGCGCTTGACGATGTCGTTGTGCTGGGCATCGTCGGTGCGAGCGACAATCAGCCCGCCGCGCTCGACCTCTGGCAGGTAGTCGGCGGCGGTCTGGGCGGGCATCACCACCAGCTTCAGCCAGTCAAAGCCGAGGTTGATGCCGAAGCGGGGACGCTCCGCGAGCTCGCCGATCACGTGGCAGCGAACGCCGCCGACGCTCAGCCAGCGCCCGACGGCGCCGCCCTGCCAGAGACTGGCCGCCACCTGCTTGCCCACCAGGCAGACCGCTGCGTGCTCGCCGTCGTCCAGCGCATCGAAGCGCCGGCCCGCAGCCAGCGGCAGCGAGAAGAAGTCGAAGAAGCGGCTGTCCGCCGCGACCAGATCCGCCCGCACGCTGAGGCCGCTATCAGCGAGCACGTTGCGGTCGCGCAGCGTGGTGTAACGGCAGTGCTCGGCCACATGGGGCACGTCAGCCAGCACGACTTCGTGATCGAGCCGGGTCAGCCGCGTGTCGTAGGCTGCCGCCTTGCTCCTGGCTCGTTCGGGTTGTTTGGGGACCAGGAACAGCAGCCGCGCACCGCCCAGCTCCTCGATACCCCGGCGCAGGGTCTGAAAGCCGCTCTGCGCCAGCGACGACATGAGCACGATGGCAAAGGCGCCGATGGCGATGCTGAGCAGGCTCAGCGCGGAACGAAAGCGGTGTGCCCAGAGGCTCTTGGCGGCGACTCGGACGTCGTCCGCGTGGCTCACAACTTCAGCTCGTTGGCGGCCGCCGAGGCTGGATCCAGGAGGATGCGATCGCCCTCCTCGAGCCCGCTCGCTATCTCGAGCTCGCGATCGCTGTGCGCGCCGAGCGTCACCTGGACCTCTTCTCGCGACTCCTCGCCCTTGGCGTTGCTGACGAGGCGCGTGACTTTGCCGCCCGCGCCGCGCCGCACCACCGCCTCGATCGGCAGGGTGAGCACGTTGTCTTTGCTCTCGAGGTGAATGCGGACGTCGGCCGTCATGCCCGGCTTGATCGTCGTGTCGGTGACGACGAGCTCCGCCTCGATCGGAAATACGTCCACCTCTTGCCGTTCGCGCCGGACAGACGCGGGCGCGATGCGCGTGACTTTGGCCTCGTACGTTCTGTCCGGCAGGGCATCTAGCTTGACGCTGGCCCGCTGCCCGAGTTGCACCTTGGCCACGTCGATCTGATTCAAGTCGACCAGGATCAGCAGCGTCGTCAGATCGGCCACGGTGAGCAGCGGCCGGCCCTCGAAGGTCGCCTGCACCCCTGGCGTGACCACCTCTCCGACCTCGATGTTGCGCTGGATCACCGTGCCGTCGATGGGCGAGAGGATCTTGGTGTAGCGCACGCGGTCCTGCGCCGCGCGCAGCGCCACTCGGGCCGAGCGCAGCGCGGCGCCTCCGGTGCGGAATTGGTGCTCGGCGGCATCCAGATCGGAGGAAGGAAGGATGCTCTCGCGCACGCCATTCTTCTTGCGCTCCAGCGTCCGGCGAGCAAAATCCGTGGTCGCCTCGGCCTGGGCGATGTCCGCTTGCGCGCGCGCCACCTCGCGCTCGTAGTCGATCGGGTCGAGCAACACGAGCGTGTCGCCCTTTTTCACGAGCGCGCCCTGTTCCGCGAGCACGCCGACGACTTGACCTGCCACCTTTGACTTGAGCTCGATCTTTTCGCGCGCCTCCACGCGCCCGGTGTCCAGGATCTCGATCGCGAGCGTGCCGCGCTTGGCGGTGACCACGAGCGTACTGTCGGCGTGCGCAGAGCGGCCGCCGCGCAGCGCGAGCCACGCGCTCACGCCGATCAACCCGGCACCGGCGAGCCCCCAGAAGAAACGCCGGCGAGCCCGCCGCGTCATCCAGGCACCGCCCCGAGCAGCGCCGCGGTGGTTGGCTCCGGCGCCATCTGCCCGACGACATCGCTGGTCAGCCTGCCGTCTTGAAAGCTGATCCGCCGCTCGGCATAGCGGGCGATGCTCGCATCGTGCGTCACGATCACGACCGTCATGCCCTGCCGGTGCAACTCAGACAACAGATCCATGACTTCGCCGCTGGTGGCGGAGTCGAGCGCGCCAGTGGGTTCGTCGGCGAGCAGCAAGAGCGGTCGGTTCACGATGGCACGCGCCAGGCTGACGCGCTGCTGCTGACCGCCCGAGAGCTGACTCGGCAAGTGATCCGCGCGCTCCGCCAGGCCCACGCGCTCGAGGGCCGCACGCGCACGGGCGCGCCGCTCTGCTGCGGGGAGCCCGGCGTAGATCAACGGCAACTCGACATTCTCCAGCGCCGTCTCGCGCGGCATCAAGTTGAACGCCTGAAAGACGAAGCCGATCTTGCGATTGCGCAGGCTCGACAGCTCTTCCTCGTCCAGCTCCTCCACGGGCTGCCCGTCGAGAAAGTAGCGCCCGGAGCTGGGGCGGTCGAGCGTACCGATCAGATTCAGCAACGTGGATTTGCCCGACCCCGACGGGCCCATGACGGCCAGCATCTCGCGCGCGTCTACCTGCAGCGTGATGGGCCGCAGGGCGTGCACCTCGACCGCGCCCATGCGGTAGACCTTGGACAGAGCTTCCAGGCGGACGAGCGGTTTCGCCATCAGGGACCCAGCCGAAGCGAGCCTCACTTCGGCTGTCTCCCCCAGCGGGGCCCGAGACGCCAGCGAAATTTGCGGTGCCGGATCCAGCGCCGCCGGGCCGGGAGTGATCTGGGAGCGACGCTCGCGCGCATTGGTTGCAGCAGCCTTCGTCGCACGAGATCGCGCTCCGCCAGGCAGATGTTCGAGCGCAGCCGCAGCTCGGCCGTGCGTTAGCGTGTTGGCGCGAGCGGCCGATCCCGCTATGGTCGCTGCTTTCCGTGAGCTGCAGAGCACGAGCCTCCAACATGACGCTACTCGGAAGTGTCATTGTCGCTGCTGCGGGGGCAGCCCGCACCCCGAGCAGAAGTCTCATCCTTGCGCTCGCGGCCGCGCTCTGTGCGTGCTCGAGCGGCATCGAGCTGAAGCCGGTCGACGAGGACCCGGCGTTCCAACGCGCGAATCCGCTGCCCGGTGACGTCGCGGTCAGCGATCCGGACACCAGCCGCAGCCCTGCAACGGGGCAGGGTGGCGATCAGACGGCGGGAGGAGAACTGACCCAGCCAACGCTGGCGCCGCCCGCCGGCTCCGGTGGCGGCCCTGCCACCGACAGCCCGGCCACCTCCAGCTCTGCCAGTGGCGGCTCTGCCACCGACGGCCCTGCCACCGACGGCCCTGCCACCGACGGCCCTGCCCCCGACAGCTCTGCCAGCGGCGCGCCCGCGTGCCCGGACGCCGACGCAGACGGTCGCTGCGACGCGCTGGATCCTTGTCCCAACGACGCGGACGACGGCACCGATCACGATGGGGACGGCATTCCGGATGCCTGCGATCCCTGTGGCATCGGCGTCGCACTCGGGTTCGCGCCGCTCTTCTACTTTCCGCTGGACGAAACGGACGCTTCCGTCGGCGCCTTCAATCTGGGCTCCGTACGCCAGAACGGGACGTACATCGGCCCCGTCGAGCGAGGCTGGGCGGGTGTGGCAGATCCCGTGGGTCGCGCCGCCCGCTTTGCTGGCGAGTCGAACGGCGAGTTCTCGCGCGTGGAGCTGCTGGACGCGCCGGCATTTCCGAGCACGGCGCTCACGGCAACGTTCTGGGTCCGCACCAGCCAGAGCGGCGACTACGTGGTCATCTCCTACGCCATTGCTGGCTCGAGCAACGAGTTCGCGCTGATCGTGGAACGCGATCGCCTGATTGTGACGCTGCAGTCGAGCACCTTCCAGGCCCTGGACATCGACCGCAACCGCATCACGGACGGCACCTGGCACTTCGTCGCTCTCAGCTGGGACAGGACGCGGGCTCAATTCTATTTCGACGGCGAAGCCGTGGGCGCGCCGCTGATCACAGAAGCGGGCTACGAGATCGCCGAGAGCGTCTCCGTTCCCGTCACCGGTCCTCTCGCGCTCAGCCCGGGCGGGGCCCTGGTGCTGGGGCAAGATCAAGACTCCCTCGATGGTGGTTTCAGCGTCGAGCAGGCGCTGATCGGGGGCCTGGATGAAGTGGCAATGTACGATCGCGCGCTCAGCCCCGACCAGATCCGCAGCCTCTACACGGCAACCACCTGCGGCGAGCGCTGCGACGGCGTCGACAACGACGGCGACAGCAAGGTCGACGAAGGCTTCCTCGGCAGCTCGCCTGCGTGCCCCGCGCTTTCGTGCGACGCGATTGCCGCCAGCTCGGCATTCGGTTCGGGCGACTACTTCTCGAGCGTCACTCCGAGCGTGCCGCTGACGTGCAGGTTCTGATCACAGGCCGCCTGATCAGCGGCGGTTCGCTCAGAGTTTGCTTGCTCGGAGGGTGCTTGCTCAGAAGCTACCTTTGACGCCCGTGGCGTTCCAGCCCAGCCAGAGCTGAACGTGCGGCTCGCCGCTATCGGTCTGCGGCTGCACCGCTGCGTCGGGCGCGAGCAACCAGAGCGCGACCGCGCCGGCGAGAGCGACTCCGCCGGCAGCATAGGCGATGGCCGAGATGAGCCCCGCGCGGTCCGCGTGCGATTTGCGCTCGACATTATCGGGAGTCGCGAAACAGCCTGCGTCGCTGCACGTGCGGCGGATCTGATCCTCGATGTGGCCCTTCTGCAACAGAAAGCCGGTACCCACGCCCAGCCCTGTCGCCGCCACACCGAAGCCCACGTAGACCCAGGGCGAGGGCCCGCCGCTCTGCGGCTTTGCCGCGCTGGGGAGCGGCGCTGGCGCGGCGGGCAGCGGCGCTGACGCCATCTCTTGCGGGGTGACCAGCTCGAGCTCCGCCTCCGGCAGGCTCAACTTCAGGCTGAGCTTGCTGCCGGGCGCCACGCTCCGCGTCTCGAGCGCGCTTTGCCGCGAGCCGCTGCGCGCTCGCCAGGTGTGCTCGCCGGGATTGAGCGGATGCGCCACCCCGACCAGCGCCGCCGGCAGCACGCGACCGTCCTGCGTGACCTCCAGCGGCTCCGTGCCGCTCAGCCCCGCCACCTCGATGCTGACAAACGGGATCTGCGGCTCGAGCGCCGCGAGCTCCTGCGCGGCCTCCTGCTGGGCATGCTTCAGGGCCGCGGCTGCGTCGGCTGGCAGCGGCTCGCGCACGATGCGCCGGTACGCCTCCTGTGCCTCGATCAGCCGATTCAGCCGCACGTTGCTGCGCGCGAGGTACAGCACCTGCACCGCTGAATGCACCAACGACTCTGCCCGCCCGAACAGGTCGAGCGCGCTCTCCCACTCGCCGCGCTCGAAGGCATCGTAACCCTGGTCAGCCGCTGCGCGGGCGCCAGCGCGCTCTTCCGGCGTCTGGCTGAAAACGAGACAAGGCTGGCAAGTCCAGACAAGTCCGATCAAGGCCAGATAATACTTTCGCTTCATGAACGCTGCGAGCAAATGAAAAAGGGGCTGGGCCCGGGCCTGCGCGAGCTCTCGCCAGGCCTTGGTCGGTCAGATAGCGGAAGGCTCGGTACCGAAGCAAGCCTGCTCCCATCAGGAAGCCCGCTGCTCGGATCCGTCCTTGCCCGCCGCCGGTCGACGCGCCAGGCTGGCTCGTCTAGCATGCTCGCCGTCGGAGAGACCCTGCAGGGACGCTACCGCATCGTGCGCGAGATCGGCGCGGGCGGCATGGGCACGGTGTACGAAGGCGAGAACCTGCTGATCCGGCGCCGGGTCGCGATCAAGGTGATGCGCGAGGAGGCGGTCGACCAGCCCGACCTGTGCGCGCGCTTCGAGCTGGAAGCGCAGATCGCCAGCCAGATCCCGAGCGACCACATCACCGAGGTGCTCGACCTGGGTGAGCTCGACGGGGGCCGGCGCTTCATCGTCATGGAATACCTGGTCGGCGAATCGCTCTCTGCTCGGCTGGAGCGCGTCCAGCGCGTCTCGCCCCGCGAGCTCTTGGGCCTGGTGCGGCAGATGCTGCTGGCGCTGGGGGCAGCGCACCGCGCGGGCGTGATTCACCGTGACGTGAAACCGGAGAACGTCTTCCTCCTGAGCGAGAAGGCGGGCTGCCGGGATTTCGTGAAGCTGCTCGACTTCGGCATCTCCAAGCTGCGCCCGGCCGGCGCTGAAACACCGCTCACGCAGTCGGGCGTGTTCGTGGGCACGCCGAGCTACATGGCGCCCGAGCAAGTGGGCGGCCTGCAACCGAGTCCGCTCTGCGATCTCTATGCGGTGGGCGTGATCCTGTATCGCGGTCTCACCGGCGAAACGCCCTTCCAGAGCCAGCGTGTCCATGAGCTCGTGTACAAGGTGGCGCTCGGCACCTTCGCGCGCCCGAGCCAGCGCGTGGCCGGTCTCGACCCGGCACTGGACGCGCTGGTGTGCAAGGCCATGGCACGTGCTCCGGAGCAGCGCTTTCAGAGCGCCGAGCAGTTCATCTCCGCGCTCGATGGCTGGCTCGCTGGGCGGGCCGAGCGCGCGCCCTCGACGCCCCCAGGGCGCTCTGCGCCGCACGCGCCGAGCGGCACGGTGACCACGGCACGCCTGGCGATGCCGCTCGTGGAGCCTGCGGCGACGGCGCCGGGCCCGACGCACGCGAGCACGGAGCTGAGCGTCCACGCCCAGCGGCCCAGGCCCAGGTGGCTCGGTTGGGCAGTGGCGGGCGGTCTGACGTGTGTGGCGGCGGGGCTGCTGGCGTTGTGGCGCATCGAGCTCGATGTCGAGGACAGCACGACGCAGGTCGAGACGCTGGCGGTGGAGCCCGCGTCCCGTTCGGCGACTCCGGCAACGGCACTCGCAGCAGGGGCTGTACCTGCAGCGGGAGCAGCACCTGCCGCAGCGGCGGTACCCGCAGCGGCGGCTGTACCTGCCGCAGCGGCTGTACCCGCAGCGGCAGCTGCACCAGCCGCAGGAGCAGCACCTGTCGCAGCGGCAGCACCCGCCCCAGCGGCGGAGCCTGTCAGTGCAGGCGAGCCTGAAGCAGCGCGCGTCGACTCGGCTGTGGCGGTCCATCGGCGCAGCGCGGCCGGGGCAACGATCCCGAAGCCAGCGAGCTCTGCGCTGCGTGGGGCCTCGCGCAGCAAGCCGCCCAGCCCCGTCGCGGCTTCGCGCACCCCCCTCGAGCCGAGCCCCCACGGCCAAGAGTCTGGCAGCAAGCCGCGGCCTGACTGGGGCTATTGAGAATGAATCGAGACTAGCGGCGAGCTGCTGAAGCGGTCGGGTGCCGGTCCATCGATGGGAGAAGATCGGGAGCAGGGCCGCTCGGTCTATCGGGCTCGACGGGGTCGGCTGAGCCGAGTTGCCGGGGTGGGGCCGCGCCAGGACAAGATGACACGGGGAGGGGGCGGATGGACCAGGAGCCGCCGGTGAACGGCGGGACACCTGTACAAGCTCGGGACGTGCTGTAATGCTGCAGCAGGTTCGGGGCTCATGGACACGAAGCTGCTGGTCGATGCCATCGTCCGTCAGACGACCGTGCTGATAGCTCATTTGTGCACAGCAGCGGGGGTTCGCGCGCCGCTCGCGCAGGTCGCCGATCAAATCTTTCTGGGGTTGTCGCGCGAGATTGAGGCGCAGGGGGTGGGCCGCAAGGTGGTGGCCGACATGTTCGGGCTCGCGCTGCGCAGCTACCAAAAAAAAGTGCAGCGCTTGACCGAGAGCGCCAGCACTCGGGACAAGACCCTGTGGGAAGCGCTCATCGATTTTCTGCGCGATCAGGGTAGTGTGTCGCGGGAGCGCATCTTCGAACGCTTTCAGTTCGACGGGGACGAAGCGGTCGCCGCCATGCTGCGGGACCTGGTGGCGAGCGGCATTGCCTATTCGACGGGTCGCGGGGATCAGGCGCTGTACGGTCTGACCTCAGCCTCGGATCGGGCCCAGTTGATCCGTCAGGATCTGCACGACAGTTTGCCCGCCCTGGTCTGGGTGACGATCTACCGCGAGGGTCCGCTCACGCTGGAGACCTTGCGAGAGCGGATGGGGTCGGAGGCGGCAGCGCTCGATGGTGCGTTGCTGGAGCTGGAGCGTGACCGGAGCATTCAGCGAGATGCGCGCACCGGCCGCTATCACTCGTCGCTGGTGACCATTCCGGTCGGCGCGCGTGTGGGTTGGGAGGCGGCCGTTTTCGATCACTTTCAAGCGGTCGCCAAGGCCATCGCGGCCAAGTTGCAGCTGGGGCCGCATTCGCAGGCGGCCGACGTGATCGGGGGGGCCACGCTCTCATTTGACGTCTGGCCGGATCATCCGCAGGCGCCGGCGGTGTACGGGCTGTTGCGGCGGACGCGCCAGGAGGCAAACGCCCTCTGGCAACAGGTAGATGCCTACAATCGCGAGCACCCGATCGCCGAGGGGCAGCTCGAGCAGGTCACCTTCTACATGGGCCAGAATGTACAGCGTAACCCTTTGTCGGACTCGGAGCGCGTCCTGACACAGCCGACCAACATCTTAGCCGAACCTGAGGAGGAGTCTCATGATGCGTAAATTTCGTGCGATTGTCGCAATGGGTCTATTCTGCTCGCTCGCGTGTGCGGGGGGTGAGCGGCGGGGGCCGGAGGAAGACAACGGTGATGACGTGGCAGAGAGAGCGTCGTCAGCTCGCAACGGTGAGCTGGTCGAGGGACGTGACGACGACAGCGGCCCGGTCAGCGACCGCCAGGTGGTCGGCAACATTGCCCAGGCTGCGGCTACGGAGGGCAGCAACACCAACTGGCGTCCGATCGACCCCCGGCGCGTGCACAAGAGCGAGCCGCCGATCGACGTGAAGCCATCATCAACTCCCGCGCCGGCGCCGCCGGACGAGTCGGATTCTGCGCCCTTGGAGGACGCCACCCCGGGTCCCGCCGGCGCTGCAATGGGGCAGGGGGAAGGCAACGGGCAGGGGGAAGGTGACGGCGAGTCTCGGTGAAAAGAGCACGTAGTCGAGCGCGACTCCATTCCCGGGTGTGCCCGTGACGAGGCGCGCGCTGAGCGCAATGGAAGAGACGGCTCACACCAGCTCTGTGCGCATCATTTCTGATCGGGATGAAGCGTTCTTCACGACCGGAGGATGTCCCGGGGTGACAGCAGCTCGTCAAAGACCTTCAACGCCGCTGTTGCATCGGCGTAGCGTTGTGCCGGGCTGGACTCCAGGCACCTGGCAACGAAGTCGACCATGAGTGACGGTAGGTCGCTCGTCAGCTGTCGCAGCAGCAGGCGGGTATTCGTGGTCGAGCGCGATTGCAGTCCATGTGCTCTCACGTTCGGTGACGGAAATGGCAAGCGCCCCGTCAGCAGCTCGAAAAGGGTGACGCCGAAGGCGAAGATATCGGTGGCCGGAGTCAAAGGACCGCCCAGAAACTGCTCGGGTGCCATATGCGAAAGCGTTCCTTCTGTACGACAGGGATCGGTGGTCAGCATTCCCTCGGGAGAAATCGCTCGCGCCAAGCCGAAGTCGGTGATGGTGACGCGAGGGCATCCCTCTCGAGCTCGCACGATGATGTTATCGGCCTTCAAATCGAGGTGCAGGATGCCCGCCCGGTGGATGGCCTCGAGCCCGCTCAATACTTCGCGACCGAGGCGCCAGGCTTCCGAGATACCGAGCGCCCCGTGGGCGCGCAGACGATCCGCGAGCACACTTCCCTCGACATACTCCATCACCACGTAGCGAGCGCTGGCGCCGTCCGAGAGGGATCCGTCCGCAAGGCCTTCGTAGGTACGACAGACATTCGGGTGCACAATCCGCTGGGCGAGGTGGGCCTCTGACACCAGTCGCTGCATGGCCTCTCGACTGTCCCATCGGGTCAGGGGGACCGTCTTCAGAGCAACGGAGTGACCACGCCGGCCGTCGAGAGCCTGATAGACCTCGCCCATGCCTCCGCGGCCAACGAAGCGCTGGATCACGAATCGATTCGCCACGTGATCACCCGGTTTCCAAACGTGGCAACGCCGGATGAGCCCCACGGGTTCCGTGGACGACTGGCTGGTACGTAGCACCGCCGCCAGGACGCTCCAGCAGGGGCCGCACGAGGCCAGGTGAGCGTTGAACCGCGGTAGGTAGTGGCTGGGGAGCTCGCCCTGACAGAAACTGACGATCTCGTCCTCCGTGAGGCAGGACGACGATGGCCTCTTCCGAGGCGAAACCAAGGTATCGTGCGCCCCCAGCGAACGAGAGCTTCTGCTGCAAGGGGACTCCGACCGTTCCCGTTCGCGAGAACGGTGCGTTCTCGCGCGCGCGAGGTTTGGCTGCTCGATGGAATCGTTGCTGAGAGATGGCAGTGGGTCACCTTGATCATGCATATCCAGCACCCGTGGCTTGCGGCGCTACGACGGCATCCA